>JABAHQ010004071.1_pt3 | contig 27919 bp, 23 predicted proteins | sample 7062091 | NCBI WGS metagenome assembly JABAHQ01 (sample SAMN14534359, study PRJNA622989) | marine sediment metagenome | biome: marine biome [ENVO:00000428]; feature: marine pelagic biome [ENVO:01000023]; material: deep marine sediment [ENVO:00002113] | place: India: Gulf of Kutch | collected...
AACTTCGGGGAGAAGATGTTGTTGTGTGTTGTCTGGCTTTTTTTTAAGCATTTGTTAACTCAACTTTATTATTCAATGACGAAATTTTAAATTAAATACCGATTGGCGTGCTGCAAAACGTTTTTTACTTTTTGTGTATCTTATTAACTATTTTTTCATCAAAAGAAATCAAATATTTTTTGTCGGTTGAATTTAATGGGAGTTATAAAACAAGGAGAACCTTAATGGCCCAAGAAAGACATCACAAGGTAATTATAATCGGATCCGGTCCGGCCGGGGATACTGCTGCCCTCTATGCCGCTCGCGCCGAATTGAAGCCGCTCGTTATCGCCGGTAGTCAGCCGGGAGGACAATTAATGATTACAACCGATGTGGAAAATTATCCGGGGTTTCCGGAGGGAATTTTAGGACCCGAAATGATGGAGCTGTTCCGCAAACAAGCAGAACGCTTCGGAACTCAATATGTTTATAAAACCGTCATCGGTGTAGATTTTTCGAAGCATCCTTTTGAATTGGACGTAGAAGGCGAAACCTACTACGCAGATGCCGTCATTATTGCCTCCGGTGCTTCAGCGAAGTTGCTGGGATTAGAATCGGAGTCAAAGTTGATGGGATATGGCGTTTCTGCCTGTGCAACCTGTGACGGTTTCTTTTTTAAAGACAAGCACGTCATTGTGGTTGGTGGCGGTGATACGGCTATGGAAGAGGCTACTTTTCTCACCAAATTTGCGTCTCGGGTAACCATCGTGCATCGGCGAGATGAATTGCGTGCTTCTAAAATTATGCAAGAACGTGCCTTTAAAAATGAAAAAATCGATTTTCAGTGGAATAAAGTCGTAACCGAAATTTTAGGTAACCAGCAGGATGGGGTGCAGAAGGTTCGGCTAAAAGATACCCAAACCGGAGAAGGGAGCGAGTTTCCCTGTGAGGGCGTTTTTCTGGCGATTGGCCATAAACCCAATACCGATATTTTCTCCGGCCAGATAGACATGGATGAAAAGGGATACATCTTTACAGAAAAAGAGAACACCAGGACCTCTGTCCCCGGTGTATTCGCCGCCGGAGATGTCCAGGATGCCGTCTATCGGCAGGCTGTGACAGCGGCTGGTACTGGTTGTATGGCAGCTATTGATGCTGAACATTACCTCGCCTCCCTGGAATTTGAAGAGGAAGAAGAAAAGCAGCAAGGCGCCTCAGTTTAATTCTTACCTAAATCCTTCCTGGGGAGTGATTGCCCTTGGAAGGATTTAAACCATTTTCATAGAAATTCATCGATTAGATTTCCATCCTCTGATTTCACTTCCAATTTGTTTCTCAATCTTTAAATTTTTTGCTATATTTATTTTTAAATATTTTTTATTATTTGATGAAATATAATTGTAACCAAATTGTAATTGTTTGTTAACGAATTAAAAGTTATCCTTTGTCATCACTGAGTTAGGAGTAATAAATATGAGAGGATTCAGTAGTTTATTTACACGTTCGCCCTTTTCTCCCTTACAAACTCACATGGAGCAGGTGGCCAATTGTGTGAAAAAAATGGAAGATTTATATGGGGCTTATATTAAGGAAGATTACAAACAAATGAATAAATTAGCTGAAGAAATTTCCGAGCTCGAACACGCTGCGGATTTGGAGAAAAATGAAATTCGAAATAATTTACCCAAAGGACTCTTCCTGGCCGTAAATCGCAGCGATTTGCTGGAAATTCTCGCTTTACAGGATTCTATTGCTGACAAAGCCGAAGATATTGGCGTTCTGATGACGCTAAAAAAATTAGAACCGCTAAAAGGCCTCGAAAATCAACTAAAAGAGTTTTTGGACAAAAATCTTGAAGCCTTCGATCACGCTCATCAAATTATTCGGGAAATGGATGAACTCCTGGAAACTTCCTTTGGGGGTAAAGAGGCCGAGAAGGTACGGGAAATGGTGGAAGGCGTGGCTTTGATGGAACACGAAGCAGACCTGTTGCAGCGAAAATTGCTCAAAAAATTATACAGTATGGATGATAAAGTTCCTTACAGCAGTTTTATGCTTTGGATTCAGGTGCTGCAAGGAGTCGCCTCCCTCGGCAATCTTTCTGAAAAATTGTCTAATCGGGTTCGCATGCTTCTTGATGTGAAATGAAGTTAGATAACTTCTTGTGAAGTACATTCCCAAAGTTTATACTTGTTGCGTTAAGCCGTGTTTGAAGTGGGTGTTCCTTGTTTCTTAAGTTTTTGGCAAATAAGAAGATAAAGAGGTGGATATGTCGGTGGAAATGATGCTGTTAGCGATTGCAGTTGTGGGCGGATTTTATATGGCCTGGAGTATTGGTGCCAATGATGTGGCCAATGCAATGGGCACTTCGGTTGGTTCGGGTGCACTCACTATAAAACGGGCAGTCATTGTGGCTGGTGTACTTGAATTTGCTGGCGCATTTTTGGTCGGGACTCATGTTTCGGAGACAATTCGCAAAGGCATTATTAATCCGGACATTTTTGTGGGGCAGCCCCTTGTCCTGGTCTATGGGATGATCGGGGCGCTCCTCTCGGCCGCAGTTTGGCTACAAATTGCGTCTTATTTTGGCTGGCCGGTCTCCACAACACACTCCATCGTCGGCGCAGTGTTAGGATTCGGCGTCATGATCGGTGGGGTTGAAGCAGCCGATTGGGCAAAGGTGGCCTCGGTTGTTTCCAGTTGGGTGGTTTCTCCTCTGCTAAGCGGATCAATTGCGTTTGCAATATTCACACTTTTGAGGCGGTTAATTTATTATAGTGATGATCCCATTCAGGCGGCCAAACGAATCACACCATTTATTGTTTTTCTGGTTTTTTTGGTATTGACTCTGACAATGGTGTTTAAAGGATTAAAGAATCTGAGCCTGAATTTAAATTTTTTTGAAGCGCTTTTGACTGCTTCCATTGTAGGCGTGATTGCTTCCTTTTTCAGTGTTTTTCTGGTCAGGCGTATTCACCCTGCCCAAATTGAAGAACGCGTCTATATGAAACAACCTGTATCGGTTGGCAAAGGTCTTGCCAAAGCGATCAAAAAATTAGAGAAGGTCTCCGATGAAGCCCGGGGCGAGGTCTCGGGGCAATTAAAGACGCTCGTAAACGATCTCCATGCTGTGGAAGCAGGTGTTAAAAGAGGAATGACCGAGGAACGGGGCAGTGCCGAGTACAAAACGGTACAACGAGTCTTTGTTTATCTACAGATCCTGAGTGCCGCCTTCGTAGCGTTTGCCCACGGTGCGAACGATGTTGCTAACGCCGTGGGCCCTTTGGCTGCGGTCATTACAGTCCTCAAAACCAGCACCGTTTTAATGCAGACAGCCGTTCCGCTATGGGTGCTCGGATTGGGCGGGCTGGGTATTGTGATTGGCCTGGCTACCTGGGGATGGCGAGTGATGATGACTATCGGGAAGAAAATTACCGAATTAACACCTACTCGTGGATTTTCAGCTGAGTTTGCTGCCGCCACCACCATTGTAGTTGCTTCTAAACTTGGCTTGCCGATTAGCACCACTCACACCCTTGTTGGCGGTGTATTAGGCGTGGGCCTGGCCAGGGGAATCGGAGCGCTCAATTTACGGGTTATCCTGGATATCGTAATTTCCTGGGTCATCACCATTCCGGTTGGTGCCCTCGGTGCCATCATCTTTTATTACCTTTTGTCCGGACTCTTCGGGTGATTTAGGGTGTTGGATTGGATTTATTTGAACTGCAACACGGATATATTTTTGTAACTACTTTTCTGTTCATCGCTTCCGTACCAACAACCACAAAAAGAACGGCCCACCCAACAAGGTCGTAATTAACCCTACCGGTAAATCAATTGGGGCCATTACGGTGCGGGCCACGGTATCAGTAAAGACTAAAAACCCACCGCCAAAGAAAAGTGCGGAAGGAATCAGATAACGATGATCGGGACCGCCTATCAGGCGAAGGAGATGGGGGATAATCAATCCCACAAAACCGATCGGCCCGCTGAAGGCAACCACGGTTCCGGTAATTAAGGAGGCCAGCACAAAGGCCGACTTTTGGAAATTTGTTACATTCACACCTTTACTTAATGCGGTTTCTTCGGAAGTGCTTAAAATATCGAAAGTGCGTCCCATTCCCCATAGAATCAAGAATGAAATTACCAGCACCGGCAAGCTCTTTAATATGACGCTGTATTTTACAATGTCCAGACCGCCGATGGTCCAGCGAATCATCTGATGAGTTTCGGTAAAATCGGAAATGTAGTGTAAGATCAAAATTAACGCGGCGAAAAAGTAGTTGATGGTGATGCCCACCAAAATCATACTATAAATGGAAATTCGCCCCAGCTTCTGCGATAAAAAATACACCAGGGCTACGGTAATCAAACTACCGGCAAAAGCGGCAATTTGAAGGTTGGAAAAACCTAAAATGGTAAAAGATAATCCCAGTTTAATCATTAACAGCGCTCCCAGGGCACTGCCGCTGGAAACGCCCAGGGTGTAGGGGGTAGCCAGCGGATTCCGCAATAATGCCTGAAATACTACCCCTGCCACGGACAATGCAGCCCCGGTCAGAATGCCAAAAATAATTCGTGGCAGCCTGATCCGAAAAAATATCATGCCATCCGGTGTATTATTTCCGTTTATAAATTGAAAAAGCTGTTCATAATCCAGCGATTGACTGCCGATGAACGGCGTAATGGTTAAAATCCCCGACATAAACAGGAAGCTGACGAATATGATAATTGATTGCTTTTTAATTGGCATCCTGAGTAACCTTTCTGAGAATGTTGATTAACTTCTGAAACAATTTTGTTTTGCCAATAAACTTCTGTATAATTTAAAGTTTATCTAAGATAACATAAACATAAAAAGGCGGTTATGAAACTAAAACTGCATTGGCAAATTTTTATTGGGCTCGCGCTGGGCATCATTTTTGGTTTCTTATCACGCGGATTAGGTTTCGAAGATTTTGTCATCGATAAGGTTTCGGTGTTAGGCACTGTTTTCATCAGAGCCCTCCGAATGATAATCGTGCCCTTAATTGTGTCATCAATCATCTCCGGTGTCACCAGTATTGGGAGTGCGGAAAGTTTCGGAAGGTTGAGCGCTAAAACCATCGGTTACTATGTCACCACCAGTCTCTTTGCCATTGTTACCGGGTTAATTCTGGTTAATATCATCCAACCCGGCGTTGGTGCAAAATTGGGTTTGGACAAAGTCCCCGATGAACTATCGGCCAATGTAGAAAAAATTGGCGACACGCTGTTAGGCATTATACCCACCAATCCATTGGAAGCGATGGTGAGAGGCGACATGCTGCCGATTATCTTTTTTTCGCTTATCTTTGGTTTCTTTATCACCCGTACTCCCAATCCATATCAGGAACAGTTAACCAACTTTTTCCAGGGCATATTCGAGGTCATGATGCGCCTGACCCATTTTGTGATTTTATTTACCCCGATCGGTGTATTTTCGTTAATGGCCAAAATTGTGGCGGATACCGGATATAATGTATTTGCTCCTTTAATCAGCTATATGTTAACGGTTATTTCCGCCCTGGTCATTCATGCGGTTATTACCTTACCCCTATTGTTGTCTATCATAGGGGGGATTAATCCTTTGGCCCATATAAAAGCGATGTCGGCAGCCCTGATGACTGCTTTTTCCACTGCTTCCTCATCAGCAACGCTGCCCTTAACCATGGAATCGGTGGAAAACGAGGCCGGGGTCTCCAACAAAGTTACCAGCTTTGTTTTGCCCCTAGGCGCAACCATAAATATGGACGGGACTGCGCTATATGAGTGTATTGCGGCCATGTTTATCGCCCAGGCCTATGGGATTGAGCTGTCCATATTTCAGCAGTTTCTGGTGGTGCTGACGGCTTTACTGGCCAGTATCGGCGCTGCCGGCGTACCCATGGCCGGTTTAGTGATGATTACGATTATCTTGCGTGCCGTCGGCTTACCGCTTGAAGGTGTTGGCTTAATCCTGGCTGTGGATCGTATTTTGGACATGATGCGAACTTCGGTTAATGTTTGGAGCGATAGCTGTGGCTCTGTGATTATTGCCCGAACTGAAGGCGAAACCGATTTGAAGGTGATGAGAAAATCAGGCATCATCGGAGGGTGAGTAGAATTAAGTTGATGTATCCATTGAACGCACCAGGTTTAAAGCTTTCCTAAGTCTTTATTGGAAACATTAGTTGTCCAAATTCGTTTATCGCTTGTTCGATTAAAATTAAAGAGTCCTGATTTAATTGACGAACTTTTAGTCAGTTGAATTTCAATAATGTCACAAACTTAAAGGATGTAATAATCCTCATGCCAGATATCAATTTAAATTTAAATGTTCGAGGCTTACCCCAATCCGCTACTTTGGTAATTAATGAAAAAAGTAAATTATTAACACAGCAAGGCCGTCAGGTTTACAGGTTGGGCTTAGGACAGTCTCCTTTTCCGGTTCCTCAGCCGGTTGTTGATGAACTGAAAGCCAATGCTCATCAAAAAGATTATTTGCCAGTAATGGGATTACCGGAACTGCGCGAAGCCGTGGCTAATTACCATTGCCGAAGGGAAGGAATCGACTGCAGTGGCAATGATGTATTAATTGGTCCCGGATCGAAAGAATTGATGTTTATCCTCCAGTTGGTCTATTATGGCGATCTGGTGATACCGACTCCGAGTTGGGTCTCTTATGCGCCCCAGGCAAAAATTATCGGAAGACATATTCGATGGTTGCCCACAAATTTGGCCAACGAATTGCGCGTTACACCTGAAGAAATTGAAAAGCTTTGCCAGCAAGATCCAAATCGCCCGCGTATTATTGTTTTAAACTATCCCAATAATCCCAGTGGCGCGACGTATCGGCTTGAGGAATTAAAACAAATTGCAGCTGTTGCGAAGAAGTATCGGATCATTCTGCTTTCCGATGAAATTTACGGCGAATTGCATCATAAGGGACAGCATGTGTCAATTTCGCGTTTTTATCCGCAGGGTACTGTCATCAGTGGGGGACTTAGTAAATGGTGTGGCGCCGGCGGTTGGCGATTGGGCACGTTCCTCTTTCCCCGATCGCTTTATTGGCTGCGGGATGCTATGGCGGTTGTGGCCAGTGAAACTTATACAGCTACCTCTGCACCCATTCAGTACGCGGCAGTTCGCGCTTTCCAGGGCGGTGATTATTTCAGTCAATATTTGTTTCATTCACGCAGAATTTTACGCGCTATAGGAAAACAGTTAACAAGAAAACTCCAAAAGATTGGGATTGCTGTTCCGGAACCAAAGGGTGCATTTTATCTATTTTTAAATTTTAGTGCTTTTAAAGATGAGATGAAAGCTCAAGGAATTGAGTCCAGCGAAGATTTTTGTAATCGGCTCCTGGAAGATACCGGAGTAGCCATTTTGCCCGGAAGCGTTTTCGGGAGACGCTCTGAGGAATTATCCGCTCGCTTGGCCTATGTTGATTTTGACGGCCATGAAGCCCTGGAAGCCTCCCAAAAAATCCCTGCGTATAAAAGTCTGGAGAATGGTTTCTTAAATCAATATTGTCATAGAACCATAACAGCTTTAAATCTCATCTGTGACTGGCTATCCGGTTGTAAATAAATAATTTAAAAAAAGATTGAAAGTTTGGTTTTATAGAATTATCTTTCTCGAAAATTAGGGAAGATGGTTGATAAAAGGAGTTATTGTTGCATAAATATAAAACAAAAATAACTTAATATATAATAAATTTTTGACTTAGGTCATCATTAAATTGTTTTGAATGTATAGAATTAGACGGAAAATAGTCTAAATAATAACGTTGCTGATGAAAACTCGAAAATACAATTATACCAAAATCTTCTTTCGAAGACCACTGTGGACAGAGTTAAATGTACTTTTTTTGAAATTCTTCTCAGCGGTAGCTGTCATTGTATTCTCATTGACTTTCTTATCCATCCGCTATTATGACAAATACCCGGATCAAGTGCTTAAAAAGAAAATCAAACAAAATTATATCGTTGAAATTGTCGAATTTTATGAAAAATCTCCGGTCATTATGCGATTTGCAGTGGATGATCAAAAGAATTCTGAAGCCGACATGTTCAAGTCTCCGGCAGATTTAGCCCATCAAGAGGCTCGCAAGGAGATGGAGCAAGTAGTTAAAGAAATGCTCGATGAGAGCATAGCATCCGCAGAAGTTCCTCAAGATATGGCGAATGATTTTCAGGCGCAGGAGCGCAGCGAATTGAACCAATCTCTGGTATCCTTTTTAAAAGCATCCTCGGAAACGAAAGTCTCGGTTCGTAATGCAATAAACGACATTGCCTCTCCAATCACACCAAGCCCCAGGCGTTTTTCATCACCTATTAGAAGATATGACCAGCAGAGAGAAAAGTATCAATCTAATATCAAAGCATTTAATGAAAGTCAGTCCGAATCGGTTAAGATGCCGGAAGTTGAGTTCACTGAATTCGACGTGATTGAAGGATACCGCGATTATGAAGAAACAATTTCCATTGCTAATCAGAATAAAAAATTTGTAAAACTTTGCATTAAGAAATTTTATCGCAATAATCCTACCGTTAAGGGAAATATTGTGGTAAAATTTGATATTCACCCTGAAGGTCACGTCATAGACGAAAGCATTAAGATAATTAATTCTGATATAAAGGATATTCGGGTATTAAAGTGTATTGAAAGAAATATTGCCCGATGGCAAAATTTTCCGTCTATTGCCTATGAAATGGGCAAATATTCTATCACTCAAAAATATATCTTCTAAGCCGCAATATTTCGCCTGTGTCCATTACTAGCTGAGCCTCCCTCACACCATTTTGAATTATCTTCCCTTTCGAACAACTTAAATTTGTTCTCGTATAGATTATTCCCAAATATGCGAATTTCACAAATGATCTGATTAGTCAAGCAGAAGAGGAATTATGTGTAGCAGTCATTCCAATTTCATTGATCATAATTATTTGATTCGGATTTGCCTGATTGTACTGATGTTGTCATTCAACCTGCTCGCCTCAGGTAAAGATGATAGCTCGGGTTTTAGTCTGGATATACCGGTGAAGGGGTATGGGGTCAGTATTGGGAATTCGAAGCAATTTGTCGGTCTACGGATCAATTTTAGCGATCGCAATGTCCAAGAAGTCAATGGAATTAACCTCACCTTTTGGCGAGCGTCACAAAATGAAAAAGCACGAATTAATGGGATTTCCCTCGGGATCTGGCCTGAAGCGGGAAAACTGAACGGTATGTCGCTGGGAATTTTAGGTATCGGGACCGACCAGGAGCTTAATGGGATCGGAATTGGCTTATTGGGAGTCGGTTCAGGAAATGATGTTAATGGCCTTGCCATCGGCGGGATCGGTGTCGGAAGCGGAGCTGATTTAAGCGGAATCAGTCTGGGAGGAATTGGTGTCGGAGCCGGGGGCAACATGAGTGGCATCCAGATCGGTGGTTTGGGTGCGGGGGCCGGGGGCAACTTAAAAGGTCTCTCGATTGGCTTGTTGGGAGTTGGCGCCGGAGGAGATATTGGGGGAATTTCGCTGGGGGGCCTCGGTGTAGGCTCGGGAGGCAATATCACTGGTATTCAAATCGGAGGATTAGGAGTCGGAAGCGGAAATCGCCTGGGAGGCCTATCCATCGGCGGCTTAGGAGTTGGTGCACCTGCAATAAAAGGATTGGCTATAGCAGGTGGTGTTGTGGATGGAAAGGACATTACCGGGATGAGTGTTGCATTGGGAATGATCAAGATCAAAGATTCGGGAAGACTCACCGGGATTTCCGCCAGCGCATTTCATTATATCAACGGAACACAGAATGGGCTTTCCCTAGGTCTCTTAAACTACACGCATCATTTAAATGGCGTCCAAATTGGTTTACTGAACTACGTGAAAGATAATCCCAAGCTATTAAAAATATTACCTTTGATAAATATACATTTTGATTAAATTATTGATAGTTCAATAATTTTAAGAAGGCTAATCATAAGTGAGGAAATAAATGACTGTTCATGTTAGATTTCGGATTTCATTTCCAAGCGTCTTGCCAGTTATGTTAATATTTTTTATGAGTGTAGATATGTTGATGGCGCAGTCATCCGAAAATCCACCCGGAGAAGGTTTCAATATTGAGGAGTCCGATCCCAAAGCAATTGAAATAGCCGACAAAGTGATGCAAGCCCTGGGCGGAAGAGAAGCCTGGGATAATACCCGATACATTACCTGGAAATTTTTTGGCAGACGTCTCCATGTCTGGGATAAATGGACCGGAAGGCTGCGCTTTGAAGAAAATGATTTAACCGTCTTGATGAATATACAGACCCAAAAAGGTCGTGCATGGGTCGGCGAAGATCAAATCACTGCTCCGGCTTCCGTACAGAAAAAATTACAAGACGCATACGAGGCATGGGTTAATGACAGCTATTGGATGTTCATGCCTTATAAATTGAAGGATAGTGGCGTGACGCTCAAATACAAAGGCGAAGGTAAAACCAAAGACGGACAACCTGCCTATATTTTACAATTAACTTTTGAAGAGGTTGGGGTAACGCCGCAAAATAAATATCTGGTATATGTAAATAAGGAATCGTACCTGGTAACCCAATGGTCATATTTCCCGAAAGCAACGGATGAAGAACCTCGTTTTACCCTTGCATGGGATAACTGGCAACAATTTGGCAATATTTTGTTATCCGATAAACGAGGCGAGAAAAATCAACATACAGATATTGCGGTTTTTGAGAATCTTCCCGATTCAGTATTTGAAAGCCCTGAACCGGTGGATATGAAAGCCTTTATGGAATAAATGCAGCCACCCTGATCAAAATGGGCATAATAACTTTCTTTTATACGTGGTGACTTGCACCTCTAACTACAAAAAAGTAAGGAGTGAATATGCAGAGAGTGTTGGTGACCGGAGGAGCGGGATTTATCGGTTCGTTTTTATGTGAAAAGCTGCTGAGTATGGGGAACGAAGTACTTTGCCTGGATAATTTTTTTACCGGTAACAAAAAGAATATTCTACATCTGCTGGACAACAATTTATTTGAGCTTGTCCGTCACGATATTACCCAGTCCATTCTGCTGGAGGTGGATCGTGTCTATCATTTTGCCTGCCCTGCGTCACCGGTCCATTATCAATATAACCCGGTTAAAACCATTAAAACCAATGTGATGGGAACGATTAATATGTTGGGATTGTCCAAGCGGGTAAAAGCGCGAATGATGCTCGCTTCCACATCCGAGGTATATGGTGATCCGCAGGTGCACCCCCAAACCGAAAGTTATTGGGGGCATGTCAATCCTATCGGGATCCGCAGTTGCTATGATGAAGGGAAGCGGGTGGCCGAAACCTTGATGATGGATTATCATCGCCAGAATAAGGTGGATATAAAAATCATACGTATTTTCAATACTTATGGCCCACGAATGGCGCCCAATGATGGGCGAGTCGTAAGTAATTTTATCCTGCAGGCACTGCGGAATGAGGACATTACTCTTTATGGTGAAGGGCAACAAACGCGTTCATTTTGTTATGTCAGTGATTTGATTGACGGGGCCATTGCAATGATGCACGCGGAAAATTTTGCAGGCCCGGTTAATCTTGGTAATCCCGACGAATTCACGATTCAAGAGCTGGCTGCCAAAGTTCTTGATTTAACCGGTTCTCGTTCGAAAATCAAGCATATGCCCTTGCCGGAGGACGATCCGGTACAACGGAAACCGGATATTGGGTTAGCTCAGCAAAAATTAAACTGGAATCCCGGTGTGCCACTGGAAGAAGGTTTGAAAAAAACAATCAAATATTTTGAGGAATTTCTTAGTGCTAAATATTAGCCTCAGAAAATGCATTAACGAACATGTACTGATATTGGAAGCCAGGATTGATTATGATTGAAGGCGTAGAGATTACCCCGCTACAATTTGAATATATGGAGAGCGGCAGAGAATTCGACTTGCTGTTGAGTAAATTTAAAGGCTTAAAAAAATTTGAGTGCCTCAATTTTACCACGACTCATCCACAAGAAATACATTCCTGGCGCGTTTATGCAGATCTAACAAAACTAATGATTTGTTTTATTGGCACCATAAAATTGGTATTGTTTGATGGCCGACGAGACTCCGAAACATTTGGAGAGTTGACAGAAGCTATGGTGGGGGAACACCAACTACAGGTCTTTTCTATACCGAATGATGTCTATCATGGCTGGAAGTGTCTTTCTGATAGAACGGCATGGGTAATGCAAGCATATTCGAAAACAAATCCCAAAGCAGGCCGGTTACCGTTTAATACAGATCTGATACCCTACTGCTGGTAACTTGGTGATACTTTGCGCCTTTGTGGGGGTGTTGCCCGCGACGCCAGGAAGGCAAAATTTTATAAAAATTAGAGGCTAAATCCCGGCCTGCATATCTTTAAAGATTTTTGGCTTTAATTCATTCACCAGATTTTCATCTTTTAAAATATTAAGATGCGGGAAGTCGTTACGCATATTCACCCACAACTTATCCTCAATAAAATATTCTCTCAGCCTTGCTTGTTGTACATCAGACATTAACGCGGTGGAAATTTTCTCCGAAAAATAACAGATGTTCACCAAATCATGGTGAGACGACGCTGATAAAGGATTATGGTGAAAACGCACCGGAATAACAATCTCTTTGGGAATATTCCACCGGACCAGTAAAATAGCCCCGATCTCACTGTGGGTTAATCCGAACACTTCTTCTTCTAAGTCAAGCCCATCGCCTTCAGAATGTTCAAATCGGGCCATTAATTCTTGCCATTCGTCGTTAAAAAATTGCTCCATCAACAGTTTGCCAACATCGTGTAATAATCCGGTTACGTAAGCTTCAGCGGACCAGTCCGGAAGATGTTTATGCGCCAGCAAATGGGCGACATTGGCGACGGCCTGGCTATGCGTCCAAAATAAGTTTAAATCATAACTGATTTTGTCAAAAATGGTGCGGAACACTTTATAAAAAATAGAGTTGGCGGCAATGCGATAGATTTCCCGCAACCCTAACATAGATAAAGCCATCTTCAAATCGGAGATGTGATTTTTTAATCCATAGTAAGAGGAGTTCACAACCTTCAAAATTTCACCGGCTAAACCAGGATCTTTTGATATAACCGTCACATATTCTGACATAGACACTTTGGAGTTCTGGGAAAGTTGAATCAGTTCCTGGATGATTTGGGGGCGGATCGGTAACTTTTTAATCGTCAGTAATTTTTTTTGAACGGTTAGTCTGTCCATTGCTAGCTAAAATAAATTACTCTGTCTATCTACTGCGCCTACTCAAAATTAATTTTTATTTCTTATTAGGAATAAATATTCGTCTGTTTGCTTGTAAATCTTAGTATTTGTCCTGAATTAGCCAACCGTTTTTAAGCAAAATTCGTGCAAAATTTTTGTTATTTTTCTTCATATAGCCAACAATCGGTTTCCTGATTCGGGTGGATTTGAAACGTGGGGGGGCGGCTGTCCTTACATATATCCATTCTCTGCGGACACCGGGAATAAAAAGGACAACCGGAAGGGATACGCGTTGGTGAGGGTATTTCCCCGCTAAGAATAATATGCTTGCGTCCTGATTTTGGATCGGGAACCGGAATGGCGCTCAGCAAAGCCTGGGTATAGGGATGAGCGGGATAATTGAAAATCTGCTCCACCGGCCCTCGTTCGACAATGTTCCCCATATACATGATCAGCACTTCATCGCAAACATGGTAGACAACGCTAAGGTCATGGGAAATAAATAAATATGTAAGGTTAAATTCTGTTTGTAGATGTTTCACCAATCGCAATATTTGAGCTTGTATTGATACGTCCAAAGCAGAAACCGGCTCATCGCAGATGATAACTTCCGGTTGAAGCGTGAGCGCCCGGGCAATGCACAAACGCTGGCGTTGGCCCCCGGAAAATTCAAAAGGATAACGATAGCTGTCATCCGGTGATAATCCTACTTCTGCCAGCGTTTGGGAAATTTGTCCTTCAATTTCTGAGTTTTTATGTAATTTGTGCACTCGGTGGATCTCCCTTAACATATTGCCGATACGCTGACGAGGATTTAATGAGGTATATGGATTTTGAAAAATCATCTGCACGGAGCGATGATATCTCATTTGCTTCTGCGGAGAATATTCGTTAATGTCTTCACCCTTAAATAATATTTGGCCCACATCAGGCTCCTCTAACATGCAGATCAGTTTTCCTACCGTGCTCTTGCCGCTACCGGATTCTCCCACCAATCCGATGGTTCGACCGGAGCGCAATTGGAAGGAGACCCCATTCACAGCGTAGATAAAATTCCTCGGTTGGCCGATGAGTTTCTGATCAAGGGGAAATCGCTTGTGCAGGTTGGTGATGTTCAGTACTGGTGGTTGTTCAAGATTGGTCATTATTTTTTAGTGTGTGCAATTTGGGTCAATAGGTCGAAATAAACCCTCTTTTCTTTCCCGGAAAATGATTGCGCGAGGCCTGTTCCCGCGGAGCACTGCTTGAAAGCCAACCCCCGTGACCCAACGGCCGATGGTCACCGTGGGGCCCGTCCCCACGAAGGAATGACTGCGAGCCAACCTCCTCAGCGAAATGGCGGTTTCAGCAATCCTGTTTCCTGCAGGTGAGGAACTGCGGCGCGTTTGTCCGCCTGCGAAACAATCATTGTCGCACCGGTGTATGTTCGGCGCTGACCTTACTTGTTTTCTATTTCTTGCGAGTTTGCTGCCAATCATTATCCGGAGCGTAGCTCTCTTGTGGAGCAGGGACATGCCCGGCGGAGATGGCTGCTCAATTGACAACTACGTCTCCCCAGGTTGGCCCATCTCTAATTTTATCTCAGTTACTGAGGGACTCGTTCCAGTAAGCCGGCCCGGATTAGCTTTTGTGCAATCAATTGAAACGCCCGGGTTGCCTCATTATCAGCTTCGTTGGCAACGATGGGAGTACCGCCGTCGCCTGCCTCAGCTACCCGGGGTTCAAGCGGGATTTCGCCCAAAAATGGGACGCCCAGTTCATTGGCAGCTCTTGGCCCGCCGCCTTTTCCAAAAATATACACAGGCTCTCCGTCTGCCGGATTTGTGTAAAAGCTCATATTCTCAACAATTCCGAAGGTATGGATATTTAATTTCTTAAACATTTGATGTCCGCGACGGGCATCGACTAATGATACTTCCTGTGGCGTGGTAACAATCACTGCGCCGGTAACCGGTGTCTTTTGAACTAAACTGAGTTGAACATCACCGGTACCGGGAGGAAGATCGATTACAAGAACGTCCAATTCTCCCCAATCGACCTCTCGCAGAAATTGATCGATAGCTTTTATGACCATTGGTCCACGCCAAATAACCGGGGTGTCTCTATCTAAGATGAATCCCATCGACATCATTCGAATTCCAAACTTTTCAACAGGAATCAATTTTTGTTCCTGGCTTACCATGGGCTTTTCTTCAATTCCCATCATGATGTGGACGCTTGGCCCATAAATATCGCTGTCCATAAGGCCTACTTGTAAGTTTTGTTGAGAAAGAGCGATTGCCAAATTGGTACTGACAGTTGATTTGCCCACTCCCCCTTTACCGGAAGCGACTGCGATAATGCTCCGAACGCCGGGGATCTCTGCTCGCCCGGCCCAGGGATCATTTTGTTTTTTAGATAAATCGGGCGCTTCCATTGTTGGCAGGCCTTCGGTTACCATAATGCGTTTATCCGGTATTTCTGTTTTTAGTCTTTCCTGGATGGCATTTTTAACAGCGCTCTTCGTATTGGTATCTTTAGTATTAAATTTTAAGCTAATGTGCACCCGTTTTTCCTGGACGGTTACATCACCCACAATTCCGAATGAAATAATATCTTCATCAAAACCGGGATATTGAATGCCGCTTAAAAGATTAAGAATCATTTCTTTATTCATTTCTGACATAAATTCGCTCCTTTAATGTCTATTTTTTTTTAATCTTCTGCTGTTTTTTCTTCATCTTTTCTGTCATGTTTATGTTCGAACAAACTCATATAATATTCCTTCATGGCATCTTCCATGTGTCCGATCAAATTATTATCAATGGACTTTTCAGCTAATAATACCGCATTTTTGATTGCCTTTGCTTTAGACCTCCCGTGGGCTTTAATAATTAAGTGTTGAAAGCCGAGTATCGGTGCGCCTCCATATTCGGAGTAATCCATGCGCTTTTTTAATTTTTTGATAACCGGCGACAATATAGAAAGGGCCAATTTTGAACGTATATTACTTCGCCAAATTTGTTTGCCGGTCAGCATTGTCATTTCCGCCATGCCTTCCAGGCTTTTCAATGTAACATTGCCGATATAGCCTTCCGTAACAATGACATCCGCAATGCCCCGTAAAATATCCCTTCCTTCAATATTGCCAATAAAGTGGAGATTAGGAGTATGACGCAAGGTACGATTGGTTTCGATCAGAATATCATGCCCCTTGGTTTCTTCTTCACCTATATTTAGTAACCCCACACGGGGGTTCTTAATTCCCAGTATTTCTTGCCCATAATGAATTCCCATAATTCCAAAACTTACCAATTGATTGACGGTGCAATGTAATGTTGCGCCCACATCCAGCATAATGGTAACGCCCGGATCGCCCGGATTATTTTTCATTGCCGGTAAAATTGCCGCCAGAGCGCCTCTTTCGATGCCGGCCATTCGGGGAATAACCCTTGCAGAAGCGAGAATGGTTGCAGCGGTATTGCCGGCACTAATCATGCCATCGCCATGATTGTCTCGTAACAGGCGGGCGGCAACATTAACAGACGCATCCGGTTTGTTCTGTATTGCTTCCTTAGGTGAATCCTCGGGAGAGATCATATCGGTCGTATGTACAATTTCACAGCGGTCTGACTCGATTTTTCCGTTACGGAGTAGTGGATTAATTTTGAATTCATCTCCAACCAGCAGGCATTGCAATGTCGAACTTTCCTGGCATGCGGCAATTGCGCCGTTAACAATTTCCTCCGGTGCGTTATCGCCACCCATCGCATCCACAACAATCCTGTTATACTTCATATTTGTTTTCCTTTAATTTATTTGCAGAATATAAGGCTGCCAGTACTGGATTTCAAGAAGAAGGGTGAATCGTTCGTTAGCATTCCGTGAAGAATGAATGCAGAGTGAGAGAGCTTTGCTGCTCCATACCTGCTGTAGAAATTATGCCGTGAACACAACAATCTTGGCAAAAATTCTGTTTATTTTATCCGCATCGGCACCGCCTCTGATGGTTAAATAATTTCAACAACACTCCTTCTGGCATAATAATGGCAAAATAACGAAGTATCTATATTTAATTATAACTGTAGAAATTACCTCAAATAACCAATTTGTGCCGATTAACAGGGGTTGTAAGGGAGGTTATCAATAATAAATCATCAGTGTTTAACCTAATAGGAGGTATTTCTTATGAAAAAATTACACAAAATCCTCGTCATCATGATCATCATAATAGCTGTTACGCCGCTATTGGGACAACAATATACAATCTGGTTGAGCCCATTAACGATGTCCACAAACGAGCCGGATATAAGCATTAATCCTGCAAGTCCCGCCCAGTCAATTCGGGTTACTACTGCCGCTTCCGGTGATTTGCAGTGGGTTAATTTGGGGTTACCTGTACCCTCAAATGTCCAAATCGATTCTGTGAAACTATGCTATGAGTTGAGCAGTTCGTCCAGCTTTATATCTCAGATTCGTTTGACAAGCATGACGACACCCGATGCCGCTACAGTGATGTATGATGACCCAACTGATTTGACCAATGTGGGGCCGACTTGTTACAGTAGCCATGTCGACGGCCTGGTGCCGGATGGCGCCATTACGCTTAGCCTCAGACTTAATTATGCCAGTGCAAGTGATTGGATTGACTTCGGGGCTATAGGATTAGTGGTATCCCCAACGACCACGTCTCTTCAATCAAAGCAAAATCCCACCCTCCCTGACCAATCCAATTTACAACAGAATTATCCGAATCCATTTAATCCTTCAACAACTATAGATTATTCAGTTCAGAATGCAGGCAAGGTCAGGATTGATATTTACAATTCGCTGGGACAACTTGTGCGCACTCTGGTCAATGAAACGAAACCGGTCGGGGAGTATTCAGTGAGATGGAATGGCGAAACAGACAGTGGTGAAAAAATACCCTCTGGCGCATATTTCTACCAACTTCAAATCGGAGAATTCAGAAGTGCCAAAAAAATGCTGCATATAAAGTAGATTCCTGTACCTTAGTACTACAACGAGAGATCGTAATTGTAAGCCGTTTGCCAAAGGCACCACTGTGTGGAAAACGGCTATTTGGGCTTGGAGTTCTTTATTAACACCGGGTTTCCGCATAGCGGTTCCTCTGGAAAAACCCGGTGCTAATGAGAAAATAACGATCATTGCGAAACCGTTTCAACGGTTTTCAGCTAAGTCTCGTTGCAGTATTAGTCACATTTTGCCAACCCTAAGCAGCTAAGGATAAAAAACAAACAGGCTGCCAATTACAAATGTGTTGGTTGCCTGTTTGTTTTCTTAAAACACGCTGTTTTAGCCTGCCTTTTGTGATTTCACCAAATCCTTGATTATAAATTTTACACTCTCAATCCGACTGAGCTCATGATGAGGCTGCCGGATAATTGCGTTGTATGTTAATTGTTTGTTGATCAACTTTTATAAAAAGAGAAAAATGTATTTGAGTTTTATAGTGCTCTCAGGTTACCGGGTTAGTGGGGGGGGTGTTCAAGTTTCTTTGTAAAATTAAAACAGATTTGGAGGCTTGGTAGGCGTGGGCTTTACGCCGGCGATTAAACTACAGGCGCTATAGCAGATTTACAATTTACACATAATTCTGGACTCGATCATATTGGGTGTCATTGTCAAAATGTCCTGTCGCTCAATACTCGAAAACCATAACACTCAACCACTTTAGAACTGAATTATTCGCTTTTATTTAATGCTTTGCAATATGTATAGCATCATATTAACTTTTGAAGTTTTAGCATAATAATTAAACATGAATAAGAAAAATTTCATCATTATTCAAATCACTTGTGTAAAGAATTTCTACTGAAGGAGGACCTTTATGGCCAAGCAATATGTTTTTTATTTTGGAGACGGCAAAGCAGACGGGCGCGCTGATATGAAAAATCTCTTAGGAGGAAAAGGCGCAAATTTAGCAGAGATGACGAATTTAGGGATTCCTGTACCGGCTGGATTCACAATTTCCACAGAAGTGTGTACTCATTATTACGAAAACAATCTGAATTATCCGGAGGGCTTGACGGATCAGGTTAATAATGCACTCGCCAAGGTTGAGGAATCGATGGATGCCAAATTTGGTGATAAAGAAAATCCCTTATTGGTTTCCGTCAGATCCGGGGCGCGGGTGTCCATGCCGGGAATGATGGATACGGTATTAAATTTGGGCTTAAACGATGAGACCGTAAAAGGACTGGTCAAAAAGACTGGCGATGAACGATTTGCTTATGACTCTTATCGACGCTTTGTAGCCATGTACGGAGACGTTGTGTTAGGGTTAAGACCGGAGACGGAAGATGATGTTGATCCGTTTGAAGAGGTGTTGGAGGCAAAAAAACGAGATCGGGGCGTTCAATTGGATACCGAATTGACAGCAGATGATTTAAAAGAACTGGTCGCAGAATATAAAGAAGCTCTCCGGAAACACAGCGGCGAATCCTTCCCCGAAGATCCCAGGGATCAACTATGGGGTGCAATTGGCGCGGTATTCGGTTCCTGGAATAACGAACGCGCCAAAGTTTATCGTCAGCTAAACAAGATTCCTGAAAGTTGGGGTACCGCAGTTAACGTCCAGAGCATGGTTTTTGGCAACATGGGTGAAGACTCCGGAACAGGTGTCGCTTTTACACGAGATCCTGCCACCGGCGACAAGTCTATTTACGGAGAGTATTTATTAAATGCCCAGGGCGAAGATGTGGTCGCAGGGGTTCGCACTCCGCAAAAGATTGATCAATTAGAGAAGAGTATGCCCGATGTCTATAAACAATTTCAGGAGATTTGCGAAAAGCTGGAAAAACGCTATCGGGACATGCAAGACATGGAGTTTACCATTCAACAAGGTAAACTATGGATGCTCCAAACCCGGACCGGTAAACGCACCGGTTTCGCAGCTTTCCGAATTGCCGTGGATTTGGTTGAAGAAGGCATTATCAGCAAAGAAGAGGCGTTAATGCGGGTGGAACCGAATCAGTTAAATCAGCTATTGCGTCCTATTTTTGATCCTGCCCAAAAACGGAAGGCGGTTCAAGGGGGACGATTGCTTACCAAGGGATTGAACGCCGGTCCCGGAGCGGCTACCGGGAAAGTTGTGTTTAATGCTCCTGATGCCGTCGAGTGGACCAAACGCGATGAAAAGGTCATTTTGGTGCGCATCGAAACTTCTCCGGAAGATATTAAAGGAATGGATGCGGCGGACGGAATTTTAACCGCTCGCGGAGGCATGACTTCTCATGCGGCACTGGTTGCGCGTCAAATGGGGAAAGTATGCGTGGCCGGCGCCGGTGAATTACAGATTGACTACCGTAAACGACAGTTCGAAGTAAACGGCCACGTTGTCAAGGAAGGTGACTGGATTTCCCTCGATGGTATTACCGGGGAGGTGCTCGAAGGTGAAATCGATCCTCATCCCTCAGAAGTATTGCAGGTATTGATCGATAAAACAATGTCTCCGGAAGAATCGAAAGCATACCATACCTACGATCGAATTTTAGCCTGGGCGGATGAATTTCGACGCCTGAGAGTTCGGACCAATGCAGATCAACCCGATCAAGCTTCCAAAGCGCTAACGTTCGGTGCCCAGGGAATTGGACTTTGCCGTACCGAACACATGTTTTTTGGCGGCAATCGTATTCAGGCGGTAAGGGAGATGATCGTTGCCGATACTAAGCAGGGACGGGAAAAAGCACTGGCGAAGTTATTGCCTATGCAAAGGGAAGATTTTATTGGGCTCTTCCGGGTAATGGATGGCTATCCTGTTACCATTCGCACGCTGGATCCGCCGTTGCATGAATTTTTACCCCATGAAGAAGAAGCTTTAAAACAGTTGGCAGAATCCATTGGAGTGAGCTTTGAAAAACTGAAAAACCGGCTAAGTGCTTTACAAGAGTTTAACCCCATGCTCGGACATCGTGGTTGCCGATTGGGTGTGGTGTTCCCGGAAATCACCGCCATGCAAGTACAGGCCATTCTGGAGGCAGCCTGTACGGTTAAGAAAGAAGGCATTGATGTGCAGCCGGAAATAATGATTCCCTTAGTTTCTCATGTAAACGAATTGCGCGCCCAGGAAAAGGTGGTAAGAGAAGTGGCTAAAGATGTATTTAAAAAATATGATGTGGAAGTGGAATATCTGGTAGGGACGATGATTGAAATACCCCGTGCAGCCATAACAGCAGATGAAGTTGCGCAGGTAGCCGAATTCTTTAGTTTCGGGACTAATGATTTAACCCAAACCACTTTCGGCATGTCCCGTGACGATTCGGGTATGTTCTTACCATTTTACGTGGAAAATAAAATTCTGCAAGGCGACCCATTTCAGAGTGTCGATCAGCAAGGTGTCGGAAAGTTGATGGAGTGGGGTACAGAACAGGGACGTAAAACCCGTTCGGACTTAAAAGTCGGCATTTGTGGTGAACACGGTGGTGACCCGGACTCCGTGGAATTTTGTCATCAGATTAACTTAGACTATGTCAGCTGCTCACCTTTCAGAGTCCCCATTGCCCGCCTGGCTGCCGCTCAGGGAGCACTTCGAGAAAAACAAACCAATTAGAAAGTTTGTAAAAAAATCCAGGTTACTTGCCTGCAGTTGTCAGGCAAGTAACCGAAAATTTAACGTAAGTTCTTCATAGATAAGTTATTTTAAAAAATGTTTCATAATGGCGATAGCTATCCGATAAACATAAATATTCAAAACTTAGCAATTTTATGCCGATAATGGTCGAAAAATGGTAGGTGAGAGTGCAGGAAATTACAAGGGACGTAAAACATTAATAAGGAGAATGGGAAAAATGGCGAAAAAGAAGGAGCGTCAATTTGCCATCAAGAAGATTGTTCAAGAAGAACACATCGTCAATCAATCGGATTTATTAGAGAGATTACAGGGACGTGGTTACCGAACCACACAGGCAACACTTTCACGCGATCTTCATGAAATGGGCATTGTTCGAGTTCCCACACCGGATGGCTATCGATATGTGATTTCCGAACAAGAAGGAAGTCATTCTTTTGTGAAGTTGATTGGGATGGAGATATTGGGCATATATCACAATGAAAATGTCCTGATTATAAAAACCATAACCGGACGCGCCAAGGGAGTCGCTCTATTCGTTGATCAACTGAAACTTCAAGAGATCCTGGCCACAGTTGCAGGCGAAAATGCCATCATTGTGATACCGAATTCCACTAAAAATATTCCTAAAATTAAGGAAGATTTAGAAAGTATTGCCAGTCAGAGATGGAGTTAAAATCCAGAATCGATACCGAATTTTCACCTTTTGTCAGTAAACCGGTACGCTATTTAGGGAATGAATACAATGCCGTCCTAAAAGATGCCAACCAGGTCGAACTCCGAGTCGCCCTTTGTTTCCCGGATATATATGAATGGGGCATTCAAAATATCGGTTTTGAAAGCGCTTATTATTGGCTAAACGCCCGACAAAATATTTGGGCCGAACGCATTTATGCTCCCTGGACCGATGCGGAAGAGGTGATGCGGGAAAAGAACATTCCGCTCTTTTCGCTGGAGTCAAAGACGGCTTTGCAGCACTATCACCTCATCGTTTTCTATATCCCCAACCATTTAACACTCATCAATGTCATCAATATGCTCGATCTGGGACAGGTTCCGTTTCATGCTACAGACAGATCGGTTCCAATGCCCTTAGTTATTGGTGCCGGAGCAGTCTCAAGAAATCCCGAACCGTTGGCAAGATTTCTTGATGCTCTGATCATTGGTAATGCTGCGGATGCAAGCAGCGAAATCGCTGAGCTGCTTATGCGATGCCGGGAGAAAAACTGGAATAAAAAGGAGCTATTGAAAGAACTGGCAAAACTTAGAGGGCTTTATGTGCCTTCCTTCTATGAACCGAGTTATAATAGTTTCGGAGAACTGAACGCGCTTCAAAAAAAGGATTCTGTCGCCCCAGATCGAATTGAGCCAAGAGCGGTTCAAAGAAACTCTCCAAACGGAATACCATTATCCCCACTGGTGCCCTTATCGGATACGGTGTTTAATCGGGATTTTGGAGGAGAATTCAGTCGTGCGTTCGCCTCTTCTCCCAATCAGGACCATCATAAAAACAGCGATGGTATGGTTCGGAACCGGATTTCCGAACCGGTGCCCTCCCAGGCAGCTGATGAAGTATTCACCGCCGTGCAGAAAATTCTCGATCAAGCTGGTTATGGCAAAAGAGCGCTGCTCTGTTGGTCAGGGATGAAAAGCTGGTTCAATCTGGCTGGCGACTGAGCAAAGAAATGGCATTGCTGAATGCTTCTCAGGCAACGGCCACAATTGCTCCCGTTACCCTGGCCCTGAATGAGAGCTCTAAACTGTCTGATTTCGGAAAAAAATTAGTGGAAATCGGGTTTATTTTTTCTCCTCTCGCCGGAAGTCAGCGTTTGAGAAATAAATTAAATTTGAATATTTCCGAAAAAGATTTGTTAGCGGCATTAAAATTTATTCTGGAAAAAGGATGGCAAAATATACGCTTTAAATTCATGATTGGTCTTCCGACGGAGAGTGAGCAAGATCTCCGGGAAATTGCCAATTTGATGGAGAAATGTACCGAGACAGCACAACCTTTTTCGGATGTTCAAATATCGGTTTCGGTGCAAATATTTTCACCCACGCCTCATACGCCTTTTCAATGGGAAAGTGCGGAAAGCATGGACACACTCTCCCCAAAGGTGACTTTGTTAACAGAACAGCTTCAAAAGCTCTCACTGAATTTTAACATTCAGGATCCGTTTACATCAAACTTAAAAACCGTTTTTCAGCGTGGGGGCAGAGAACTGGCGGCGGTGGTTGAATATGCCTGGCAAAGTGGCGTCCGTTTTGATGGATCGGAAGAAACCTCTAACAAAGCGCTTTGGCAGCAAGCGTTTCGCCAGAAGGGGGTAACCATCGACGACTATTTAGCTCCGATCTCCATAACAGTGCGGCTGCCCTGGGAACATATTGACTTTGGCTTTTCCAAAGCCTTTCTCAAAGAAGAAAAGCAATTGGCATACCAGGGAAAACTTCATCCGAATAATAAAAGTATCGTTACCATTGGTGATGGTTTTTCCGAAGGGGAATTTTCGAGACTGATACGAAACTTCTCCTCAACTGATTTGCTGGCCGATTCACGGGAAAATGTCAACAACAGTTCAACAGGGTCTGAATCTTCCATGGAGGCGATACGCTACGGAAGAAAAAGCCGAAAGAGGCAAACGCCTACACCGGCAATAAAAAAAAGAATTCGGGTGCGCTATTCTAAAATCGGCTTGTCCCGGTTCCTTTCCCATTTAGATATTATCCAGGTGTTCGAAAAATCTTGCCGGATAGCTGATCTTCCTCTGGTTTATTCTCAGGGTCTGCGCCAGACGCCTAAGATGTCCTATGGCCCTCCTTTAGTTACCGGCATTGCCTCAACTGCAGAATATTTGGATATGGAAATCAAACTCGGTAGAGAAGCAGATTTGCAATATCGATTAAATAAGTATCTACCGGAAGGATTGCAGATACTTCAGTTTAAGGGAATATATCAAAAGGTGCCCTCTCTCGGTGCGATCATCAATCGTTCGGATTATGAAATATTTTTGGGCGATGTTATCATTCCGGAAGAGTGGATTCTGGAATGGTTGGATTCGAATGAAGTGACGACCCCAAGACAGCATAAAGAGGGAATAAAAGAAATAGACATTCGCCCGTTTGTAGAAAAGTTTTTTTTAAACAAAAACAAACTGTTAATTACAATTAAAACTATTGAAGGACGAACAGCAAAAATAACGGAGATTTTGGAATCACTTTTGGCTTCGCACGGTGTTGATTACCGGCAATTTTTAGTTCAAAGAACGGCACAATATGTTGTAGAAGAAAACAAAATTTTAACACCTTTTGATGTTTTGCCGTCCTGACTATAAGTGAAGTCGATTGATTGAAGATCAGAACCAACAACATTGAGAAAGTAACCATTTTGACGAGGGGGAAAGACAGTTTTGTAATCAACGGGGGAGCGTAGAAATAAATTTTGTATCTTCAGTCACAAGTCACTTCACATAAAAGACACCTAAAAAATTGCCTGGTGAATACCTGACAAGTTTTATCTTTAATTTAAAAATTCGTAAGATCATCCAAAGCAAGGATGATTGCTACGCATTATAAGTTTATTTTTTGCCAGAGAAGCCAGCCTTGCCCGGTAAGTTCCAGAAATCTCTTGATACACAAATTGGACAGGAAAGGATGGTAATATGTTATGCGGAAGGAAATAGTTATAAATTCAACCAATGAGGATACCCGAATAGCCTTGTTGGAAAATGGTAAATTGGTAGAACTTTCGGTAGAGCGGCCTGACAATGAGCGTATGGTTGGTAACATTTATAAAGGACGAGTTCGCAAGGTTGTCAAAGGTATGCAAGCCTCCTTTATTAATATTGGATTTCCGCAGGATGGTTTCTTGCACTTTGCCGATATGGCAAAAAGTCTGAACCAATTGTTTACCGATTTGGAGGAGGAAGAAATCAATGATAATCCCGTAAAAGGAAAAACGGGAGAGGATAAGGATCCGTGGGAGTATCTACGCAACGGTCAGGATATCATCGTTCAAATTATTAAAGAGCCTATCGGAAACAAGGGACCGCGTGTTACAACCGAATTAACTTTGCCAGGACGATTTTTGGTTTTAGTTCCTAATCAACATCGGATTGGTATATCCAGAAAGGTATACTCCGGCAGGGAGAGGAAACGATTAAAAGCTATTACCCGAAAAATGGTCCCGAAAAATTTTGGGCTGATCGTTCGAACTATGGCTGCCGGGAAAAGTGAAGAAGTACTTAAACAGGATATGCAGCGATTACTTAAGGAATGGAAGAAAATTCAGCAAAAAATGTCAACTGTTCCACCATACTCACTCCTCTTTCAGGATTTGGGGATGGCTTCCAGTATTATCCGGGATTTATTTACGCCGGACGTTGACCGGGTTGTAGTAGATTCCCGCAAGATGCATCGTGAGATTGTACAATATTTAAAAGAAGCCGGCTCCGGTTTAGTAGAGCGGGTGGAATATTACAAGTCCAAGCGCCCGATATTTGACAGGTTCAAAATTGAAGAAGAAATCAAGCGCAGCCTGGAGAAAAAGGTATGGATGAAAAATGGCGGTTATATTTATATCGAGCATACCGAAGCGTTATCAGTTGTGGATGTGAATAGCGGACGTTATTTTGGAAAGAAAAATCACGAACGGAATTCGCTCAAAATTAACCTGGAAGCTGCGCGCGAGCTTGCCCGTCAATTGCGACTGAGAGATGTGGGTGGGTTGATCGTGATTGATTTTATTGATATGGAGGAGGAAGAAAATAAACAAAAAGTGTTGCATGAATTACACAGAGAATTTGCCAAAGATCGCGCCGTTACCAAAGTAGAGGATATGAGTCGCTTCTGCCTGGTGCAGATGACCCGGCAACGGACCCGACCCAGTTTGATCCATAACATTATGGATACCTGTTCGAATTGTGAGGGAATTGGCCTGGTGCCGACCAAAGGCACTATTTTAGCTAACATTGAGCGAGCCTTAAGAAGATACGTTGCCTCGCTAAGACTGGATAGACGAATCATTTTACAGGTGCATCCGGACATGATTGATTACCTGGAGAATAAAAAGGCCAAACGCCGTTTGCGATTGATGTGGAAATATTGGGTTAAGATTTACCCGGAAGAAAACTCCCAACTCAGAAAGCATGAGTTTCGCCTGCTAATGAAACGCAATCGCGAGGATGTTACGGAGAAGTTTGTTGCTTGATAGCTATTTGTAGTTGAAGAATTCCGACTCAATGAAGAGTACATTGGCTATGGCATGATATTAAAAAAAATAAAAATACATCTATTGAGATAAATATTGAAGATTACATTTAAGGAGATTTTCATATGGAATATCATCGATTTGGAAGAACCCTGGTGCCGCAAGGCGGTTTGTTTGAGGATAGTGAATCCGCCATAAATTTTGCAGAAGACCTGGAATCGGAGGTCATACAGGAGCAGACCCAAAATCTCAGTTTTACCACCGATGAAGAGGGCCTGTTAACCGTGCTCATCAACAATAAACGGTTTTATATCACCCATTCCGCTTTAAAAGATTTGTGTAAAATGCTAAAAGTGCCGGCCAGTTATATTAATAAATTTCCCGGCCAGACGCTGGTGTTGGAAAACCTGAATAACAATCCCTATTTAAAAGATAATGCCGATCCCTTAAAAATAGTGATATGGTCCTGGCAGGAGGAAGAGTTACCGGTAATTGCCGGTGTTTTACCGGGGAATGATGCGGCAATGCCGATGAAAGATTATCTGGCCATACTCAATAAAGAGAATGTATTTGACCGCGAGCATACCCGGTTAGAGCAAATTGCCATCAGCGGGGAGGAGCTGGTGCTGTATTTTCAGCTTCCTGAAGAAATCAGCCAAAACGGGTTTAGCTTCAACCTCGGCTATGCCATTCACTATTCCCCGACCCGGTTTGTCGATACGGTCATTTATCCCTTCTCCAAATTAACCGTGGTCGCCTCCACCGGAGAGCCGTTTGATTTTGATTTTGAAGCCAACAAGAAGCTGCACGTTCTCAAGCGTAAGAAAGAGGATTTTGCTTCCAAGACGATTGAAGTCAGTCAGTCGTATGCCGGTGAAGATTTGGGAAGCTATGCCGAAGAAGCGATGAAGTATGCAAC
>JABAHQ010006861.1_pt2 | contig 27885 bp, 32 predicted proteins | sample 7062091 | NCBI WGS metagenome assembly JABAHQ01 (sample SAMN14534359, study PRJNA622989) | marine sediment metagenome | biome: marine biome [ENVO:00000428]; feature: marine pelagic biome [ENVO:01000023]; material: deep marine sediment [ENVO:00002113] | place: India: Gulf of Kutch | collected...
GAGGTTCAAAATGCTTCTGCGCATTTATATAATATTCTTTTCCATGTCAACGTAACTGGTACCATCACGTGGCTGTTTTTTACGTTTCGGGGTATCAATCAGGAGGGGAAACTGCTACAGTATCAAGTCGACGTTACCTCCACGGGCAAGCTTTTCTTTCATGATCCGCTAGAGCGCGATCGCTATATGCCCCAACCAAACTCCATCCATCCGTATAGCTTCTTCCTCGAACTTGAGAAGGCTGGCTTTCTTACCAAAAACGTGAAAATAGCTGCCTTCGCTGAATATCTAAACGTCATATATACGGAGAATTTCACGGATCTTTACGCGTTGAAACATGGAAAGCGTCTCCCGCTATCGTTTATCCACTTTAGGGATATATACCACACACCCCTCACAGTATATCCGTTCACAGTGAGCCAGATAGTGAATCCTCCCCATTATTTTCTCTGGTATGATGTCAAACGTGCCTACAAAGTAACATATGCAAATACCACAGCGTAAGCGTAAAAATCATCGCAGAAACTCTCATGTAAACCGTGAAAGAAGAATACATGATTTGAAGGTTTCGGAATTGTCTTCGACCTCCACCATTCTTCAATGAAGCGAACAGAACCATAACAAAGCGAATCCAAGGGATTCTACGCGATGGTTTCCTCTTAGTTGTTACTTTCATTATAGTAATATTCCTCCATCCAATCGGGTTTCTACTTGTGATTACATGGTTTCGAGAAACCAGATCTCCATAGGAACCCAAAGGAGAAACCATATAAACCTGAGTATACTTAGAAGTCCACTTATGCTTTATTTTCGAGAGATATGACGATTACTTGAAGAAGTCGTCGAAGAACATCGAGTTTCGTAAGGAGGATCTCATAGATACGGTTTTTTATCAACATTAGCATACCCATGTACGAGAAGGTTTCTAAATCGAGCCATTTCTTCTCCTTCGTTGGTTAATTTCTTTGGAAGAAGGTTAGTTTCATGAAGTACACTAAAAATGTCAGCGTACGACTCTGGGGAACGATTACCTTCTTTTCCAGCAAGTGAATTTGCCAAATCAATGATCCCCTCAATAACAACATGAAGGTTTCGTTCTGCTGCATCAGTTACAAACGGCCGAGTAAGAAACGTCTCTTTTCCCATTGTCTTAATCATTTCCAATTTTTTAAACGCCGCCTCAATCCTCCATAAGCGAGCATCAATTCCTTCGTCATTCAACGCCCAAATACCTCCGTGCTCGTTTTGTGTGTTGCCGTAAATAGTACAGAAAGTCGAAGTATTCCCGTAACGCTTGGGAATAGAATCGGAGATACCATTCATCTTTCTCGTATAGAAGCTCCCCCTCTGAGGCTACCAGATATTTCAAAGCAGGGGGGGCAGTGTTAAGAGGGACGACATCAACCTCTTTATGGATCTCTTTTTGAGGTTCATCAGCAATCTTAAGCGCTATGGAAACGTAATCCCCAGATTCTCGCTCAAATAAGATGGCCACATCTACATCACTGATAGGTGTACTTTCTGATCGGACAGTAGAACCAAAAAGGAGGCCAAGTCGTATATCATATTCGTTTGCCACCCTTTGCAGGCTGGTTTTAACCTTCCCTACAGGGATCCTCTGTGTTCCAAACACTCACCACTCCTCGTTAGTATGTGTTTAAAACTATCATAAAAAGATTTTCTCTGATCCCTTCTTTTCAAGAAAATGATGCACCTGTACGTTCCAAATTGACTTCTCGGTTTCAATCTAAGTATCTAGCTGCATTTACGTCGATTACTTCCCCCGAGACGTAGTCGTTTTCTAGCAAGTAAATAACGGTATGGGCTATCTCCTCCGGTCTAGCAATTCGACCGAATGGTGTCGCTTGGCTGAGCTGTTCTTTTACTTCGTCACTGATGATCCCCGTATCTACTGGTCCAGGAGCGATAGCATTAACCATCACATGCGGGGCTAACTCCCTAGCTAAACTAAAAGTTAAGCCAATAACTCCTGCTTTTGATGCATCGTAGTGGGACCCCGTTGCTAAGCCACCAGTCTTCCCTGAGATAGAGGAAATGTTCAATATCTTTCCTTTGTTCTTCAGTAACTCAGAGAGAGCAGCTTTGCAACAATAGAAAGATCCCGTCAAGTTCACGGCAACCACATCCTTCCATTCCTCGGGGGTGATCTTACTAAGCCCATAATGTTTGCCAGTGATACCAGCATTATTCACGAGAATGTCAATACCGCCGAAGTTCTTCTTCACAAGCTTCATCATCCGCTGTACTTGAACGAAATCTCTCACGTCTGCTTTTATTTTGCATACGTTCACGCCCTTCTGTTTCGCTTCTTCAACAGCTTCTTTGGCTTTTCCTTCATTAATGTGATAGTTTAAAGCGACGTTAGCGTTCTTTTCTGCGAGGGCAAGAGAGATCGCCCGTCCAATTCCACGAGTTCCTCCCGTGATCACAGCATTTTTCTTCTCTAACTTCATATCTTTTCCTCTGTACATACTACTGAAAAAATAAGTGTCGTTTACCTCCTTTTATTTATATCTTCCGTAGCATTCAAGTCCACATTGGTTCGTTCTCGTCTCTAGCCTCGTGACTACAGACAGTGTGAACGTTCCTTCCTACTGGAATCTTTTTAACGAGGATTGCACTCTCATCCGCTTCTCCGTGTGACTAACTATCCAACCTGCTAATTGCCAAACGTTTAAAGCGTAGAAAGCGTCCAACTCTTGCAGTATCAACCATGAACCTTTGATCCCTCGAAGTTCTCCGGAAATTCTTTTGCCTTTCCGTAACTCAACGGTGAGCGGCTTCTTATTCAACGAGGGGTAACCTGCCAGCTCATACAAAGCTAAGATCTGGTGGTTCACGGGGAGGTTGAAGGTTTTGGTTACTTCGTTTCTCACGGTTTGAAACTTCTCCCAGAGCTGATTAAGAGATCCGGCATGCACTCCCCACAGTTTCTCACGTTTTCGCACTCTATCAGTAATCTTCGTTTTTGCAATTGTATGTTCCAGTTTCCTTGCTTTCTGTCCATTAGGTTTCACGGCCAACACGGTAGCCAAGTCAGCACCCTGCTCATAGACCCTTCGTCGATACCGCCGCTTCAAGGCCACACCCACCTTGAGGATATCAGGTAAAAAGCCAGCGAGGTAGCACACAAACGGGTTCTGACAGTATGTCCTTCGCATTGAGGGATTAAGGCACTCACCTCCTGTGCACAAAGCGCAAGTCTGAATGGCCTGCTTTGATCGACAGGCAGGGCACTGCCGTGTATTAGTCTCCTCAACTTGTTCACAGGGTCGAGGAGTCCCCCCTTGAATGCGTCCGATGCAATGTTTTTCCTCTAGGAGTAGCTGAATCCGTTGGTTTCGATCAAAGGAAAGCTTCATATAGCTTGCCGTGGAATAAGGCCATTCTTTTGCGTAAAAGAAAAATTGGAACGTCCTAGGTCTCCAACTTGGCCAACATAGATGAACCCTCTCTGCGTTCCCGAACAGTGTGATCGACCTCAACCATCCAACTAACAGAGAAGGAAAAACCCTCTCTTCTCTATTTATAGGAAGTTATCTGATAAGTATAAGTCACAAAGTCTTGGGGATCCCTCATGGGATTGTTTCACTTCAAACCGAAGGAAGAAAGCATCCTCAGGAAAATCTTCTTGCACCTCTATGCGATCTTTGAACTTCCATACGTCCTCATTAACTGGCTCATTCTTCGTTTCGCATATCCTTCCCGCTTCTGGAGACGTATCTTCCTCCCTTTCATCTACGTGAACGTCTTTGTGATGCTCAGGTGGGGCCAGCATGGGCAGGTGATGACCGTGAAAGAGGTCAAAGAATTCTTGAAGTCCTCCAATCACATGAGAATTGCAATTGGAAGCTGCAGGTGTAGATTGGGAACGTCAGACAACTGTGCTTGCCCGTTGAAAACAGACATTACCGTAAAGACAGATGCTGATGTGTATACGCAACATTTCTCTGAGGATTACGATCTCCTCTCTAAAGAGGAAGCTATCGCGAAGATCAAGGAATTCAATTCGGAGGGACGCCTTCCTATAGCCTATTCTTTTTGCTTGTGTGGTGGGGCACAGCACGTGTTCGTCCTTTGTAATTGTTGCATTCACGCCTGTGTGCCGCTCCTTGCACAGAAGATCGCGAAATTTCACATTATAGATCCAGGACGGTACGTGGCACGTGTAGATGAGGAACAGTGTGTAGGTTGTGGAACATGCTTAGAAACGTGTCAAGTACGAGCTAGAACTCTAAACGAAGGTAAACCGCATGTTAATCCCCTTCTCTGTCTTGGGTGCGGTGCTTGTGCTAGAACCTGTCCAGAAGGTGCAACGTTCATGGTAGAGCGGCCAGAAAAGGTTTTCAAAAAGCAGGTAGGTGTGCTTCGCAGCTTTATGTCGCACTCCCATTGTTAATTGGGACATATCCTTTTTTGAGAATCACTGAGCATCTTCCTTCTGAGCACGTTCCTTCTTTTTAGCTCTTGCACGTAGTTTGAAGCGATAGTATACTTTACTCACATAAAGATACGCAACCATGAAAAGGAAACCGTAAATGGCACCAAGGAAGAGCGAGAAGGGAAGCAAATTAAGGAGGGCAGTTAGTCCAATGGGGTTGTTCGCGTACCACCCATATACCACTAACCCGAAATACTGTGAAAGAGTGAATAAGAGCATCCAACTAAGTACAAGACGTAAGAACAAATAGTGAGCGAGTTTAATGAGGGGGGATTCAAAAATTACATCAAAATAGTAACCAGCCGGAATTAATGGGCCAAAGGTAACGAGGATATTGATCAAATTGTCTACACCTAACGTCCCCCCGAGGATAATTATAATGAAATCAAATACCGCGGGTATGGAGGAACAAAACGCTCCTATCTTCCGATTATAATATTCAAAAAGTTCTAAGCGTACCATTCTGCTCACAAAAAATAAAAAAAGAAAAGGGATTAAAAAGGCTTACAGCGTTAAGCTGAGGTACCAACCCCATATAGCGGTGAAGGTAATACTGATTCCAACGAGGATAGCGAACGTAACCCACGATGGCCTAATTTTTTCACCAGCTGGGTGAATCTCCGGTAAATGGAACCAATTCAAGTATAGTAGGGCCCAACACGCTATCACCATGGTTAACATGTTGGTAATGCCAGTTAAGATAATGATTGGCCCTGGTCGACTAAGGAAGGTAGTTAACACTCCCATGAAGTAAAAGAGACCTAAGAAGATATAGTACATTTTAGAATAGCTGAAGTCCTTGCTGATACTGTAAACGGCGATTGTGGCAACGGCAAAGGCGTAAAAAATGCCAGCAAAGAGGGATCCGTATCCGATAAGAGGTTGTGAAGCTATTAACGAGGCATCATAGAAAACAATGCTTAAGATTATCGCTAACGGAGCGAAGATACCGATCCAAGTGAGTGCCGAATTACTTATCGTCTCTTTAATATTGGTATCGATGTTGCTCGACCAAACTCTCGCAGAAAAGTCGCCGACACTGAGGAACACATCAAACAAGAAGAAGAACCCAATCACTAACATCAAAATTCTTCCTGCTTCTCCCCATGCTGCAGCAAGCCATTCTCCCTGTACTACTACCAGTTCCCAGCCTGCAGGTGGTGATGCTGTACCTGCAAGGTACTGAGGTCGTAAGACGCCGTAGGTTAAAATGGAGGTAAGCATGATAGTAACTAAGTTAAAGATCACACCGAAGCCATTATCTACCCAGAGAGTTCTGATCCAAGACTCGTATTCTTCGAGATTTTCTTCAGTGTCTTCAAAGCCTAGTCCTGTTCTTGGAATCGCTTCTTCTTCTCCAGTTACTGGATTAGTCACTCGTCCAATATTCTCCGCCATCCCCCATCCTTCATCTCGCAACCAGTAGGAGTACATCATATTAAAGAATCCACCATTTCCCGTGTAGACCACGAGGAGCACAAAAATACTGATATCTGCAGCATCCCATGTGGGTGGTAATCCGAGTTTTGGCTGGAACAATGCAGCAAAATATTCTCCAGTTATCCCCCTGGCTGCCGGTAGGGCGATGATGGTAATGAGCATCCCAAAAAATGCACCAATAGCAGCGATAGACTCAACAATCTCAACAATTCGATAAGCTTGCGGTCCTATTGCCACTATAATAGCGAGGATCACAAGAATTAAAACACTCCAGAATTGACCTTGTGCTTGAGTCGACCATCCTCCAGGAAAGTTGGTAATTGCAGCGACAGCAGAAGCAGAACCACCTAAAAAGCCAGCGCTCCAGATGAAGAAGAAGACGCCCATCAGCAACATCAGCCACCCGAAGAGGTGATGAATTCTATGCCAGCCCTCAAAGATGCTTTCCCCTGTTGCCACGGTATACCTACCTATTTCTTGGTTGTACCACCACTGTAACGCGGCGAAGATGATTAGCCAACCAACGAAGAATAAGCCGTATTTCATGACCATGTATGGCCACCATACCAGTTCTCCGCTCCCTTGTGCAACCCCCGCCCATATTAAGCCAGGTCCGAATACTGCAAGATAGCCGAGGAATTTAGGCATTGAGGCTTTCTCTAATGGTTCATCAAGTCGATCAGTGAATAGCTTCAAACCACTTTTTTTAGATTCTTTCCCTTTTTCCATAGGGATCACTTGTGGGCAACTAGTTATTACCTATTTAAGAGATTAATGTATACTTTAACACAATTTAGCACACCGATATGCTGGTAAGAATGTGAAAGAACGTTGTCAATGTGCTAACAGTAATATAAAGAGGATCTAGATGAGAATGTACAGCTCTGGTATGAAAGGCATGAGAATTCCAAACTATTTCGGAAGTTAATCAAGTAACAAAGAAAGACTAAACACTCTTTTTGCCCAACAGCTAGTCATCCCCAAAAGGTGATCTAAAACATAGAAACATAACACTAAGGTTTGTTGATAGAAGTTATTGCTGTTTAAAGAATTGCTAGAGCTTGGTAGAGACATATCCGGTAAGTTTGTATGAGTTTTAAGAGATTCTGAATGACAGATGTTTTTGATGGGTTTAAGTAGGGTTGATACTAGCTTTTGAGGAGTGAAAGCGAACTAGGTTTAGTTCCTCATTCAGGAGGCATCCACTTATTTATGGGTTCCGCAAGCGTATCTACTGACTACTGAGAGATCATTTCACCTTGATGCCTAGCTGTGTTACAACATCTTTAGCCTCTGCTTTATAACTCCCATAAACCATCGCAAATTCTCTTCCAATTAAGGCTGGAACAAGTGTTTTATCTTCGAGTTCTATCCAGACGGTTGTTCGACAGTTCTCTCCCCCCAGATCTCTGGAATCGATAACAGTACCCTGCATCACGACTGCCGTATCCCCCTGACCAGCATTTACAATCGTAACTTCACCCTCTGGCAGGTTACAATATCCCGTGACCGTCCCCTCTCTATCTCTCCATCGTCGCAATACATACTGACAGTCTGCTACAGTTTGTGGAACTGCACAGTGGCGGAGACTAATAATTCCCTCCTCATACATATGTACTTCTCCAAAGAACACAGGTTTCTTTGCCACCGTGTTTAACACAAGCATAGGTAATAAATTGCCTCCTCTCCAACACCCAGTCAACAGCCCAACATCGTTCAGTTTTGAAATGGCAAAACACATCTTCGTGCCAAGCATTGAGTTAAACTGCGAACACCAGAGTACGTAGGCTACATCTATCCCCATTTTTTCAATAGTATGCTTCATAGCAAGGTATACTCTGGCAGATTGTGTGACATCTTCTAACGTTGGCTCTCTAACCTCTGCTTCAGACATCCACGCTTTGGCAAGATTCTTCGCTTTGGTTTCGTCTACGTTTTGGTATCTACGTTTGAAATCTTGGATGTTTATGTATGTAGTATCAAACTTATCGGTTAATAACGGATTTTTATGCCAGACGATTTCCTTCAGTGAACGTTTACCTGCATCGAAAACCCCCACCTTTGTGGCCTTGATATGTTTAACGGCCTTAAGCACTCGAATTTTCCGCCTAACCTCTGGGAAGGTTAATGCATAGGTAACGTTCTCATATTCTGAAAGATATTCATACGCATCAAGAATGTGACCAGCTGCGCCTTCTTCGCTCGTTAGGATGATTCGCTTACCCGTAGTGGCTAGCGCTATGAGTGACGGAAATCGTTTAATACAGTGCACAAATAGGAGAAATGCATCGACATTAACATCCAAGTTCGCAAGATCCCTCTCGTTTCTAACTATCAAAGGAGGCGTCGTTTCCACGTCTAAGCTATCCAAAATTTTCTCGATTTGAGCATGCTGTTCAGAGGATTCATTAACACTCACAAAGCCTAACCCATCGTCATTAATGAAAGAGGGTTGTGAGCCTAATAAAAAAACTGAAGACAGCTTGAACCTGGAGGTCTTTGTCATCTCTTCCACTCTTTTTTCATGAATAAGCATTATTTTTTCTACGTTAATACCTTTTTAAGTTCTGAGACCCGGTAATATTCGTTCAACTGTCAGGAGAAGCTTTTTGAACAATACCACGTACGATAATCTTAATTTATTTCTTGATAACAAGAAAAGAGGAGAGAACATCACAAGAATGGAGAATTATACGACGTAACATGGTTATTATTCTCATCCACCAAGAAAGATACAAAGAGAAGGGAATAAGAAGAAGAAACGAACAAGAAAACTGCTGAGAAACTATATTGTTGGACGTGAAGAAAGAAGTTGGTTTTCTTGCTGGTTATCTATCGGTTGGCCAAGCCTCCTGACGAAAAGCCATCTCCCAAAACAAGAATTCATACCGTAAACTTTGCCTAAACAGGCTAAAAATGTGTTCTTTCTCGTTTTCTCTTACGTTCTCTAATCTCTCGTTGAGATCTACTTGCAATGAATGGGTTAACTCTTGGTAGGCGGTGGAAGTGTATGTCTCTATCCATGCACGATAGTCTTCCCTCATGTGCTTGGGGGACATTGCCTGCGCGATTTTAAGGTACGACCAATAGCATGCATACAAAACTGTCACGATTTCGGTTGTAGTGCCAGCATAGGCCGTTTGGAGGAGAAAGTTACTGTACGCCTCTGTGGTGGGTGACGGCTTCGTCTTTCTTAATGTTTCTTCTTGAATACCGATTCGTTCACAGAAATTCTTATGATAGTCCAGCTCAACCGTGATAGTGTCATGTAAGATCGTCGCATACCTCCGTATTGCTTCTTCACCATCAAGTTTCGCTATTAAGAGAGCAATCATTTGACAAAACGCCAACAAATAGAGGTAATCCTGCTTCATGTATAATTGAAACTTTCCGAACGGAAGACTATCGTCCTCCAGTTTCCTGATAAAGGGATGCTGAAGAATCTGTTTTAAGAGCCCCCTACATTCCTCCTTAAGATCTTGAACTCTCATTGCAATTTCCCTTTAGATATCGCTTTATCCCCCGCACCACCACCCACGACCCGCGATCGTGGCCAGGCTTCGGAAGTTCAATCGTTTTATTAGCATTTTTTGGTTCGACCGTTAAGGTTTGCACGGTGGTAAGGTTCGTAAATCCCGTCTTATGAAGCAGTTCAAACACCTCCCCCACAGACCGCCACTGTGCCTTCTCAGCCATTTCAAGGGGGTACGGTTCCTCGGGAGTTTCGTCCTCGGGATATTGTCCCTCCTCAACCGCTTTGTCATACAGCTTCGCAAAGCCCACCCCTCGCTGCAAGAATGCAACAACAAGCGATCCTCCATGCTCCAAAATTCGATGGGCTTCCTTGAAGGTTTGCTCTACATCATCCACATAGCTGATCACGCCACACAACAAGGCGAGAGAGAACTCTTCCTCGCCAAAAGGGATATCCTCAGCTGGTGCGTTCAACACGTCGATACCTTTTTGCCGTGCCAGATCGGCCATAGGTGCTGAGGGTTCAATACCGAAAGGGATGCCAAGTCGTGCCGCTAGTATCCCAGTGCCACATCCGATTTCTATGGCGTTCTCTCGATCCTTTGGTAGTAATGCTTCAATCGCTAAGGCTTCAGATTCAAAAATGTTGCCGTTCTTCCCCCACCATGCATCATACCCTTCTGCTTCTTTGATCTTTCCCATAGGGATCCTCTACTAGAACAAATTAGTATGGATTGAAGAAATGCTTTTTTTACCCTTAAAAAGCGTTGGGGTCACACTCCTTCTGGGTAACTGCATACTAAGAAGCACCCCCACTGGATCGGCTTTACCCCATGAAATGAGTGCTTGTAAGCAATGACTATACCTATTACCATGATTCTTCTTTAAAAGACTATCGAAGGAGGGGCGGCACGTAAGGTGTTTCTCGTTTTTCTTCTGTTCGACCTTTCAGTTGGGTTAGGATATAAGAAATGCTAACTAGATACACGACTGCAAGAAACGCTTCCACACCGATTGAAAGTAAAAATGGGGCTCGATCCCCAATCAGCTCCCAAAGTATCCCTCCCATCACGGGTCCTGCGATCGCTCCAAAATTGGAAACTCCACCTTGCGTACCAAAGACCGACCCTCTTCGAGTTTTGGATACATCACTTATTATTTTGGATAGCACTAACCCCGCGGAGGAGATGACCGTGGAGTCGACAATAAAAAGCATGGTAAACTGCCATAATTCTGTAGAATTAACCAAGAACCAAGTCGTTAGTGCTCCAAGAGCACTAGTACTCGCAAGCCAGTAACGAGGATTGATCTTATCAGCTATTTTTCCCATTTTAGGCGCCAGGACGAATGAGAGCACAGCCCCTGGAGCATATGCGATGGCAATATTCATCGGATCACCACTGATGTATTTGAGCAAGAACACCTCTAAAAACGGAGCTACAAGGGATCCTATCATCTGTTCCAAGAAGACGATGGCGAACAGGAAGATTAAGCTCAGCCAAAACAGTGTGTCACCAAAAGAATTGGAGTCTTCTTCCTGATGTTCTGTGAAAGAGTCCGTATGTTCCGCTGGAAGCTCGAGGAGAGGAACCATAGGGGCAAGTTTAAGAGCTCTCAAGCCACCATAGACGTTTACCACGCCATATATGAGTAATGGAGAGTACATTAAGGCGGATCCTCCTCCCGTTCCTGAGGCCCATCCAAAAATGAAGAAGCCGAACGTTGCTCCAAAGAAAACTCCCATCCCAATCTGTTGGGAGTACACACCAAATGCCTCCGATCGATACTTGTATTCTGTTGCGTCAGATAAGATGGTTTGTAAGGGCACCCAAAAAAAGCTTGTTCCCAATCCTAAGAAGAATGTCCCTCCAACCATCAACCAATAACTTCTCAAAATGATTCCCCCATAGATAACTTCATACGCAACCATTCGTCCAATGGAGCCTCCTAGAATAAGGTGCGGACGAACATTTTTGTCATCCGACAAAATACCAGCAAAAGGAGAACTAAGCATGGAACCGACAATGTTTATGGAGAACAGTATCGCCATCTCAAAACCGTTTGCATTAAATTCGTGGTATGCAATAATCGGTGTGATAAAGGAAAGAAAGAAGAATCCTAACGAGTTATACTTCAACTGTTTGAGGAGTTGCAGCAACTTGGGGTGTATTCTTTGCTTCGTTTCTCCCATTTTGATGCCTCACGAACAAAGTATAGAGGAAAAGAGGAACCTAATATTAAAGTATGAGGTCTTGAGGGAATACACGGTTGCTTTTAACTTTCTATTAAGAAGGGTAACGAGAAGGAAGGCTCACAAGGTTGGAGCTTGGTTTATAAGCCGATCCACCTGCACAGAAAGCAATATATCGCCGTTACTTTACAAAGGAAACCCCAAGCTGTCGAAGAAGCCTTCCGCCCAACGCAGGACTTTAAGAAATTCCCGTCCTTTTTCTGTCAGTCTATACGGTTTACTCCTTCCTTGTTCTATTCGTTCGATATATCCCCTTTGTTCCAACCTATTGAGATACGTTTTCGCCCTATTGTATGCTAAATTTGCGTCACGGATTATCTTGGTTACCCCCGTACTATTTTGAGATGCTATCACCTCCAAGATTCGTAGTATTACTCCCACATGGCTCCGATAATCTTTCCGTACCACAGCTCCCTCACCGGGGTTGACTCGTTAACGCAACCCATAAGGTTGGAAGGAAGGTCCCCCCCCTAAGTGTCACCCCCCATAAGAATATGGGGTATGTTTCATTAAGAAGACCCCAACAAATAAGGATCTGAGCAAAAAAGAGAACTAGGTAAGCCAGCACAGCCAAGGAAGAGTTCCTACGATCTGACTTCCTTGAGCTATAGGCAATAAGGAGAAGTAAGTAAAAAGAGAAAATCAACCCCATGAGTTCAATACTCCCAAGAGAAATGAAAGGAAGCAAAGAAAATGTGATCAATGGAGCCTTATAAATTCGTACTGTATAGCCCACCGCTAGGAAGATGTAACCCACGAGTACAAGAAATGAGGCGAGCCGCCAGTATGGATAGAAGTAACGATAAGAAAGGGTTGTATTGACAGACATAGAGGTTAGTTCAATTGAGAAAAAGACGGAATAAATAAAAAAAGCAATTGAGAGAAGAAATGAGCCAAGAGAAAGGAAGAACAGTCGTTTTTCTCCCAAGCGTCCAAACTTGAACGAAAAGTAGGAAATTACCGTGCAAGAAGTGAACCCTAGGAGGTTTGACAGAACACCGACGATCAGTAAAAACACGTCCTAACACCCATCCGCTTATCATAGTGCCACCGCTTACAGTAATGCCACACAAAAAAATCGAATGAGAACCCATTGATGTCTAACCGACCTTTTTTCTTTAGATGTCGAAAAACGAGAGCAAGGAGCAACAAGGAGAAAGCGACAGCAAGCACAATACCGTAAAGGGACATCCGCACTACATACCCATCGGTGGGGGGTTTTCGCCCTTCTCCCGTTTGGTTTCCAGGAGGCGTGGGAAGAAGCATGGGGTCTCTTTTACTGGACGGGAAGGGTTTTTTTTCCTTCTTGGGAACTGAAGAAACGGATTCTGCTTCTTCTTGAGGGTAAATCGTTATCAATGGGAGACTTACAAGGGTAAACGCTATGAATAAGATCACAAAGATTGGTTTAGCGTCCATCATCCTCTTTAGACCCTTTCAGATAAAAAATTGATGTGCATATTTAAACACTATGAACGAGTCGTCATTTTTACAGTCTCCCAGAAAAGTTGAACTGCTTTCGACTCAGAAGGAATCTTTTCTACCCTCGTTCATGACTCTTAGCAAGAGAAAGTCTAAGTTTGCAGAGCGTATGAAATCGACGAAGCAACGCAAGTTAGCTTAACGTACTTTAGATCGTTTTACGTGTGACGAGAAGTGGAGTTATGACAGGTATTTCTTTCGTTCAGGGGTTTTATGAAGCTTTTCTGAAGGTTAATAGTGCATCCAAGGCCACAAGTGGTGATACTTAAACTAAATCACATGAGACTTGACAGTCCTCTTTCTGAGGTAAGCAAACTAGTTTGGGCAGTTCAGAGGACGATAAGTGCGACCACCTAGTGATCTAATTGACCAACAAGCTCTAGACCATCACGGGAACTATCCACCAAGGAGACGCGATCCCCTATCTCTTGTGCGATTCTCTCTTTAACTAGTTTCTCCCGTCCTCTAGGAGGAAGGGCAATCACATAACCTCCTAATCCCGCGCCAGTGAGTTTAGCACCTAGAGCACCGGAGGTACGAGCAATTTCTACTAATTCATCCAAAAGAGAGTTGGAAACTCCGAGTTGCTGAAGTAATGCATGGTTCTTATTCAGCAATTGACCAATTCGTTCCCAATCATGGGAATTCTGGAGTTCCGCCCATAGGGTTTCTGAGATCTCTTGAATTTCTTTGAAAATACCTTCTACCAATTTGCGCCGCCGATTGTAAAGGTTTCGCACTTTGGCCACGGCTTTCTTTGTGGATCTATCCTTTTTAGAGTCCAAGAGAAGTAATGAGAACTCTGGAGGGTCCTCCATCAGCTTAATATGTTCGCTCCGCTCAGAGGAGTAGGAAAGGACGCCACCGTAAGTGGTGATAGTATTGTCTATTCCGCTTGGAGTGCCATGAGTTATCTTTTCCCCTTCATATGCAATGGAATTAATCGTTTGCTTATCAAGATTAAGTTTTAGGGCTTTCGATAACCCTCCTGTCAGAGCTACTGCCGTGGAAGCAGATGTTCCCAAGCCACATCCCGGTTCCACATCGGAATGGATATGAATGTCCAGATTGGGCATGATTCCCGCAAGGTAACGATCTTGCATAACTTGGAATATTCGTCTCATGAACTCAAACTCCTTTGGAGGGGATTTAGAAAGAACCCATCGGGTGGAAAGAGGGGGCGCGTGAATCACAGTGGTTTTCTCTGTACGACGGACTTCTACCCTAGTACGTAAGTTAATCGAGGTCGCAACCGAAGGCACGCCATACACTACCGCGTGTTCCCCTGTCAGAATCACCTTATGGGGGGCTGAGGCTTCTATCATGGTAATCTCCTTTTGACAATTGCGCAGTCATTTCAGAGGTTAGCGGAAAAGCTTTTTTAAATAGATGCCCACCGTTATCGAAAATTCGTTAGCTTCTAAAGCAAGTGACTCACCGGAGCAGTGAACAGTTCAAAAATAAATGAAGAACTTACTACTTAACACTATGTGAATTCCTTCTAATGAATGTTCTCGTACCCATACTCCTGCAACTTGTTGAACATGTATTTTTGGGCGTTGATCTCACTCGGAGTACCAGCGAATCTACTGCCAATATGATCCATAATGTAGTGCGTGTTGCTGGGCAGCTCACTGTCTTGTTAGGCCTCACCTATGGTAGATCTTCAAGAGTTCGTAATTTTTCTTCCAACTTGTTATTACTCTTCTATAAAAAATAAGAAACATAGCTTACGGAAGTGAAAAATGAGAAGAAAAGACTTAAAAGTGACTATACTTACTGGAGTTTTCCTCCTTCTATCGCTTGTTTCTGGCGGTACTGCAGCTATCATGACCGAGGGACTGGTTTATGATATAATGTACGCAATCCATAAGATAACATCGGTTCTTGTAGCTATTTTCTTTATTGTGTCAATTCGGTCTCGTGGAAAAGGGGACTAAAGACTTCAATTTTTTAATCTAATGATTAGGTTTCCCTCCATTGCGAATGGTTATCATCCAGTAATCAATAACTCAATTTTATGAGTGTAAGCTATCAAAATGTAACTTTAGCAACCGAAGGGTTGGATTCTGGGTAGAACATTTACATAGTTGTTTGGCACCCGTTGCTGGCCAAGTCAATGACTTTTCTCTCATCGTACATAGATTGTCGATATCCGCATGCCCTTAGCTTTTGAACAGGTACATTTTTGCGTTAATCTCTTTGGCTCTCTGCCCTAATGCCCTCGCTTTTTGGCAATTAAGTTAATTGGGATTGCCTTTGGGATATTTTCTGGCTCGTATGCAGTGAGATCTTCTAAGGAATCATAAAATTCAAGTATCTCCCAGCCTGCTTTCTTCATCAAGTCGTGTATTCCTCCGATACTGTAGACGTGAAACTTCACAGGAACGGTGGCGATATGTTCTAATGTGCCCTCTTCCTTCCTGTAAAACGTCCATTTCATTTTCATTTGAGAGGAACACGGATTATAGGTGACTTTCTCCAGTAAAAGAAGGTCCTCATATGTCCCATGAGATGTGGTACGGAATCTGTCGTGTGTAGATACCCACCATTCTTTGGACGCCGCGTTCACAATCAAGAGGCGCCCTTCCGTTAGTATGAAGTCTCTTAACGTGTTGAAGAGAGAGATCTCCACGGCCTTTTCAAAATAGCCGATGGATGACCACACATTCACAGCTGCATCGAAGTTCTGTTGATCTTGGAGGATGTCTCGAAGGTTCCGGACATCCCCTCTCACAAACTCGGTGAGGTTTGCAACATCATACGCTTCTGCCTGCTTCTTGGCTTCTTCGATATACAATGGAGAGATATCGACACCTACTACGTTATATACTACATTCTCCCGTTGCCACACATGAGGTCGAGGATCGTTCCATCGACTATGCCATGCTTTTCTAAGATGGTCGCAATGCCAGAGACTTCTTGTTCAGCTTTCTTCCAAAAGGCATTCATTACCCGTAGGAACAGTTCACCGTTCTCCACGAAGACCTCGTTAATCCAGTTTCTCATTCCATACCACCTCGATATGCCTTTTTAATCCTTGTTTTCACGGTTTTCCCTCATTTGAAGGGCAATACTGAGCAGGAAGAGAGAGAAAAATGTGCATCCTCCTGCAAGGAGAAAGGTATACTTCAAAGTGAGCAGTTCTATGACCAGTCCCCACAGAGGGGGAACGACCATCCAGTAGAATTTGCTGATCAGACCGAGAAAAGATAGAGCCGTGGCCCGTTCCGTTTCTATGCACTCGTTTTGGAGGATGGAAAGGCCAGCCTTTCGGAGCCTCGCCCCCACAATTACCAGTGTGATGAACCCAACGTACAACCAGAAGGCGGGAAAGAAGGGGAGCATAAAGTAGATCACGCCCATGATGAGGGAGGGGTAAATGATGAATCGCTGGTAGTTCGTCTGTTCAGAACGATGAAGGTACACCCCCACGGCTGCCCCACCAACGGCTGAAATGGTAAACATTAACGCGGTTTTTCCGACGGTTGGGTTGTAGTGTTTCACCAAATAGGTCAACCACCAAGCAGAATTGATCCACACGGGAAGCGTCATGAAAAATGATTGGACAGCAACAATCTGAAGGATGGGGTTTTTGAAAAATTGAGATCCGCCTTCTTTAGCTATTTGAAGGGAAGTTTTGTCCTTGCTACCATAGTTTTCGGTAAACGTAAGGATAAACGCGCCGTTGGCGATCATGATGATCCCCACGAAGGCGATAGGTACCCAGATAGCCACCTGTAATCCTAGTAACGTGGCAATGATGCCTCCGACGAGAGTGAAGGGTACCGCCAGCAGGTAGTACATACCGTAAGCTTCGCGCATTCCCTCTTTTCCCACATGATCGTAGAGCCAGTCGCTGCTCGAGCCGCTTTTTAGCGCAAAGTACATTCCTTGGAATGAAGCGGTAATAAGGGCGAGGTAAAAGGACGTAACTTGACTCAACCATAGTAGCCCCACTCCATATGCGAAAAGACCAAGAGCCCAAGAGAGCCTTCGACCGAACTTATCAGAAAACGTACCGGAGGGATATTCAAGCAGGAACCCGACAAGGGAATGAAAGGATACGTATAGCCCGAATAAGGTGGGGGAAAGGTTCAGGCCCCGATCAGTGGTAAAAAATTGCAGGTAGTATGGATCCAAGAGTGTGAAGGCAAAGAAAGAGGTAAAAGCAGAGGCTACGGCCCACTTTACCATTTGAATCCGCTTATTCCGCCGTTCCTTTGAATTCAGCACCCGGTATTACCTACAAAAGTTATCCTCCTGCTCCACTTGTCTTCTACCTTTAGCGTTTTAAAAGCTCACAAAATACTACATTCGTGATTCTCTTACCACAATGAAATAGAATCAAAAAGAAGGTAAAAAAGAGTGGGAGGAGACTTATACGTGGATTTTTAATTGAAGAACATTCATTATTGGAGGGAGGAAAATGGAAGTAGGCACATGTGAAAATGTCGACACTAACGTTATTACTCCTCAATAACCCCTTCTTTCGGTAGAGAGCAATGAAACCATTAAAAGAAGATTTAGTACAACTTGGGAAATTTGGTAGGAAGAAACCAGTACGGATTGCAAGACGTGATCACTTGGATCCTGAACATGGGCTCACTCGGCTTCCTGGAACAAAGGCGAACAAAAAAGCTCGAGATTACATCGTAAAGAGAATGGAGGCTGCTGGACTTGACGTGAAGATTGATAAAGTGGGAAATCTCTTTGGAAGAATGGGTGGAGCCGATCCCAAACTGAAGGCAGTCCTGAGCGGATCTCACCTTGACACCGTACCAAATGGCGGGATGTTTGATGGGGCATTGGGAGTAGTTAGTGCCTTAGAAGCGGTACGAAGACTAAAAAAGAGAGGCTTTGAGAACGATCGACCCATTGAAGTGGTCGTCTTCACTGGGGAAGAAGGGTCCTCGTTTCGTGTCGGACTCTTAGGGAGCTCAGTGTTGGTCGAGAAACTACGAGTAAACCAAGCCTTGTGTTTGCAAAATGAACAAGGTAACACTCTCGAGGAAGTATTGGAGCGAATAGGGTACAAAGGCTCGTATGAAAGAACGGTGGATGACGTTGAATACTTCATCGAGATGCACATCGAGCAAGGACCTATTTTACACAACGAACACATTCCAGTGGGGATAGTGGAGAATATCACTGGTATTACATGGCTTTTTGCTACGATTCAAGGAATCCCCAACCATGCAGGGACAACCCCCATGAAGGTGCGGCAGGATGCCTTAGTTGCCGCCTCAAAAATTGTGCGCCTCGTTAATAAACGAGCGAAAGAGATGACAACCACCTTGAATAGCTCCACCGTCGGTACTGTTGGTGAATTGGAAGTACATCCGAACACTCCCAATATTATCCCAGGAAAGGTGCACTTAGGAATAGACATCCGTGATGTGCGGAGAGAAAACATGAACACGCTCGTTGGGGAGGTGATCGAAGCTCTACGAACTCTTGAAAAGAAACAGGGGATCCAAGTGAGGATAGATCCCCCTATAACGCATTTGCCAACTTCGTTGTCCCGTGAAATGGTTACAACAATTGGACAGGTAGCGGATCAACTTGAAATCGCAAATAAACGAATGGATAGTGGTGCAGGACATGACGCTCAAAATATGGCAGCAAAAACAAAAGCAGGGATGATTTTTGTGCCAAGCGTTGATGGTATCAGTCACGCACCCATGGAGTGGACCAATTGGAGGGACATCGAACGAGGTACGAGAGTGCTCACAGAAACTCTAAAAAACCTTTCTCAAAAAAACAATAAAACGATGTGGAAAGCATGAAATGTGAAATTATCCCTCGCCTTGAGGACCTCCCAGATCCCCGTCTATACCTTGAAGATAAGTCGATATTCGTCATCATTGATGTTTTACGCTTCTCGACCACTGTTGTATACCTTTTAAAGGCTGGAGCAACTTATTTGAAGCCCTGTACTGAAAAAGAAGAGGCCTTTTCCTTCAAAAAACGTTACAACAATAGCTTGCTGGTTGGAGAAGCTGCTGGCCAGAGCATCAAAGGCTTCGACTTTAATAACTCTCCAAGTGCAATAGAAGGGCTCGATCTCTCGAGAAAGAAAGTTGCCATCCGTACCTCGAATGGAACAAGAGCCATTTCCATGATAGATGCGGATAAAACGCTTTACGTAGGAAGTACCATCAACGCGAAGGCTTTAGGATTGCACCTCCGTGAACAACACCAGACCAGACCCATCTACCTCATTGCCGTAGGAAGAGCAGGGAAAAAAGCCATCGAAGATAAGGTAGGAGCAATAATGATTAGGGCATCCTGCTTGGGGGAAACGCTTGATCTGGGTACTTTGAAAACGTTCAGGCAACTCATACGAAACTCCCCCTCTGCGAAACGGATCAAAAAGCTTGGGTATGGGAAAGATGTGGAGAAAGCTCTTGAATTCTACTCTAGTACCATCATCCCCGTTTTGAAAGGTGGCGTAATTGTGAATGGGAGCGACTGATATCTTTCTGATTTTTTCTCTTTCGCGTCTTTCTATACTCACGGAAGACCTTTTATAGGAGCAATCCCCTTCCGAGTAAGATGTCAAAGGAGATTACCTTAGAAAAGTTAGCTAGCATACCGCAAGTAAGGCTGCTGAAGACCAATGAATCAAAAGATACACTTGGATTCTATTGGGATAAATCGGGAAGAAATGAATTTTACACTCTTAATCCAGCGAGCAAAGAGCATAAAAAGATCACTGATGGTGAACTCCCCCGAACTATCCGTGCAGGTTACGAATGGCTGAAAGATAGGCTACACATCATCTACGCCAAAGATAAACAGGGCAATGAGCAACACAACTTACATCTGTTCAACTTGAAGACACGAGAAGAGACGCAACTCACTGAGACCCCTGATGCTAACGAGATTCCCTATGACGTTAGCCCAAATGGAAAGTATTTATGTTTCGGTTCTACCAGAGAGGGGCAAATGAACCTATTCAAAATTAATGTTCGTACGGAAGAAGTTGAGCAGTTAACAGACCACGAAGCCCCGACTTGGTCTGGAGCCGTTTGGGCGGAAAATGGCTGGATCTACTATGCCTGCAACGAAACGAAAAACTTACGGAACCGAGATATCTGGGCCGTCAAAGAAGACGGGAGTAAAAAGAAACTAGTCCTACAAGTTACCGATGACTCGCAAGAAGACGTCGCTGATAGTACCAAGGGAGGAAGTCTCTTAGCGATCAGTAGCAATGCTGAAGGGGTTCATCGAGCGGGTCTTCTCAACACGCAAACGGGAGAAGTGACTTGGTTAGGGTCTGGAAAGTTCGAGGAGCACCCACTAGAATTTAGTAATAACGATAAGTACTTACTAGTGTTAAGAAACCGAGAAGCAGAAGTTGTCCCCCTCCTCTATCACCTGGAATCAGGTGAAGCACGGAAGTTGGACTTCAAAGGCCTAGTACATCAAGCACATTTCTGTTTAGATGATGACTACCTAATTTACACCAGAACGGACACCAAAACACCCCAAATCTTAGCGATGTACAATCTAGAAGAAGGACAAGAGGAAACAATCATCCCACCACAAACCGACTTGACAGAAAGCGACTTTTTTGACGCGGAGTACGTCAAATATCAGTCATTCGATGACCAACGGATTCCTGCGATCCTATACAAGTCAGATATCAAGGAAGGCAAGAAGTACCCCGCCCTCATCTTAGTCCATGGTGGACCCACTGGGCAATACTTCAGAGGTTTCGACATGTTCGGGCAAGTCTTCGCTCACAATGGGTTTGTACTCTTGGAACCTAATGTTCGAGGATCAACGGGGTACGGGAAGGAGTTCATGGAAATGAACTACAAGGACTGGGGTGGTGGTGATGCGAAAGATGTCATAAACGGAAAGAAGTTCCTTGAAACACTTGACTACGTGGATCCTGATCGCATTGGCGTCGTCGGTGGGAGCTACGGGGGATTTATGACCTTCCTCCAAATGACGAAGTACGCTGACGCAGGATGGGATGCTGGAGCCGCTTGGATCGGTATTTCTCACCTGAAAACCTTCTATGACCGGTCAAAACCTCACTTCAAGTACTTCATCGAGTCGCACCTCGGAAAGTACGAGGTGAACAAAGAACTTTGGGAGGACCGATCGGCATTAAACTACATCGAGCAAATAAAGGCACCTATTCAAATCGTGCACGGTGTCAACGATCCACGATGTCCTATACAAGAAAGCCGACAGTTTCGAGATAATCTCCTCGAAATTGGCAAAGAGAAAGGAGAAGACTTCGAGTACGAAGAGTTTGCTGATGAGGGACATGGGGGCTTCTCTGATATCAAAATGCGGATTAGATCCTTCAAAAGGTTCCTAGACTTCTTCACACGAAGACTTCAGTAATTTTTCTTCCTTCTTTTTCTTTCAGAGATCCGCTGGTTTAGATCTTTCAATTCACGTGAAGTAGCAAAAATAACTATGCAGTTTCCGAAATATTTCCTTCGTGACATCCTCCCAGTGGAAACCGAATCGGCGAAATCTCTATAAAGTTCTTCTCCCCCAAAAGGGAAGTGATGGGATTTGATTGGGGTTTCTCAATAAGAGTGATAACTTTTCTTTGAATGCCTATTTACGGAAAATTCGGAGGTCCCTTGAAAATGACTGAGGAATCTAGTGTCTTACGAATATTGACCGAAGATATTTTGAGGATTCTAGGAGAGAAAGGAGAGAAAGCTTCATTAAAGACTATAAAATCAGAGATAAAAGCAGGGGGACCTCCCTCATTGGGGGTTAGGAAGACTGAATTCTATCTGAAGACTTGTTTGAAGGAAAGGGGTATCCTAATAACTGGTTATTGAGGAATTTAAAAGCTGGATCAATGTGCACTTTCCTGATGCATCTCCTCTGTTTATGCCTTTTCCCTGGCAGCTGCCTCATGTTGTTATTGAACTATATCCGTAGGGGTCCCCTCTAGGGGGCTCACTTTTAAAACCATACCAAGAGGTTCCACAGAGCCTAGAATTTATATATGGCGAGAGACGGTAAGTAAAAAGTGGTATCCACAATGACTATGAAGCAAGTTATGGAAGTTATAGATCTCTTAGACGATCCAAATGTTAATGGTGAAAAAGTAGAAACTCACCTCAAGAAATATGGAGTGAACAATGTGGAAATCACTCCACTAGAAGGAGCAAATGGGAAAACAGACTTTATGAGGATACTCCTTCCGGGGAGAAAAGGCAAATCTAATGGAGGAGTTGCTCCAACTCTCGGAATCGCAGGAAGATTAGGAGGAGTCGGTGCTCGACCTGAAGTTACGGGAATAGTATCAGATGCAGACGGGGCAATCGTAGCACTTTCTAGTGCTGCTACAATTGGAAATGCACAAGAAAAGGGTGATATATTTGAAGGAGACGTGATAATCACTACCCATATAGCACCAAACGCTCCAACTCGTCCCCATGAACCCACACCCTTTATGGATTCTCCTGTAGACATTATGGAGGTACTAAAGTATGAGGTAGACCCAAAAATGGATGCCTTGTTGTCTATCGATAGCACCAAAGCAAATAGAGTCATCAAAGTACCCGGGTTTGCGATCACCCCTACGGTAAAAGATGGGTGGATCCTGAAAGTACATGATGATTTGATCGATGTGTATCAGCGAGTGACTGGGAAGAGAGCAGCAGTAGCCCCTATCACTATGCAAGATATTACTCCCTATGGCAATGACATCTATCACATTAACAGTATAATGCAACCGTGGGTAATGACAAACGCTCCTGTGGTCGGAGTCGCAACCACTGCTAACGTTCCAGTTCCTGGTTGTGGAACTGGTGCAAATTATGTTTTTGGATTAGAACAAGCGACGAGATTTTGTATTGAAGTAGCTAAGGCATTTACGAGCGGGCAGTTGAAGTTTTATGACAAGAAAGAATTTCAAAGACTCGTAGACCTCTATGGAAACATGGGGGAGTCCTTAAGAAAAGGCATTGAAGAGTTTTAAATAACTCATGCTAAAACTCTTTTTCAGAGTGTTTAAAGTGCAGGAACGGAAAATGAGCCAAAATATTGGCATGATAACCATCGGACAATCCCCAAGAAATGATATAATATCTGATATGCGATCTATTTTAGGTTCTGACATCAGTATTATCGAATGTGGTGCGCTCGATGGCCTCTCCCCTAAAGAGATCACAACATTGCAACCTCCTACCAAGGAGAACCTCTTAGTAACTCGACTTCGAGAGGGGACAGAAGTAACCGTAAATAAGGCAGAGATAGTTACACGATTGAATGAATGTATTACAAAATTGGAAGCAAAAACTAAGGTCATTGTACTCCTTTGTACTGGGAAGTTCGAAGAACTCCAATCGAAAAAGCCCATGCTTGAGCCATTTCTCCTGTTACGCAATCTGCTAGAAATCATGTTACCTACAAACAGTAAATTAGGTATGGTCATACCCTCTGCAGAACAAGCCGAAAGAATGAGAGATGTATGGAAACTTAAAGGGGTTAAAAAGATGATCATTGAAGCATACTCTCCATATAAAGGTGAAGGGGAAAAACTCACAGAGAAAGTAAAGAAGTTTAAAAAAAATGGAGTAGACATGATAGTACTTAACTGCATGGGATATAGTAAAGAAATGAGAGAAAAAGTCAAAAAAATAACTAATTTACCTGTTATTCTTCCTAGGACACTAATTGCAAGGATCGTAAAAGATATCTTATAGTTCTCTACTTTTCACCAAAGACTTTTTAGCCCAAAAAAAGTGAAAATAAACAAGGTATAGCTTTATCGGTAGAGAGAATCTTATGGAACTATTTTTCTAGCTTTTCCCATACATTTCTTTCTTTTTCTGGTGGATGCATGTATGTTTTCTTACTTTGGGAGAGGTTAAGCGATACTAACAGCTCTAAATACTTTATGCCTAGGGCCACAGGGTAAATAACGGGAACATTATAGTCCTCTTCCTTAAGGCTTTTCTGTAAACGTTTCGCCACCCCCCTCATTCCAGTGCATCCAAGCACTAATGCGTGCGCCCCATCTCGGTTGACAGCCCTCTTTGATTCTGACACCAAAGCAGTAAGGAGTCTTCCTTCCTTCTCCAGCCCTAATACTGGAATATCTACAGATCTAACTGATGCAAGTTTCTCAACTATCCGTGTAGTTACTGCTATCTCCTCCAGTAGGGGAATAACATTCTTTAGCACAGTAATCACAGAGAAGCGGTGTGCAAGATCAGCTGCGACGAGCATGGAGACTCGCGCAGGGCCCACTACGGGGATGTCCACAACTTCTCTAGCCTCTTCTACACCAGGATCCCCCATACAATCAATGTAAACTCCATCAAATCCCTCCCTCTCCGCTTTCTTCACAATCCGTAGAATATCCAGCGCACAGAGCATCTCGTCATACCTTGCTTCAATGGATGCAGTCCCATATCTAATGTTCTGCACATCGACTTCAGTATCCCCCGAAATAAACTTTTCTACTTCTTTCCGAGTCGGTTCCACGAACTTTTCCGTAATAACTGGTACGACTACCTTTAATCTCATTCTGTTATCCTTCAAATTCAGATCTTTCTTCATAATGTAAAGGTGGAAAGAACGTACAAAATTCGTTACCTTATGTAACTGATCCTCTTTCTAACTGATCCTCTTTCCTCGAAGGACTTGGGAAAAAGAGGAAGATCTTCTTTTCTTTTGTATTCAATTCTTTAGATGTTAAAATAAAAGTACAGGAAATCACTTTCTGGTTTATCTTTTATTCTTGAAGATAATCAAGAGCAGTACCAACATAAACTTTAGTAGCGGTAACTAAATCATCTACTTTTACTTTTTCATTGTATCCATGGATACCTTCAACCTCAGCTGGACCATAGTGGATAGTTGGTATTCCATTTAACCTAAAAAATCGAGCATCGCTCGATGCCCACTGGACAAAGAGTTGAGCAGGTTCATCAACTATTTCATTAACAGTTTTCTTAGCAGAAGTGACGAGATCTGTATTAGGGAGAGTATAATTCGGATCAATCGTTGTTTCAAACTTAATTTTTATGTTTGCCCCAAATTCCTCAAGTAGATTTTTAATCTTATTCTTTGCCTCTTCTACTGTAATTCCAATAGGGAGACGGATATCGACATCGAACTCACATTCACTAGGAACTATATTCGTTTTTGTTCCACCTTTAATAGTACCAATGTTAACAGTAGGAAAGCTTAACACTTTTCCAATTCCTTTTTCACCTATGAGGTCTTCAATGAGGGGTTTAGATTGTTCAATTACAGATGCAATATCTTTTCCTGGCGAAGCAGGCATCTCCGTTAAACGTAGTAGGTTATTCATCACTTTTTGAGCTTTTAAGATCGCATTATCCCCCTTGTACGGAGCTAAACTACCATGAGTGGGGACTCCTTCTACAATAATTTTCAACCATATCGCTCCTTTTTGACCAATATCAATTAAGGGAATCCCCGTAGGTTCTGCAATAATACAGGCATCAGGTTTTACAAGTTTTTCCCTAACAATATATCCACTACCTCGGTGACCTCCCGTTTCTTCGTCAGGTACTAACGTTAGGGAGAGTTTACCATTAAGATTATCTTCTACTTGGGTTAAGATCCTCATAGCAGATAAAAGCCCTGCAACCCCTCCCTTCATATCAGAAGCCCCTCGCCCCCATAAATACCCATTTTTTATCACCCCTCCATACGGTGGATGATCCCATTTTTTGAGGTTACCAGCCGGAACGACATCCATATGCCCGTTGAAACTTAATGTTGGTTCAGAATTGTTCCCTATATGAGCTATAAGGTTAATTTTTCCCTTTTCTGGCTCATGAGAAGTGTATGAAATGCCATTTCGATTAAGATACTCTTTAATAAAATTGGCAATTTCAGTCATATCACCAGGAGGGTTCTCGCTTGGGAACTCAATTAACTCTTTAGCTAGTTGGATAATTTCTCTTCTTTGATCTTCAATCTTTCGCCAAAGATCTTTTTTGAGGTCTTGATTAATTGTACTCACCTTCCACAATATTCCGATATCTGCTTGCTATATTTAAAGTTGTCAAAATATAAATTCTCACCCACTTGTTCCTCATAGGTTCTTATTGGTTCAATGTACAGGTTATAACGGACATTTCGAGATAAGAGAAAGAGAACATACAGAGGACTGAAAAAATAGAAAAATAGATTATTGGATGCCTTATCTATATTGTTTTTGGTAGTAGTAATAGATAATAATAACTAAAATTATTAGAGCAATAATCCCAAGTGTGGCTTTTAACCATGGTTGTAGGAAGTCTAACAGTCGTTCTCCTTTTTGAACAGTTTGACGGATAATAACAAAAATTGCTAGCATAATAAGTATGATAGCCCCCCAGGTCATCATTTTCTTTCTTTCTTCTTTCTCTACCATGTTGCTCTTCCCTCCTCCCAACCAAATACATCAGGTAGGGCTCTAATTACGGCGCTGAAGATAATTATTTGAAAAATTGCGTAAAGGACGTTGTACCACCCTAAAGTAAGTGGCCATGTTGGATAAAATGGATAAAAGCCAAGAAGTGAGTTCGCAAAAATGAACAGTGGAGCTTCTACAAAGAACTGTAATAGAAAAGTGACTATCCAAAAGATAGGCCATCGTTTCTTTTCATCATCAATTTTAAGGATGCCGTATTTAAAGACAAAGGCCCAGTAAATACCTTTGAATGGTTGTAGGATGAGATCTACTTGGGGTAACCCAGAAGGGATCCCTCGGGCGATTCCAACAATTATTCCAACAATTGGTCCTGCAGCCATTCCAGCTAGACATGGCATTAATGCACCAGGCCCTAAAACAAGAGGTGGAACCATAGGTATAACTAAGCCAAGTGCTCTAAAAGCAAAAGCAGCAGCACCAAAAGCAGCTGCTAAACCCATTTGTCGACTAGTTAGGAAAGGTTTTCGAACTTCTGATTCTTCCTCACTCATATATATCGCCTATAGTTGTTCCTTTTATCTCTCAAAAGAGAGGAATTTGTTGTAAATATTTTATTCGTATTTAAAAGATAGCTAAATGAAGAGAACATTTTAAAACAAAGGGAGAACGGAACGAATTTTGTACTAGCTTCCAATACGTTGTTTTTTAAGATAAGACTCAATAACCTAATAGGATTTTTTTCGTTAGTTAGAGAGGTTAGCATTTCTTTTTATTTTGTAGAAATACTTAACGAATTCAAGAGTTTACCAATTAGGAAGTTGTAACAAACTATAAAAAAAGAAAAAATTATAATGGCAGAAAAGGAAAGAATCTCGTTCTAAGTAGTTGGTAGATAAATAGATAATCAAACCATCCGCGAAAAATATTTAGATAAACTAATGGAATCACAAGCAAGATTCCTAGAGCAATCATACCATAATCTAAACCAGTTATTTCGAGTTTTTCTCTAAACGTCCTCTTTTTAGGATTATATGTAAATGCTCGTGATTCTAAAGTTCTGGCTATATCTCTCCCCCTAAGGATTGTAAGGAAAATGCTGGGAACAATAACAGGTACAAAAGAAAACATTTTCTTGATCGGATTTTTTACTTCAAATTTGGCTCCTTTTGACTGCTGAGCTTGTTTTACAGTTCGAAATTGATCGACCATTAAGGGGATCGAGGCAAAGGCAATTCCTAATGAGACGGCCGCTTCTACGGGAAGACCCATTTTCGTTAACGCCACAAGTAATCGGGAAATAGGAGTTACTAGAGTTAAAAGTCGTGATAAGATGATAAAAAGTGTGAATCGTAATGCAGCAGAAATACCAACCATTGCAGTTGCTACAGA
>JABAHQ010005988.1_pt3 | contig 27851 bp, 26 predicted proteins | sample 7062091 | NCBI WGS metagenome assembly JABAHQ01 (sample SAMN14534359, study PRJNA622989) | marine sediment metagenome | biome: marine biome [ENVO:00000428]; feature: marine pelagic biome [ENVO:01000023]; material: deep marine sediment [ENVO:00002113] | place: India: Gulf of Kutch | collected...
GTCAGACAGGGAATTAATTTTATCTGCTTCCCCTATTAGGAATAACATTTTAGTGAACAATCTTGGTGAAGAAACAATTGTGCTATGATATTGCTCAATAAATATCGGTGGGGTGAAAATTCTATTCTACAATACATTGAATTTCCACCCCACTTTTTAAAAGTTCGGATTAAGCTATTTGCTCAAGAGTAACCAATAAAGCTATTTTCCGGAAACAGAGAAAACTATAGCTTAACGTCTAAATATTTTTACCTTGTCATCGAGAGCATCTTTAAAGTCAGTAATCCGGTCTCTCAAATCATTAATAGCTGATTCCGTATCTTTCCTGATGGTAGTAATTCTCTTTTCGGTATCGTCGAAAAAACGCTCAGCCCTATCATAGGCGTTTTCCCAATTATCCTCCATATCATCTCTAAATTTGGCAGATCGTTTGCGAAGATCACGACGTACTTTTCTGCCCTCTTTAGGCGCATATAAGAGTGTAACTGCAGTGGCTACTAACCCTCCGATTAAAAGTCCTTTGAGAAATCCTATTCCCTCTCCATTACTGCGTGACATAGTGTCCTCCTTTCTTGTTTTATTGGACAGAATATTTATATCACATACTTATTGTACAACCATTTAACGGTGAAAACCATAAATTTATTCAATTTTACCCTACTGTGGGTTACCTTCCTTTGCTCCTGAAGCGGTCATCTCGCTTAACGTCTGTAATGTTTGCTGCAATTCGGTTAAAGCGTTGCTCGCTTTGCCAAATTGTTTTTCGCCCAGGAATTTCAAATAATTCTCGAATGCGGTATTCGCCTGTTCGGTCAGGTCGTTAATAGAAATTTGCATTTCAGCCGGTTCCTCTTTTGCCAGCATTTTCTGCGATTGCCCCTCAAACAGCCCCTGTAAGGCTTCATCAAACGTCTCTGCATAACTCAAGTTGTCTTCATGCATGACCACGACCAATCGCAATTCGGGATATGCCGCTGTTTCCGCCTGCAAATAAATGGGCTCTACATATATCAATGTCTCTTCGATGGGAATGGCCAACACATTGCCTCGAATGACATTGGAACCGCGTTGATCCCACAACGTCAGCTGACCTGACAAGTAACTGTCCTGGTCAATTTTGGTTTCCACCTGCTGGGGGCCCAGAACCCTTCTTTCTTTAGGAAATTTATAGGCCAGGAAACGTCCGTAGTTTTCCCCGTCACACATGCCCGCAATCCAGCCGATCATTACCTGTCTGTTTTTGGGTGTAAAGGGCAAAATTAAAGTAAATTCCGGGTCATCGGAACCCGGCAGTTCCCACATAACATAATAAGGTTCCACCGGACGTACCTGGTCGTAATATTTTTCCGTGGCTCGTATCCACAAATCTTCTTGATTGTAAAAGACTGTCGGATCGTTCATATGGTACTTGGCATAAACCAATCCCTGTATTAATAGCATGTTAACCGGATATCGCGTATGTTGACGAAGCCGCTCCGGCAGCTCGGACTTATCCTTAAAAAGATCAGGAAAAATTTTATCCCATACCTTGATAATGGCATCCTCTTCATCGAAAATATAAAAGTCGACTGCACCGGTATGAGCATTGACCACCGTTTTAACCGAGTTCCGAATGTAATTTTTTCCATGAAAATGCGAGCCAACCTCAGTCAGAGCCACTCGTTGACGATCTCCTTCCTTATACTCAATAATTTCCTGAGAAGCAAAAGGTTCACTATAAGGGAAATATTGGGAAGTAGTATAAGCGTCAATGATCCAATACAATTCTCCCTCAACCAGTACAATGTAAGGATCATCCTCGAAGTGCAGGAACGGGGCCAGTGTTTTTACCCGTTCATTAATCTGTCGATGGAATAATATTCTGCTCTCATTGGTCGGATAACCGGACAGAAATAAGCGCGTCCCATCAAACTTCCATCCAAAAAGAAATTTACGCCATAAATTACTTAACTGAACTCCGCCATCACCGCTATACCGGGTATACACATTTTTATCCCCACTGGGATAATCAAATTCTTCTTCTGTACTGTTTACAATCACATGCGTGTTGGTGAGTTCTCCATAATAAATTTGCGGTTGAGTGACTTCCAACTCGGGATATGCACTTTTCGGCGGGATGTCTTTAATAAGTAGTTGGGGCAGCCCTTCTGGTGTAAATTCGCTAACATTGGTTAGTGTGATCCCATAACCATGTGTGTATTTGAAACGTTCATTTACAAAAGTTTGGCTCTGTGCGGGCAAATTCCCAATGTCCATCTCGCGAGCCGACACCATGACCTGCCGATAGGCATTGCCAATGGAATAGCGATCGATATCGACATCGGCAAATTCGTAGTAAAGCCGTATTTCCTGAAACTGCTTATAAACCGCATCTAACGCCCGCCAATCCCACAACCGAATATTGGAAAATAGATTTCGGTTTTCCTGAACCATCTGCTCTGAGAATCTGGCCGAAGCCGGGAACTCTCTTTCTTCAACATTATGAAGATTGAATCCGTGGCGGGTAAATTCGATGTTGTTTGCAATGTAGGGTTTTTCAAAGGTAATTTCATTCGGTTCAACCCGGAGCCATTGAAATAAGCCCGGCACTGCGGTCAGGGCTAAAAACCATATCAATAGCATTGCTGCGCCAATTACTATAAGAGGTGTAATCGGATTGCCGCTTGCACCGGGGCTGCTGCGGCGAAACATCTGACTTATCCTAATTCGTATGGGTGGAAGCAAAAGGGCGATTCCTGATAATACCGTAATCAATATGACAATTGCATATCCCGGTAAGCGAATCTGAACGTCCGTCCAGCCGGGACCGGTGACCGCGCCCCAGGTAGAATACATCAGGTGATACCGATTCAGAAATTTACTAACGGCAAGCAGAAAGACGATGATTGCTGCAATAATATAGATCCACCGGAATAATTTTGTTCGATCCGATAACAGAATACCCTCTAACTGTAACTCCAATTCCCCTCCTCTGATTCTGAAGAAAGTAGCGAATAGAATGGCAACTAAAGAAAGCACCGCCAATATTATTAACAGCGTATATAGACGCTCGTAGAATGGTAATGAAAACAGGTAGAAAGAAGCATCTTTCCCGAGAATGGGATCGGCAACACCAACCGCGGTGCGATGCCAAAATTTTAGAATGACCTCCCAGTTAGCGGTGCCCCATACCCCCCCGATTAAGGCTCCTAACAGAGGCGCACCAATGCGGGCTATTTTTTTTTCTTCGGGAATTGCTAAGGTTAAAATATATACAATAACGCCGCTTAGCAGTGCCCCGAGCACTGCGAGGAAGCTTTCCGACAAGAACAAGGTCCAAAAGCGTTGTCCCTGTTCAATGGCAGCAAACCACAGATATTCTCCCCAAAAATCCAACACCCAGAAAAAGAAAATGGTCAGCAGGCCAACCAGAATGCCGGCTACAATTCTTCCGTTTTTTCCTTTGGAAAGACCGCTAATTACCAGAATTATGGCGCTTCCCAATAAAATTAGTAGTATGGCGTTATACATTGTCTCCCTTTCTTAGTTTAAACTATAAGGATGAAGAACAATCAATATCATTCGCTCGATCTTGAATATAAACCGATCAGCTCAGCTTTATCCAGCATGTGACCCTGCATTGCCGCTTCCAATTCTTGTTTGGTGACGCCTTCCTGCAAATCCAGCTCATCATCAAGGGCATAAATGTGGAAAAAATAACGATGCGTACCGGATGGCGGGCACGGACCTCCGTAATTTACCTTGTTGAAATTGTTGATACCCTGTGTTCCTGGCACGCTATCTTCCTCAATGCGTTCGGTTATGGGGATATTGAAAACCACCCAATGAACCCAGGTTCCCGCCGGTGCATCCGGGTCATCCACTACCAGTGCCAACGATTTAGCTTTATCAGGAATATCTGCAATGAGGAGTATTGGATTAATGTCTTCTCCGTCACAGGTAAATTTTTGGGGAATCGCTTCGACATGTTTAAACTCAGGACTGGTTAGTCTCATGGCCTTTTCTCCTTTTAGTAAGAGTCTTTTTATGTATATTAAATTAGTAATTCCTCAGGTTCCCGGTTCAAAAGTTCCTGATTTAGAGTTCAAACGGACACTTTTGCCAACGGCATTCTTATGCAAGAACGCTAAACCAAACAACCTGAGTCATTGAAATATTACGACAATATAAACACACTTTATATCATTTCCTGTAACATGGAAGCATTCTTAACTGCATAACCATTTTGATCATTGTCAAAGTAACAGTAGATTTCTTTTCCTTGCTCCGCCCATTTTTTAAACAATTTTGCCCACTCAGACAACGTTTTTTGATCATAAGACCCCTGATACGCATCTCCCGGTCCATGCAAGCGCACATAGGCAAAATCCGCGGTCACAGTTTGAGGAGAAAGCTCACCTGCCAGATGGAAAATACAAAAAGAGACGTCATACTTAGAAAGGGCATCATATATCTCCTCTTTCCACCAGCTTGAATCCCGGAATTCAAACGTGTAGCGGTAGTCACTTGGCAACGCCTCTAAGAAAGCATTCAGCCGCTCCGGATTATAGGACCAGCGCGGAGGCAATTGAAACAGAATCGGTCCCATTTTATCCCCCAGAATTTGTACCCGCGACATAAACTTTTCCAGGGATTGTTGGGGATCTTTCAACTTTTTCATGTGGGTAATGTAGCGACTGGCTTTGACAGCAAAGCAAAAATCCTGTGGGCTTGTTTTTCGCCAGTTTTCAAAAGTTTTTTCTGCCGGCAGTTGATAAAACGAGGTGTTGATTTCTACAGTCTGAAACCGCTTGGTGTAAAAATCCAACCAATCCTTAGCAGAGACGGTGGTCGGATAAAAAACTTCCTTCCAATGATGGTAGTTCCAACCCGAGGTTCCGATATGAATAGATTGCCGTTGACTCATAAATTTCCTTTAACAATACTGTTTTCCTAATTCATACATGAAATTAAAAATGATAATGGCTGCAAGCCTGGCAGTTTGGCCATCCCGGTCATATTCAGGGTTCACTTCAGACAATTCCAAAATTTTGCTTCGCTCATCGGCTCCGGCGATTCGGGCGATCCGGCAAATCTCGTCTGCCGTTAAGCCAATCGGATAAGTCGCACTAACGCCGGGAGCGTCGGCGGTGCGAACCGAGTCGATATCCAACCCCCAAAAAATTGCTTCACTGTTATCTTCTGCTAAAATTTTTTTGAACAACTGATTGATTCCGCGTTCACGCATCGCTTCCAGTCTGAATATGTGGACACCGGTTTCATTTAAATATCGCTCGTAAACAGGTGAGTTACAGAAAGGTTTGTTTGCCATTTCATAAAACCGATCCGCTTGAATAATTTCCTGCTCCAGGAGCTGACGGTATGGCGTTCCGCTATTGGGCAACTCAGCCTCTCGAACGTCAAAGTGGCTATCAATGTTAAAAGCTAATAAGTTTTTATGCGCTTTGGACAATCCCGCACAATCCGGGTAAGAAAGATCGTTACCGCCTCCAATGACCATTAAGCGCTTGCCGTCGTTTAAAACCTGGTAAACAATCTGAGAGTGCAAATCGTGCATCTCCTCCAATGTAGGGCAGATACGGGTATCGCCTAAATCGAATATTTTAAGCGCAGAGAATTCAGCGGTGGCGGTCAGCTTGTAAAACGCCTGCCTTATTTGCGTGGGGGCTTTTCGGGCACCCACACGTCCGTTATTACGCTTCACGCCTTCATCGAACGGATAGCCGAGAACTACCACCTCAGAATCTTCATATTCAGAGGGATTCCGCTGGACGGAGTCCCCCAATCGCTGATCGTTCGAATCATGCGACTTAAAAAACAGCCTGTCATTCGGTCTTACGGTTTCTGCAAAGATATCCATAATTCAGTATCCGGTTTTAGTCTACTTTAATTCACAATTACTCACTCATCACACTTTTGTTATGGTTCAATGGATTCATCAGGGCCGGCGACCCGTGAGGCGGGTTTGTGCACTATCTGGATAGTGCTGGCCTGAGGGCCTTGCTCGCCCTCAGTTTCCACATATCTCACGCTGGTGCCTTCTTTTAATTCGTTGAACTCATTATTAACCACGCTAATTAGCATGGAAATAAATCTCCCTTCCATCGATAGTTCTCAAGAATCCATACTGGTCTTCCGGATATATGCGATCCACAATGGCAGTAGCAACTTGTTCAGGATGTTTCTTTACTTTGCCGCGTTGTTTTTCCACCAATTCCTGAAGTTGCTTGCGCATCGCTTCAAAAGCATTGCGAACGATTGTCTCCACTTGCAAATATTTTTCATCCTCCCCGGATCCCCGCTCCACTACCAGGTCGTGTGCCGGAGGAACCTTTACCTGAATACGCACTCGATAAGGATCGCCGGTGCGGTGCTGCTTGTGGGGTTTTTCCACCGCAATCCGGCAACTGGTCATATAGTCACAAATTTGCTCCAATTTTTGCGTTTTCTCATTGATCAAGTCTTCAATTCTTTTAGTTTTTCGCACATCCCTGAAAGAGACTTCCATCGGCACTTGCAAGAATAAACCTCCATTTTTTTATTTATCATAACTTGAGTCAAGTTATCAAGACGTTTTCTTTTCTTGAATTTCTTTAAGCGTTTTCTCAAAATCCTGTAACCGTTTCTTAACCAGAGCATTAAGTGTATGTTCAGGAAAGCTTCCGTCTTTGCGGCGCTCTCCGGCAGTTTTATCGGTTAATAGTTCCATTCCCTGATCGATTGTCTTTACTGCCCAAATATGAAATTTTTTTTCTTCAATTGCTTTAATGACCGGATCCTGCAACATTAAATTTTTCAAGTTACTCTCCGGAATAATGACGCCTTGCTCACCAGTCAATTCTTTCTTTTTGCAAACTTCAAAAAACCCTTCAATTTTTTGGTTGACACCGCCGATCGCCTGCACTTCTCCGTTTTGATTTACTGAGCCAGTTACTGCTATGCCTTGCTTGAGCGGTATGTCGGAAAGTGCGGACAGAAGGGCATACAATTCGGCTGAGGACGCGCTGTCTCCTTCCATGTGCGTGTAGCTCTGCTCAAATACCAGGTGCGCATTCAGCGTGAGGGGGCGGTCTCCGGCATATTTTTTTGATAAATAACCACTGATAATCAGCACTCCCTTGCTATGTATGGGACCGCCAAGTTTGACTTCTCGTTCAATATCGATTATTCCATCCCGGCCAGGTGCGACGGTTGCGGTAATTCGGTTGGGTTTACCGAATTCATAGTCTCCTAAATTCAATACAGAAAGTCCATTCACCTGTCCCACCACGCTGCTGGTGGTATCGATGAGAATTGTCCCACGCTCCATCATTTCTTCAATACGATTTTGGATGAGATTGGAGCGATAAACCTTCTCATCCAGCGCTTTTTGAACATGTTTTGCAGTCACTAAAGCGTTGTCACTTTTTCCATCCTGGGAGGCCCAGTAATTGGCTTCACAAATGACATCTGTTAATTGACCGAACTCTGTGGACATCTTCTGTTGATCTTCCGCCAACCGGCAGGCGTATTCCATAACCTTTGTGACCGCGTCCCCGTCAAAATGATTCAAATTTTGCTTATTACAATAAGTGGCAATAAATCCAAAAAAATCATTGATGTTTTCATCATTGATTTCCATGCGTTTGTCAAAATCCGCTTTTACTTTAAAGAGTTCCGGGAATTCATTGTCATATTGATGCAACAATTGGTACAAGTAAGGCTCGCCGATCAAAACAACCTTTAATTCTACGGGGATGGGCTTGGGGCGCAGACTTTTCGTTGTAATAAAACCCAACTGTTCTCCTAATTCTTCGATTTGTACCTTGGCGCTGCGCAATGCGCGTTTCAAGCCTTCCCAACTGAACATGTTTCGGATAACATCTTCTGCCTGTAACACCAAAAATCCGCCATTGGCACGAAGAAGCGATCCGGCTTTGATTAAGGTGAAATCAGTATTGAGCGCACCCATCATCATCTCTTTTTCTAACCGTCCGAAGAGATTGTTGTGGGTGGGATTCAATTCTACAATTACCGGGGGACCCTCCTTCTTGCTATTATCCACCAGGACATTTACCCGGTATTTTCTGAAGGTTAAATCTTCTACAACCTTGGCCTGCCGTGCTTGTAAGCCTCCCGCATTCTGTTGCTCTTTGTTTTTAAACGTTTCGATGTTATCGACAATGTCTTTTTGGACGTCCGCTAAAAACCTGGTAACTTTTGGAAATTTTTCGTATTTTTCGGTAAGGTCTTCTATCGATCCGCCCACAATATTCAACACTACCTGTTGATCCAATTCCCGCACTTTTTCCTGGGCTTGCCGTTCCAGATTGCGGATCTCCTTCATGGCTTGTTTCATATCGGACTGTATCTCTTCCCGCTTCTCTTCGATTTCTTTTTTTTCATCGTCCGGCAACGATGCAAACTGTTCTTCGCTTAATGGTTTTCCGTCTCTAACGGGCAGAATCATAATCCCCATCGGGCTGGTTTGAAGCGTAAATCCGTTTTCTGTCGCTTTTTCATTAATCTGTTTTGAGATTTCATTGCGTTGTTGGTTTAAGCTGCTTAACAGTTCCTCTCGCCTGGAAGTGTACTCCTCGCTTTCAAACGCCTGCGGCAATTCCTGACGAACTTTTTCAATCAAGTCGTCCATATCGTTTTCTAATTCGATCCCTTTTCCAGGGGGCAATTCAATGGCTTTTGGTATATACTGATCGTCAAAATTATTTACATAACACCAGTCGGAAGGGGTCGTTTTTTCCGCCGCCACTTCTTCCAGGAATGATTGGACGGAAGTCATCTTACCGGTTCCCGGTGCCCCGGCAACAAAAATATTATAACCGACACCTTTAATTTGAAGTCCGAATTTTAAAGCATCCACTGCCCTCTTCTGTCCGATAATACCTTTTAATGCTTCAATATTTTTCGTATTCTTAATCTCCAGTTCTTTTGCATCAAATGTTTTTTTTAATTGATCTTTAGAAACTTCCAGGCTCATATGGGCTCCCTTCTGTTAACGGTTGAGCTACGAATAGCTGAATTATTGGTTTTTCGGCAACGAAAATTCATATTCCTGGTCGAATGACAATTTATAGCGCCATCCTTGCCCGTCTTTCATAATATAAGCTGTCGGTGTCTTAGTCAATGCCGAACCAAAACGGATTTCGATTCGATACGTCAAAACATATCGTTGATTTTTCTGATTATAGTATTCATCGACCAATTCAAGCGGGCCTTCTTCCACCTTCATCCGCTCCTGCTGCACATTTTCAATGATGTCAACGGTATGCCTTTTCGCTTCTTCGATGATTTCATCCGGTGGATCGGCTCCGTTCCCGCATCCCCAGAGATTCAAGAAAAATATGCTGAGAAAAGCTAATACAAAGGTGGTTAGATGTTTGCGAACCATGAGTTTTTTAAACAGGACTGTCGCCAGTAGCATGGTTAGGCCTCCTTAATCGTTTTTGTAATTTTAACACTAACGCAGAACGTTTCACAAGTTGTCGCAGGGTTTCGAAGCTTGGGTGATATAGACACTTGGGTATAAACTCACCCCCGCTTTCCCCTCTTGACAAGCGAGGGGGAATAAAAGCCTGCCTGACGAGGCACGCCGGCAGGGGGGAAAGTTTAATACCGAGTTTTACGAGATTTTCCATAGTTCTCACAACCCTACAATTACTTATGAAATGGAATACCAAGTTATGCATTTACATCACATTATACATAAAGAGATAACCCAAAACAATCGCCGCAACCAGTGCAAGAATAAGCAGCCAAAAATAAATACTGAGTGCGGTTTTGACCCGTTCCTCTTTCTTGACTTCCTCTTTGGTCTTCAGTATAATGCTGGACTCTTCCTGGCGCTGAGAAGTTGCTGCCAGGAGCAACGCAAAAATTAATCCCACGAACAAAAATGGCATCCAGGTGCTTCCTTTAATGGTTGGTCCAACGGGATTCATCCAAACCCCTCCCGCCCATGCCGCCAAAAATATGATGATAAAAAACATAAACGACCTGGGCCAGGGACCATAGCGCCGGATGATCAGCACAAAAATTCCACTTAACACAACGGCAATAATAAAGGCGAAAAGTACATCTAAAAATACCATGGCTGACTCCTACCCTGCATAACGATTATGCTACGCAACTGTTCGTAGCGGTTTCTTTGAGGTCAATTCACTCTCTTTGTGTGCTTCTTTAACCAGTGCTTCAAAAAGAGCACGTTGAGTTCGTCGCTGCGGCAAATATTCCGGATGCCACTGGACTCCAAACGTGAAAGGATGTCTGCTATATTCGATTGCCTGTATAATGCCATTGGTTTCTCTGGCCACTGCTTTACATCCCTCCCCAACGGTTTTAATGGCCTGGTGATGCAAGGCGTTTACTTTGCAACTCCTTAAATTCAAGATTTTACTTAGCCTGCTTCCTGCTGTAATCTCAATCTTTTTTTTGGGCAGGAAAGTGCGAATCTGTGGTGTTTCACCATAAAAACCTTTCAAGTGTTGATGCAAAGTTCCGCCGAAATATACATTCAGCAATTGACCGCCTCGACATATTCCCAAAATTGGTATGTTCTTCCGAAAGGCATCATCCAGTAATTTATATTCCAATTGATCCCGGGCTTTATCGATCAGGGTAGCTGATTTTAGACTGAATGCTTTTCGCAGCAAATACAAGAAGGGGTAGAAAATCAAGGAGACCAGAAAAATCAATTTGCCTCTTACTGTTTTCTCCTCATCTTTAATATCAGGGAATAAGTCTGTTTTTGTTTTTCCGTAAAGTGTGGGGTCCAAATCTGCACCACCGCCAACGATCAATGCATCCAACAAATCAATCGAACAGGGATTGGCAGGCGTAATCCGGATTGGTTTTCCTCCTGCTTTTCGAACTGCCCGCTGCGTAAAAAACCAGGCAATAACCCCTCCCCTATTTGGTCCGGTGATGCCCACAACAGGCTTTCTCTTTTTAAGTGTTACATCCACTTGATCACCTCATTATACCATTTATCCTTAACGGAAAAGGAAAATGAGTTTGTAATTTCAAAATATTGTTTGCTCATTTGTGCTATTTTGTCCGGTTCATTCGCCAATTTTTCTACCGCAACCCAGTAATCCCATTCTCTGGCCACGGTCCAATTGGGATCATCAATCAGACAATTGGGTAACCGATAGTGAAATGTTGGCCTTGGCTTGACTAATTCGTCACTGAAATCACCAATCAATTGCCGATTAACGTGGGTAAAAATTGGTAACATGTCCAGGGGACGGTTGCGAGTGGGATTGTGTTCATGATAGTCCGTAATGAGTTCATCCCTAGAGGGATTGTAGGAAGAATCTAATATTAACCGCATATAGTCTTCCGGGAATTCATCAATAAAGGGGGCGATGCGTCTGGTAAAATCAATATCCGATTCTTTAACAATCCAATGATGAAGCAGTAAATAAGCACGCAAATAATTTGATAAGGTTTGGACATCTAGAGCTGGTGCCTCAATATTTATATGCAGGCCAAACGCATATACAACGGATGCCCTGGTGCCCAATGCTTTAAGTTGTTGTAAAGTACTTCTCATCGTTTCAATCGTATGGATATCATTAATCGGAAGTGGCGGCACTGCCAGTTCGTATGGTACCACAAGCGCTGCAATTTTTTCCAGGGACTTATCCAACTTGGACTGATTCAAAAATTTGTTAATATCGATATCAAATTTTTGCAAAAATTTTTTATAGGTTCTGTTTTTAAGCAAATTGGAATCCATTTCTAAGCTGAAGTCTCCGTATATGGTATCCACGACCAAATGCTTAAAGCGATTTTTCCGATTATACTCGCCCCCATACAGCTTCGTTATGGCATGAGCTAATTGACGCAAATCAATTCCGGTAAATTCAAATTCAAAGCCAACTTTTCGTAACTCTCCGTTTTGGTTATAAATTTGAGGTGGCATTTGAAATGTACTCATGTTCTCATCAAACGCTTTTTTCATTTTTATTCCTCTAAATATACAGGTTTGTCTTAATCATCATTTTGATATCATAAATATAACCATTTTATTTGGCACTCCTTAGCCCACTCTTACTTTCATCCATTTATTATTATCGCAACCTGAATGCCATCCGACGGTTATCCACCCTAACATTTTAATAATTTTGAAGTTAGTTTTATAAAAGACTGTAAAAGTCCATCGGATATTTCAAGAATCAACACACCGGGGTATCAGTTCTGTGCACTTACAGTACACGGTCATAGACGAGATAGAGCGCTATGTGAGTGAGTAACACACTTTGTGCGATGAAAACATTCTCTTTGATGACCGGTTAAATAAGCTAATATCAATTTATTCAATAATTTATCACGATTTAAGCTCTATATTTATTTATAGTCTTATCTGTACTGTTTATGCACGATCAGACGACTCAGATCCGCAGAAAAACAAATTATTCGCCAAACAAAATTTTGCCTTCCAGCGCCTTTTGCCCGACAATAGCCCCGGCGGCGCTCCATCCCATGCGACTCGTACCGCCAGGTTCAAATTCCTGTCCATGCAGGTATTCGGGAAAGCTCCAATGTTGTTCTTCCATTTCCATGGAATTCGCCTGATGGATTCCTTCCAGGAAATGTCGCGCCTCGTTCTTTTTGTCACGGGCGACCAAATCCGCCACGTAGAAGCCGGTCACAAATGGCCACAATCCTCCATTGTGATACTCATACGGTTTATTTTTGAAAGTATAAGAAAAGGTCACATGTAGCTCTTCCCAATCTTCATCCCTTGGTGTAATGACCGGGTGAAATGCCGGTAATAATGGTAATTCTTTAGGCCCAATTTCCTGTTCAATGTATGCATCGACAGCATCCTGCTGTTGGGAATCTGCCACTCCAAGAAGGGAAGCCAATGCATTCGCTAATGCATCAAAACGGTACCCGTAACCCGTGGGAGAAAAAAATGGCGCCCAATATTTGCCGGCACATCGCTTTGCCGCAGAACGCCCGTTTTTGTATAAAATTTCGTGATAGACATCATCCGGTATCGTTTCATCATCATCTTCGAACCAGTAGTTGCTTCTTATTAAATGTTTTAAACGAAAAATACGTTCGTCCATCTGGTGGTTTGCGCCGTCATGAAGATAACCATGAATTTCGCACAACTCTCTTTGCGCCTGTAAATAAAGCAATTGGTCGTAAAGCACATAGCCATTATGAACGTATTCGTCGGCCCAATCGCCAGTCAAAGGGACATAGAGTAATCCCCGGGTATTGAATTCCCAGGCGCCTAACAAAAATCGAACTCTTTCCAGAGGTTCGATGATGGAATTTAAGAACGCCTGGTCTTTGGTAAGTCGCCAATATTGTCCGCAACAAATCACAAACCACAAATTTCCGTCTACCCTACCGGCAGTACCTCCGTAACTAACCCGCTTGGTCACCGGATCGACATTACTTGGGATTTCTCCATGCGGCCCCTGATAACGCATCAGCGTTTCCAGGGTATGTCGACAGCCTTCCACCAGATCTGTTTGTTCGGTTAAAAGTGCCGCAAGACCCATAATGCAGCTATCCCTCGCCCATATCCGACGATAATTGTTTAGCTCGGTTGGAGTTGCCAGAAATCCGTGTTCAGTTATACACGATTCCAGCAATTCTATCGCTTTTTGATAGCCATTGGAAAACAATTTTTGCTGATTTTGATTTTGTATAGAACTCATGTCACACTCCTGTAAGCTTCAAATTGAGACTCTACGTAATGCTTAGATTAGCTTGTATTTAAGGAGACAAGTCGCGGGCTGTTCCGTAAATCTTCGGAAGTGATATTTTCGGTCTGTTCCTGCGCGACCAGTTTAATTCCGGCATCTAAAAATGATTTGTAAATGAGCTTGCTACACCAGATGCGTCTCTTCTCCCATCTTATTAAAGGTTTTCTCAAGCCCAATAACCTGGCAGGTACATTGGTGACTAATCCGGCATGATCTAATTTTTTTGCTTTCCACGCCAATGCTGCTTCAACCACACGATCCCGGCTCAGCTTGTCTAAATTTTTGACGCGTAAAATAGTGTATAAATCTTTGCGATAAATTTTGCGTGGTAGTTTTGCTACAATCACCCCCCGGTTTGTGGTGGTATGGATAATTTTGCCTTCACCGATGTACAACATGCTGTGAACATAGCGATTTCCCAAAACCAGGCGATAAAGTAATGCGGTCGGAGATAATTGTTTTGATCGGGGAGAAGCAAGTATAATGTCGGCCTTTTGCATTCTGGCCCGGACAGCCTGATGTCTGGCTCTGCCGAACAAATTAGCGACAAACGTTATAATCTCTGCAATACAGCTTAATACTCTTGCCCATATTGACCTCAGTGTTTTCTTACTCCTTGCCCATCTGGATCTTCTCAACGGCCACGCCATAATACTCAAGCTTTATTTGATAACATTGATCTATTCTCATACTAAAATATCAATCCACATCTTCCAGGTCAACTTTTAGGGAGAGGAATTGCATCAGATCTTTTAAAGAAATCACCCCCACCAGGTGGCTGTTGTCAGTGACCATCAGACGGCTATTGCCGGTGCGATGCATAATCGATAATGCCTTGGTTGCATCGGAATCTACGCTAATGGTATTATCCGCCGTACAATGATTTACTAACTCCCCGACAGTTCGACGCGACCATTCGCTCCGGGGTACATCTTTTACTTGTTTAATGTTTACACAGCCGAATAATTTTCCATTATTATCTTTTTCAACGACAGGGAACATTTTAAAATGATACTTATAAATATAATTCTCAATGAATTTATCCAGGGTTAAATCGGGAGGCACGCTTATCGGATTAGACTGCATAAATCTCTCTACCTTTTCCCCTTCCAGGGTCTTTCGCATCAATAATTGTTGGTAGGACATTCGGGAGGCGTGTCGCAAAAACATACCGATCATAAACCACCAGACGCCGCCGATAAAATTTCCGCCAATGAAAGTAAGTACACCAACAACAATCAGGAAGATGCCGAATCCGGAGCCAATTTGAGAGGTGATCCGGGTGGCCTTTCTTAAATTGGCCTTCTTCCACCAAATCGCTGCTCGCAGAACCCTGCCGCCATCGAGCGGAAAGGCCGGCACCATATTGAAGGTTGCTAAAATAAGATTAATGAACGCCAAATATTCCGCCACTCCGAACAACGGCACAAAGTCGATGACATTCTGAAATGAAAAATAAAACACATACATAAGCAGGCCAATCAAAATACTGGCTACCGGGCCGGCAATTGCCATCATAAATTCGGATTTGGCATTGGGCGGCTCATCGCTCATCTCTGCAACGCCACCGAAAATAAACAAGGTAATGCCTTTCATGGGTATGCCGTACTTACGGGCCATAAGCGAATGCGAAAGTTCGTGCAGGATAATCGAAATAAAAAGTCCCAGCGCACCGACAATCCCCATCCACCAGTAGGTCACCTGAGAATAATTCTGATATTGCTGAGGGAAATAGCCGACAGCCAACGACCACACAATCAGTACGGCAATGATTAACCAGCTGAAGTCAATCTTGACCTCAAAACCAAGGAGGGTAAATAATCGCACACTTCTTCCAAACATGGTTTACTCTCTTTTTTATGACTAAAACTATACATTTTATCGGTGCAGATAAAATGCGTCAAGACCATTGTTCAATTATCCAACTATAGATTAAGTTTAAAATTATCAATTTAAAAAAACAATGGAACAGAAATATTTTACCAGTCAGGCGTCATTCCGTCCTGATGGAATATCGGGCGGAGATGACCGCTTAATCTACCGCCCTAAAATTTCTCCAAAAAGAGTTGCCTGCAGATATTCGTATGAGTAAATTTTTGTCAATACGAATTTGAACATACTTATCAATGGAAACTTTGTATGTTTATACAGGTTCCGAAAGGATAGGGGTTATGAGAAAATCATATCTGAAAAATAATAGAAACCCACATGATTAAGGAGAGCTTACCATGATAAAAATTGTCCTGTTAGAAAATGATGATTTTTTAAGATTATTTTTCGAAAAAGAAATCTCCAAAATGGGTCATTCGGTTATTTGTGCAAAAGACGGCTGTGAAACTTTAAATGTTTGCCAAAGAGAAAAACCGGATTTAGTTGTTGTAGATTTAAATTTGCCGGATATGGATGGCTTAGAATTAATGCGTAAACTTTTTAAAATGAGCCCGACATTGCCGGTTATTCTTAACTCTGCATCACGGAAGCTAAAGAATAAGTCTCGCGGTTATACAACCCGGCAACGGTTCGAAAATTCAATGAATATCGAAAGATTAAAAGACTCGATTAGTAAAGCCATTCCCTCTGAAGTTCAGTACACCCCACAATAATTTTTATGCCGTTTGGTGCAATCACAAGTATATTAATAAGTGATACTCGTTGAGGAATAGAAATTTTGTTTTGTTTGTCGTTCTGAGTGTCAAAATCATTAAGTTTATTTAAATAATCATTTTATTTGACCAGGGCAGGCGCATGTTTTTCCCAAGGGGATGCCTTTGGCAAGCTTGCTGTTCCTATTCCGCCCCGACTGGTATTGTGGGCGGCTAACAAGAATGATGCAAATGTAGCATGATTAATTCTTCAAAAATCCTCATTTTGCCCCTCACACATATGCCATCACCCTGGACACCTCCGACAATGTCTATGTGTCGGGGAGTTCCTTGGGACAGTCTGGCGAGCGGGATATATCTGTATCGCTTGCAGGCAGGGGAGTTTACAGCGACAAAGAAGAGTCTTCTGCTAAAGTAGTTGGGAACATCATTTATGAGAAGAAGCCGAATCCTGCGAGGTTCGGCTTTCTTATGTCTTCCAAAACTCCGCGCTAAATATACGAAGCTGATTGTCCTTGATTATGAATCAACAGGAGTTTGAGATTGCTAATCACTTTCTATTAGCTCAGCAGCATACTGTTGATAGAATCCTCTACTTTCCGGAATGGCTCCGGAAATGGTACAAACTGCCGCTGCAAAGTTACTGGCCCGCTCAATAATTTTTTCACCATCCCAGTTTTTAAGAATGCCATTCGCAAATGCCGCAGCAAACGAATCTCCTGCCCCAACCGTATCAATAATATCCAAATCTTCGTTATCTGTGTTTTTCCAATTAACTTTCTTATCATCCATAAATAATGTACTACCGCTTGCTCCTTTGGTAATACAAAGATATTCTATATCGAATTTCTGCATCAAATCAGCTGCAGATCTGTCTTCTGTACCGGAGAATCCAAACATTTTATTTACCAGCAAAAACTCGTCTTCGTTTAATTTCACAATATCACTGTGTTTTAAAGAATGTTGAAGTATCTCCCGGTCATAAAAGGATTGGCGAAGGTTCATATCATAAAAATTTAAGGTTTTCTGAGGAGCAGATTGGAGGATTTCCTGGATAGATCTTCTGCTCACCGCATTTCGTTGAGCCAGGGTGCCAAAATATATCAAGTCTACCCCCTGAACTAAATACTCATTAATGTCGTCATTCAGAGAAATAAAATCATAAGCAACATTTTCATTGATGATAAAATTCGGAATACCTTTTTTGTCAAGAGTCACTTCTACCGTGCCGGTTGGATGCGCCGAATCGATTTGAAGTAATCTAACCGGAAAGGATTGTTCAATTAAAAATTCCTGAATTTCCCGGCCATCGGAATCACCTCCGATTCGACTTAAAAAGGCCACCTGTTCTCCAAATTGATGTAGATGATAGGCAAAATTAAACGGGGCGCCACCCAATCGTTTGTATTGGGGATAAACGTCAAATAAGATTTCACCAACACATAAAATTCGGAACGCCATACATCTCCTCAACTTTCTCTTTTTGAGTAAATTAGTACATAATAGCTTAACGTTACCAAACTTTTAAAGTTTAGTAACGCTGCATCAAAATAGTCAGTAATGGCTCTTACGGAAATATAAGAAAGATTCGCATTATTCTTCAGGAAACTTTAAATTAGAATTTTTCTTTATCGCAAATACGACTATGTAAAACAAATTTAATTTTTACCAGAAATAAGCGCTAATATGGCTGAGAAAAAATTGCAAGTGGATTTATTAATTTTTGATCTGGATGGCACAGTGGTCGATACCCTGCAAGATTTAACCAACGCTGCTAATTATGCACTGAGCCAGGTTGGTAGAAAACCGCTGGATTCACAAACTGTCCAGAAATTTATTGGCGATGGGGTCAAGCGATTTTTAGAACGGGCTTTGAATAAACCCACAGACCAGCAATTGGAAATGAGTATGAACCACTTTCGAGAATTTTATGCAGAGCATTTTGTGGATTACTCCAAACTTTATCCCGGGATGGCGTCAATATTGGCTCATTTCAAGGAGAAGAAAAGAGCAGTGCTAACCAATAAGCCGGAAATTTACGCCGTTCCCATATTAGAAAAATTAGAGGTTGCACGCTATTTTCAATTAATCGTCGGGCAAAATTCGGATTTGCGCTTAAAACCCGATCCGGATGGCATCTTAAAAATTCTCAGTCAATTAAACGTCCCACCCCAACGGGCCGTTATCATCGGTGATAGCGAAAATGATATTCTTGCCGGACAAAAAGCGAGTGTCCGCACTTGTGCAGTGTATTATGGATTTCGCTCTCCGGGAGAACTGAATCATCTAAAACCTGATTTTGAAATTGAGCATCCCCAGCAGTTAAAAGAGATATTTAGCTAGAAGCGGGGCAAGAATATAAGATTGGTATTCAATACAAGAAGCGACTGATGAAAAGGAACAATTCCAAAGCTCTAACCCTCTTATTGAAAAAGCTTGCTCAGCTCAATAAGCAATGGGTTATTTATCCGACGCTATTTTGGCTCGGTTTGGTCATCTTAGTCAGTGATTGCAGTCATACCACACCGTATTATCGGTCAGATGTTAAGGAGTTTCCCAAAGTCGACGTATCAGAGAATGAGCTATCGGCCAGATTATTGTTCATTGGAGATGCCGGTGCCCCGCAGAAACGCGAACCGGTCTTGCTTAAAATGAAAGAATGGGTAGAAAAAGCGCCGGAAAAAACCACCGCAATTTTTTTGGGAGATAATATTTATCCTGCCGGAATGCCGCCCCAATCCGATCCCTGGCGGCAAGAAGCCGAAAAGCGTCTTAAGGCACAATTGGCAGTTGTAAAATCCACTGCCGCGGAAGCGATTTTTATTGCCGGCAATCACGATTGGTCTCATGGCGATGCGGATGGACTGGCCGCATTAAAACGTCAGGAAAATTTTATAAATCAATCCCACGGCAGTGGAAGTAAATTGCTTCCTTCAGCAGGATGCCCCGGTCCCGTAGCAATCGATTCAAAAGGAATCAGAATTATTGCTTTGGATTCACATTGGTGGTTTGAAGATAACCTCAAGCCCGATACGTCTTGCCAGCAAACAAGCAAAGACGAAGTCGCGCTAAAATTAAAAGAGCTAGTGAATGATGCAGATGCTCGAAGAGTGGTTGTAGTGGCCCACCACCCGTTGCTCACCTACGGGCCTCACGGAGGATTCTATGATTGGAAGGATCACCTTTTTCCGCTGACCAATATTGCGGAATGGCTGTGGATTCCCATGCCAATCATCGGTTCGCTATACCCCTTGACTCGTGCCTGGTTGGTCAGGTCTGACCAGGATTTATCGGGTGCTAAAAATAAAGCCATGGTAAGGGCATTAAAAGAGGTCTTGTCAACCGGAGAAGTGCTGATTTACGCAGCCGGTCACGAACACACGCTGCAAGTACTGGAAGGCGGCCAGGTAGTGGATTATCTGCTGGTCAGCGGCGCTGGCTCTGAAGTGAAAACCACCTCCGTAGGACACGGTGATGTAACGTTGTTTGCCCACCTCCACACCGGTTTTATGGCAGTGGATTTTTTAGCGGAAGGGCGGGTGTTATTAAGCGTGATTGAACCTGGTGAGAAAGAAATTGTTTTTAGAAAATGGTTGAAAGAGTAATTAAAGTATTCCGATTACCGGACTTCAGTCCGTTATGTTTGAAAATAACTTAGGAGTAAAAAAACACGCTAAAGCGTGGTAATCTAATGGTTTTTGATTGCCGGACTTCAGTCCGTTTTGTTTGAGAAAACACATATCTAAAACGCAGGCTAAAGCATGGTAATCTAATGGCTAAGGATCTGTTATGACCAACTCAATAAAACTTTTCATTCTGCTATTGCTGTCTTTCCTGATCGTCGCAATTACGATAAATTACGGGCAAATACAGCAAGCGATGAACTCCAGGCAACAAAACACGAACAGCCTCAATTCAGACACAACAACCCCTATGTACAACTATCGCATCGTCAATATTTTCCCTCATGACGACGGAGCATATACCCAGGGACTTGTGTATGATGAGGGCGTCCTCTACGAAGGTACCGGCCTTCGCGGTCAATCTACTTTGCGAAAAGTGGATTTGGAGACCGGCGTTATTTTGCAGATCCATCAATTACCCGGCCAATATTTTGGGGAAGGGGTAACCGTTTTCAAAGATAGAATCATCCAGCTTACCTGGCAATCCAATCTTGGGTTTGTATACGATAAAGAACGATTCATTTTGATGGAAGAGATTTATTACGGCTCGGAAGGTTGGGGCTTGACTCATGACGGCAAACGGTTGATTATGAGTGACGGGAGCTCCACCATCTATTTTTTAGATCCCTACGGTTTCCAACAGGTTGGAAAACTGGAAGTTACTGATGGCGGTAAACCGGTAAACAGTTTAAATGAACTGGAATATGTAAACGGGAAAATTTATGCTAATGTCTATCCCACTGGTCGCATCGCCATTATTTCGCCACAATCCGGTCAGGTTATCGGCTGGATTGACCTGACCGGTCTCGCCGCTCAACATCAACAGAATTCCCAGACGGATGTCTTGAATGGAATCGCTTATGATTCTGCCAACAATCGCCTTTTTGTTACCGGCAAATTGTGGTCGCAATTGTATGAAGTTGAAATTTATCGCCAATCCGAGTGACTTTTTCACCAAATAATAAATGAGGGTTTTATGAAGTATTACCACTTTACAGGATGGGTAATTATCACGTTGTTTATTTACGGGCAATCTGTTGTTTATGGTCAAAATAAAAAACCGTTAACCCATGACGCGTATGAGATTTGGAATCAGATTAAAAATCCGCAAATCTCCAATAATGGTCAGTGGATGATGTATCGCAAAGGCCCAGAGGATAAGGATAAGACCTTGATCATCAAGAATCCAGACAGCAAAAAGTTGTATCATTTTCAGCGCGGGGATTCAGCCCATTTTTCCGACGATTCCAAATTTGCCGTGTTTTTGATCCGGCCGCCAAAGGACACACTGGAACAAGCCAAAGAAGCCAAGAAAAAACCAGACGAAATGCCGAAAGATGCGCTGGGAATACTGAACCTGCAAAGCGGGGAAACCGACAGCATTGCCAAGGCTAAGTCATACAAAATGCCGGAAGAAAACGGTGAATGGCTGGCTTATCAATTAGAAAAAATAAAGCAGGAGAAAGATTCCACAACAAAAAAAGAAGGCCCACAGAAAAAAGAAAAAAAATCAAAGGATGGAGATGACAAATCTGAGGAGAAGATTGAAGGAACTACACTGGTTTTACAAAATCTTGCATCCGGTGAGCAAAGCCGGTTTGAGAAGGTGGTTTCATATCACTTCTCCAAAAACGGAAACTGGCTGGTGTATGCCGCCTCCAGCAAAGACAGCACTGCCGACGGAATTTACGCTGTTAATTTAAAGGAGGGAAAATCGAGTCCCATCCTCACCGGGCCGGGTAATTACAAGCAAATCGCCTTTGATGAAGCAGGAAAACAACTGGCCTTTCTCACCAATCGAGATAGTATTGAAGCCGATCAACCTTCCTACTCGCTTTATTACTGGAAGGTCGGTCAAGAATCTGCACAGAAGTTGGTTGATGAAAACACGTCTGGTATGCCGGAAGATTGGTGGATCGGAGAACATGGCGAGGTATCCTTTTCAAAGAACGGTGAGCGAATTTTTTTCGGTAGCGCTCCAGGCCCGGAGCCGGATACGTCCGATGAAGAATCTGACGAATTGGAAGTAAAGCTGGATATCTGGCACTGGCAAGACCCTTATTTGCAACCGATGCAGAAAAAGCGCGTCGAGAAGGAGAAGAAGCGCACCTACCTGGCAACAATTGAGCCGGATGGCGACGAGATGGTGCAACTGGGTAAGGAAGATATCCTCGATGTCAAAGTAGGCGACGAAGGCAACGCTGAGGTGGCTATTGGCTTATCCAACAAACCATATCGAAAACTCATTTCCTGGGACTGGCCGCCTTATTATGACATTTACCTGATCGATGTGAATAGCGGAGAGGCGCAACCCATTTTACAGAAATTACAGGCCAGGGCTAAGCTGTCTCCCAATGCTGAATATCTGACCTGGTGGGATCGAAATCAACTATGCTGGTTTTCCATGGATGTTAAAAATAAGAAAAAGATTAATCTCTCCGCTCAAATACCACCTCCGGTTCATAATGAGCGCCATGATTGGCCGTTTGATCCGAATCCCTATGGCAGTCCCGGCTGGACCGAAAACGACAAAGAATTTTTACTTTATGACAAGCATGACCTCTGGGCAGTCAATCCAAAACAAAGCGATTCTCCTCGGAATGTGACCGATGGCCTGGGGAAAGACAAAAATTTGCGCTTTCGCTATGTGCAGCTTGATCCGGAGGAAACCGAAATCAAGCCAAACGAACCGCTATTGTTATCGGCTTTCCACTGGCATGATAAGAGGGAAGGATTTTACCGGGATCAAATTAGCAGAGAGAATCCTCCCCGAAAACTCCTGATGATGGAACGATCTTTTAATAAACCGAAAAAGGCCAAAGAAGCGGATGCGTTGCTATTCAGACAGGCCAGCTTTACGGAATTCCCCGATTTATGGATCAGCGATCTTGACTTTGAAAACATGCAAAAAATCAGCGATGCCAATCCGCAACAATCTGAATATCGCTGGGGAACTGCTGAATTGATCGAATGGACCTCCCTGGATGGCAAGTCTTTGCAGGGGATTCTTTATAAGCCGGAAAATTTTGATTTTACTAAAAAATATCCGATGATCACATATTTTTATGAGAAGAACTCCCGCAATCTTTATCGACATTATGCGCCTGCGCCCCATCGGTCGATTATCAATTTTACTTTTTACGTGAGCCGGGAATATGTCATTTTTGTGCCGGACATTCCCTACCAGGTTGGCTATCCCGGCGAGAGCGCTTACAATGCGGTCATTCCCGGCGTCACTCATCTCATCGAGCAGGGCTTTGTCGATAAAGATAATATCGGAGTTCAGGGGCACAGTTGGGGCGGTTATCAAATTGCCTATTTAATTACCCGAACTGACATTTTTAAGGCAGCCGAAGCCGGCGCTCCGGTCTCCAACATGATCAGCGCTTATGGCGGGATTCGCTGGAAATCCGGCATGAGCCGAATGTTTCAATATGAACATACCCAGAGCCGCATCGGGGGCTCTTTGTGGGAATACCCGCTTCGCTATATCGAAAATTCCCCGGTGTTTTGGGCCGACAAGGTAGAAACACCGCTGCTGATCATGCACAACGATAACGATGGCGCGGTTCCCTGGTATCAAGGGATTGAATTATTTGTTGCGCTAAGACGCTTGGGCAAAAAAGTGTGGCTGATTAATTACAGTGATCAACCCCACTGGCCGGTCAAATACGAAAACAAACGCGACTGGGCGATTCGGTTGCAACAATATTTCGATCATTTTTTAAAAGATGCGCCAGCCCCGGTTTAGATAGAAGAAGGTATCCCGGCGATCCAAAAAGGAGAAACGCTGGGACTGGAAGCGGCGAGTTCGGGAGAATAGTTGAAATAAGTGTTCGGGTGCTACAGTGTTTAAAGTATTTCGGAGAAAATACTGAGGTGAGAAAACTGATGATAAAACTTAATGTTGGAGTGTTGATTGTTAATTCAACCAACACTCCAACATCGAATTATTCTCAAGTTAGTGGAGGGGAGGATTAATTACCGGTTTTCCCCTTTTCCTGAACTTCCAGCAATTCAACATCAAAAATTAAAGCTGAATTTGGCTCGATTCTGCCTCGGGCGCCACGTTGGCCGTAGGCAAGATCCGGCGGTATAAACAGCTTCCAATGAGAACCTTCCTTCATTTTTTGCAATGCTTCCGTCCATCCCGGAATCACCCGATTAACTTGAAAGGTTGCCGGTTTGCCGCGATCACGGGAACTGTCAAATTTGCTTCCATCTATTAAGGTACCAGTGTAATGTACTGTAACCATATCGTTGGCATCGGGTGATTTACCACTCCCCTTCTCAATCACCTTGTATTGCAATCCGCTGGGAAGGGTTACCACGCCTTCCTCGTTCTTATTCGCTTCTAAAAACTCTTCCGCTTCAGCCATATTTTCCGACGCTTGTTGCTGTCTGATTTTTTGCTGTTCTTCGGCTAAAATAGTTCGAAAATCTTTGTAATGCTTCTGAATTTCCGCATCTGTAAGCTTGCTTTCCGAATCATTCAAAGCATCCATCACGCCCTGCAACAATGCTTCATCATTAAATTTTCCGGAACCAGATTTAATGGATTTTGCCATTTGTTGTCCAAGGCTGTATCCCAAACTGTCTTCTGATGTCTCAAGCGATTTTATCAGAGTCGTTTGACCGGTTTGCTGACTTTGGCAGGAAATAAACGCGACAATTAATAGTCCGATTAAAAAATATCTCATTAAATTCACCTTTCTTTTAGAGTGACATCCTAAAATTAATAACCTCAAGTTTAGGGGGTGAGATAAAATAACTTCCCTGCCTGCGAGTGCAGTCAGGCAGGCCGATTTTCTCTTGTGAAAACTTGATAATTAAAGCATCTCGAAAAAACAAGCGAATTTCCCCTGGGGATGGCTTTGCCAAATATTATCTCACCCCCTTAGATAACAGTCCAAATGCCATTTGGGTTAATTCCGCGCATAACCACAGTTCATTCTCTGCAAATGCTTGTTCTGCAAGTCGATAAATTTTTAAAGCGTTTTCATAACGAATACTCAATTCGGTATCCTGGCTTTGATTGGTTTTTATCCTCGCTAACAATGCCGAAAGTTCCTCTAACTCCGAACGGATATTCTCCTTTTGAAGGTTTTTCTCACCCTGACGTAATTGCATGCGATTGTATTTTAAAATCAAGCGATTGGTGAGCTTCAGGTAGAATGTTGCCTTCAGATACTGTTCTGCCTGATAGGCGCGTTCAGCAAAACGCAGATTATCCTCGATGAGATCAACAAAGTGCTCTGCCGCTTTCCAGCTCATTTTTTGCGCTTTTAGTTCTTCTAAATTTTGTCGCGCCGTATTAATCTGATTTTCAATAAGCTGCGGATTATCAGTCGTTTTTACATCGACCATTTGATATAATTTTAACATGAGCTGATTGGCGAAGAATGTTTTCCGCTGTGCCAGCCGGAGTTGATTCCGGTCAATATGAGTATAAATTTCCTGAACAAGCTTTTCAGTTCTTTGGTGCAGTCGATTTGCCGCGGGGAGATTCCCATTATTTATTTTCTGATGAAGGGATTGAAGAGCGACTTGTATGGATTCCACTTCCAACCGTAACCGCTCACTCGCGTTTTCGGGCACTTTCTCCAACACATCGATAATACGATATAGCGCCCGGTTTATAGTGGTTATCCTTTGTTTCGCCAGATGATAATTTTTACGTTCATACAATTTTTCAGCTTCTTTTAGCTCTCTTTCTGCCCTGCTCAGCATATCGGCGAAGCGATCTTTTGTTTCAGAATTATTGACCAAATCGCGCGCTCTTTGCAAGAGCAATTGAGTGTCCAGGTAATAGTTACGTAATCTGTTTTCATCATCCCGACTATCCACATGTCCCAGAACTCTCATCACCTGCTCTGCAAAATGTTTTGAAAGGCGGAAGTATTCCAGGGCAGCGTAAGTTCGTCCTTCCTTAAACAAAAGATAGGCTTTTCGGCGGAAGAATTTAGCGCGGTTGAGCATGTATAGTGCCTCTCTATTCTCACTTCCCCTGAGCGCATTCTCTGCCTCCTGAATTTGTCGATCCAGCGATTCCTGAAATTTGATTTTAAATAGTGGATGACTCTTAAAAATTGTCTCAATTTGACGAAGCAGACCCAGCACCTGTCTAACCAATACTTTAAATTCATGGGTATTGCCTTGCCCGGATTGGGCTAACGTCACTGCCCTTTCAAATTTCTGCCGGGCTTGCTTCAGTTTAAGCCGAATAGCATTGATCACCTGGCGATCGGAAGATGCAGGAAGCAGTTCAACCAGTGTGGTTGTTCTATCCAGTAAGGTCTTTAATCGATGTAAATTATTGGTCACGTCACGGGGCGGCTGTCCGAATGTAAAACCGCTTATTAGCAAAGCTGTTAGCAGAATTATCTTTAAATATCGTCTCATCATATTAATTATCCTTATGCTTCCGTCTTCTGATTAAACAATATATATGCCAAGTTTCGCTATTGCACTTATCTTAATAAAAAATAAATAATTATAAAATGAAGAATTTCATTAAAACTGTGGAAATGAACCTCGCTGTACGATTTGGTGTACTAAATGGTACAGTGACCCTGGATAAATTTCACCGGGTGAGCGATATGCGTTGAGGATGATTGCTTAACCAGGCGTCACATGCACCCACCCGCATTGTGGTTGCAAAAATAAGCAATCTTCCATATATTTTGAATTAATCATGTAACCAAAATAAACAGCAGGGCGTATTGAATGGGTGCTGATGAAAAGAAGAATGCTGAAGAAAAAAGGGCTGAAGATCAACAGTTAATACAACGGGCGCGCAAGGGTGACCAGAAGGCATTTGAAGCCCTGCTAAACAAATACAAAAATTTGGTTTATCACGTCATGATGCGAATGGTTCGAAATCCCCAGGAAGCTGAAGATTTATCACAGGAGGCCTTTATAAAAGCCTTTAATGCACTGAATTCCTTTAATGAAGAATATGCCTTTTCAACCTGGTTGATGAAGATTGCCACCAATAATTGTATCGATTTTCTACGCAAAAAGAAATTGCGAACCTATTCGATTGATGAACCGATTCAGTACAAAGAAGAGCAGGTGCAAATGGAATTGCCCGATCAGGAACCCACACCCGAAAAGCAACTGTTAAGTGATGAGCGAAGCAAGATGATCGATGAAGCCATCGAATCATTGCCTCCCCGGTATCGATACGTCATTGTGTTGCGCCATAAAGAAGAAAAATCTTATGAAGAGATTGCCGACATTTTGAAATTGCCATTGGGAACTGTCAAAGCTCGTATATTCCGCGCCCGGGAAATGTTAAATAAACATATCAAAGACCTATTTTAAAGGGCCAAAACAATGACTCGACAACATTTAATTACCCAATTGGCCTTTCTGCTTTCCATCGTTTTTATTTGCAATCTTTGGGCGGGTAGCGAAGAACAAAGCAAACTTCAACGCGTTATCGATCGGACCTACGAAAAATCGATTTATGCCAAAGTTAAAGTCAGTAATGGAACCATCTACATTAACCGGGCGCCGCAATCCAAAGTGTTTGCGGGTGAATTTTTCTTTAGTGAACGCCCACCACTGGTCGCCTATGAAATTGTCGGTGACGAGGGACGGCTATCGGTCAAGTTTACCAAAAGCCGCAGTAAAGGTAAAGAGGAAGAAGAGGAGGACGGGTTTGACATCAACATCGATGATTTAAGTGATAATCTCTGTCGCCTGGATTTTTCCAATAAAATTCCCCTTTCTCTGGAGATGGACTTTGGGATCATCGATGGCGATCTGGATCTGGGCGGATTACGATTGGAGGATTGCGAGATAACTACCGCAGTCAGTAAGTCGGCGATAAT
>JABAHQ010002223.1_pt1 | contig 27788 bp, 20 predicted proteins | sample 7062091 | NCBI WGS metagenome assembly JABAHQ01 (sample SAMN14534359, study PRJNA622989) | marine sediment metagenome | biome: marine biome [ENVO:00000428]; feature: marine pelagic biome [ENVO:01000023]; material: deep marine sediment [ENVO:00002113] | place: India: Gulf of Kutch | collected...
CAAGGTGAGCGCCTCTTCAAGTGTCGGTAATCGCCAATCATTATAACCGGCAAAATTGGTTTTATTTAACTCATCAATATACGCTTTTGCGCCTTCATAGCTTACCGTATCGGAACCGGATTGCTGCCAGGACAGGTCACTGGCGCGATCGAACACTACTCTGCCATTTTTAGCAATTATAAACTGATTGCTATATCCGCCCGTGTTCGGGTTCCACTTTTTGTCAAAAAAACCTTTGGCCCGGATCATGTCCTGAACTTGAAATAAAGACACCTTTGCCGGTGAATTGCGGATTGAAACCAAATTATATTTGTAAGTGAGAAAGGCAGCAGCGCCGGCCACTATCAGAATAATTATTATCGTGATAATCCACTTACCATAAGCTCGCTTTCGGGGTTCAGCAATTTCTTCTTCTGCTTCAGTCGGTGCTTCTTCAGTTTCCGTCTTTTTTTCAGGTGTCGCAACTTCTTCTGTCACAACTTCGCCAGTTGAAATTTCTTCTCGGCCTTGTTTAAATGAGGGGGATGCAGCATGCGTAGTGGTCCCTATTTCATCTTCCTTTGGTGCAGTTTCAAATGCCTCCTCAGCGCGACTCTCTTTTTCCGTGGAGGTGTCCTTTAAAGCCGCGAGTTTGCGTAGATAAGTAGTGGGATCAATTTGCTCTTCGGTCAATTGCAAAACCAACTGACGTATTTTTCTCTCTCGGTCAGACAAATTTTGTTGGGCCTTTTTTAAAATGCTCATTGCCTCATTAAATGCATTTGCCGGCAATTTTCCGTCTTTAAAATAATTAAACAGAATCATCTTCCTTTTATCTTTGCTCGCTGCCCCTTCTTTCTGCGATTGCAGGCGCTTTTTTTCAATTAGATTGACAATTTCCCGGGCTTTCTCATGGTCGGGATCCTTTTTCAAAACCAATTTCAGCAATTTTTCAACTTCGTTGAGGTCGCCATGTTGATGCGCTTTACCGGCCATGGCAAAGAGCTTTTTGACCGGCAATTCAGAGAGATCTTTGGGATTTCCAGCCAGAGAGCGTTGCTGCGAATCGGCATTGTCAAATTCTGTGAGGAAAAATCTGTCCTGCAAATTGCCCCGGCAAAGAGGATGCATGCGCAACCCCAGCTTTTGTGCGTGTTTCAATACATTGTGATAAACGTATTCATGAAGTTCATCAATATCGATTCGTCCGTCCGTGTTTTTATCAGCATTGCCGCGCAGGCCTTTTATCAAATAATGTGTAAAAAGACCGTGTTCCAGTTCATCCAGCTCGACGGCGACTTCATTCGCGCCACAGGCTGTTAAAATTATGCTTCCGTCATTTCCCAGGTTTTCTAAATATTCATTGGTTAATGATAATCGGGATTGAATTTCCGGAGGGCGAAAGGTGCGACCCCCGGATTCTCCACTAAAACTGCTATCCAAAAATAGAATTACATTGGGAATTTTAGCTTCGGTCAGAATTTTTTTAATTTCCTTTAGGGAAATAGCGGTTTCTGCCAAATGATCAAATTTAACATTGGCAGGAGTTAAAAATTTTTCGACATCTTCTTCATCCTTGCCGTGCGAATTCATTACTGCGCAACCGTGGCCGGCATAATAAATGATCAGAACATCTTTTGCAGAAACTTCTCTGCTGGCAAATGTCGTGACGGCGTTAAGAATGTTGTTCCGGGTTGCATCTTCATCCAACAACAAGCTCACCTTATGAGGAGAAAATTTGCCCAATTGGGGATCGACTAAAATTTGATGAATTGCTTCGGCATCCTGGCGGGCGAATTTTAGGCTGGGAATGTTATCATCCAGATAGCGATTAATCCCGACGACGATCCCATAAACATTTTGACGATTCTCTGTGGCTTCATTCATTTTTCTGGTCCAATCGACAATAACTGGTTAGATCGATTTATGATAAATTTTTTAAAAAGATCGAATGAGCTAAGTATAAGTTACGTAAGTGTTTGGAGAAAATCAAGATAACAATTCGGGTAAAAATTAGTTTATTGGGTTTTAACAATGTACTGATATTTCAGACTTTCTTGATCAACTGAGATGTCAGTAAAGCCCGCCTTTTTCAATTCATCAATCACAGTTTCCACCGCCAGTTTCATCCGCAGCGGAGGCCCCATTGGCGAGTCTTGCTTTTTAAAATCGACCACCATCAAGAATCCACCTGGCTTTAAATCTTTACGAACGGCAGCAAAATATTGGGGACGATTGTTTATATGGTGGTAAGTGTTGACCAGCAATACGATATCCGCCTCGTTGGGAGCAAGGTGAGGATCGTCTTCCTCGGCCAGCCGAGTTTCAAGCGGAAGGCCTTCTGGCAGGGATGCTTTTTTCTCTTTGATGTAATTCAGAAATCGCTGGTCGATATCAATGGCAATCACTTTTTCGGCCTTCCGGGCCAATCGAAAGCTAAAATAGCCGCTGCCGGCGCCAATATCAGCAACTGTTTTAGCGGATAAATCGCCCATCTTATCCATGACGAGTTGCGGTTTTTGCCATTCATTGCGTTCGGGATCTTCAAAGTGATTGACCAGGGTTTCAAAATCAGTTCGGTGCATGTGCTCGTTGGCAGTAGTGGTATCTCCATGCGCCTGATGCTGATGATCCGCCTCGTCAGCCCGGGCCTGGCTGTGTGTTTCATGAGAACGATTGCAAGCGAATGCCAAAGCCAGCAATAGCGATAAAAAAACATGAATAACATTTCGTTTCATAATCCGATTCCTTTTTAGTTTAGTATTTTTACAATTTTAATGAAATAAACCGAAACATCCAATTTTCTTCATTTTTTTTATGGTTTCTCAAACTGATTATTATTAATATAGTTAAGTTAATTTTTCGACAACAATCATGTCAACAACGCTGTGTTTAAAATAACTGGTAAATACGTCCATGATGCGCACTCATCGTGAAACTCGGTTCCGAAATTGTTCAGCTCACCGATTAAATGGTGAAAGAAATATTCTGTTTACATCCCTCATACTTTTAATGGTGATTTTTACTCATTGTCTGCCACCGATGCAGATGCCTCCCGGAAACATGGGCGGCAGGGGAGATGATATTCCAATTGACCAGACTCCCACAAACAGCAGCAGAGCATACGTGATATGGGTCGATACTCCCTGGAAACAGTTTTTGATGAAGCGGGATGAATTCAGGCGCCGGGGGTACCGCTTGCAGGATATCGAAACCTATGTTGTGAAAGGTAACAGACTATATGCCGGCCTTTGGCATGCCCGATCCGATGAGCATCGATTGTGGCAAGCAGAGAGTTGGCGTAAATTTCACGCCAAATGGCAGGAATATCGAAATACCGGTTTCAGGATTATCGATGTGGAAATTTTTGAAGAAAGGGGTGTCACTAAATTCCTGGGTATTTTCCGTCAAGAAAGCAGTCAGAATCGTTTTCTGGTCGATCTTTACTGGGACGAGTTGTTAAGAACCCGCGATGAATATGACCGTAAGGGGTATCGACTGATTGATATCGAGCCTTACACAGACAATAATAAGCAGCTCAAATATGCGGCCATCTGGGATGCCGGCAGTGATCAACATCGACTGTGGAGCACTTCTCAAAAAAGTGAATTTTTAAGACAATGGAATACATTTAACATTCAAGGTTTGCGCTTAATCGATCTGGAAATATTTTTAAAAGAGGGACGCAAGCAATATACGGGTGTTTGGCGCGGCGGGAACGGTCCCTACCATCTGTGGACCGAAGCACCCTGGGAAGGGTTTAAATCTAAACGAGCGCGGTTCGATCGCGAAGGTCAACAGTTGATCGATCTGGAAGTGGAAGCGAAGGATGGCAAGTTATATTATTCCGGTGTGTGGATTGGCGGACAGGCAAAATTTGCAATGTTGCAGGAGAACCAACCGGCCGAGGTCACAATCGGCCCGAGCGCAAAATAGCGATTACTAACCATAAGCCCAAAATTCCGGCAATCAAATATCCGGAAATTCCCAGAAGTGAAAATCCCATCACAAATGGCCCTTTATCCAGATGCATGACGATGCTGGAACCAATCACCAGGGCAGCGATAATGAGTCCGAAAGTAATCCGGTTACTGGAACGATCCATTTCTTGAATCAATTGCTTCAACCCCTTGTGTTCCATTCGGATGGTAGTGTCTCCTCGTTTAATCCGTTCCAGGATTATCTTCATATCAAAGGGGAGTGATTTGAAGAAGTCGATGGAATCTTCATACAGATTGAGCACATCTTCCATCTGCTTTTTGGGGCGATAGCGCCGCATAATCAGCTTGCGTACATACGGCTTGGCCAGACCGAAAATGTCAAATTCGGGATAAAGCCAACGTCCGATTGAATTCTGGATAATTAAGGCCTTACCCATAAAGGCCAACTCCGGGCGGAGACGCATGCGGTAACGGCGAAAGATTTCAAATAACTCGGGAATGTTCTGAGTGGGGTCAATTTGTTCCAGAGGCAATCCGTGGTAGCGATCAATATATTCGTAAATTTCCCGCTGCAAGCCTTTCGTATCAAAATTGTAATCCAGGTAGCCCAAATTATAGAACGAGCGTATAATTTTATTCACATCCTTATCCACTACCCCCCGCAGCAAACTGGACAGCCTGTCTTTGGTTTGTTCGTCAATCGTGCCCATGATGCCAAAATCTACCGGCGCAATGACCAGCCCATCCAGAAGAAAAATGTTTGCCGGATGCGGATCCGCGTGGAAGAATCCATGTTCAAAAATTTCTCTTAAGATAGAGTTGGCCCCACGGACCGCAATTTCCTTTCTTTCTTCTTCAGTAAATTGAGCAGGATCCAATTGATTGAGTTTGATCCCTTCAATCCGTTCCATGGTCAATACACGGCGAGTGCTGAATTCCCAATAAACAGTCGGCACATACATGGTGGGATCATCGCTAAAATTTTTGCCGAAGCGTTCAATATTATGCCCTTCCCGAATGAAGTCAATTTCCCGCCGAATGGTCTGAGCAAATTCGTCAACGATACCAACCGGATCGACAATTTGACTCTCTGCCAAATATTTTTCCGCTAAATAGGCCAGATCATAAAGGATCAGTATATCTTCTTCAATGGTTTTTTCAATATTAGGGCGCTGTATTTTTACCACAACCAGATCGCCTGCTTCGGAAATTGCGTGGTGAACCTGGGCGATAGAGGCCGCAGAAATCGGTTCCGAATCGAAAGATTTAAAGCAGCTCTCTACCGGCTTTCTCAATTCATGTTCGATAATCTTCCTGGCCTGTTGCGATGAAAACGTCGGCACTTCATCCAATAACTTGGAGAATTCGGTGGCGTAGTCTGCCGGGATAAGATCGGGACGAACGCTTAACAGTTGTCCCAGCTTGATGAAGGTTGGCCCCAATTCCTCAAACGCTTTGCGGATTCGTTGCGGGCGGGTAACAAATTCTTCTAAACGCTCTTTTTGTCGGGTACCGGGCAGAACTTTGCGACGCAGTGGGAGATAATAGTCGAGCCGCAATTGGGCTAAGATATCATCAAAACCGTATTTCATCAAAATACGTATGATTTGCTGATAGCGTCGAATATGGCGATAGGTCCGGTTAAAGGGCAGAAAAGACATTAAGTTGGTTATTCCGATTTTTTACTGGTTGATTTTGGAGTCTTTGATCTGGAGGAGGGTGAAGTCGATTTTTTTGAAGATTTCTCATAATCCGCCAACTTTTTCTCCAATTTTTCGATTCTCTGGCTGAGTTCATCGATTTCTTTGCGGGAAGAAAGCTGTAATTCCTGGCGGCTTTTTTCAATAATCGTTTTGACCTTTTGAGTAAACTCTTTTTCCTGTTCCTTGGCTTTTTCCCAAAATTCGTCAATTAATTTGGCTCTTTCCGACTGACCAACCTCTCCCTTTTGAATCAGTGCATCTACAGCCTGTTCTACTTTCTCTGCTGTTACGGTTACTGCACCGACACCAAAATAAAACGCGTTTTTGAATATTTCTCTGGGGTCTTTCATATTGACTCCTGTGGAGTTTGTTTTACGTTCGATCCAAATTATATGAGAGTACAGTGTTTAGAATTGCAATTTGTACCCGTCAATAATTCTGCATCTCTCAAATATAAAAATTAATATGGGGATGAGGCTAAAGTAAATGATAAAATTTCAAACTCGAATTTTTATTCTGCGAAGAAGCGCACAGCACCCAATGTATTTTTCACTAATTTTAGTGCATAAAAATTAACTGTCATTCAAATATTGCTTTTAATTTCGCTCGCTTGAGAGTTTGTGATATATTTATTAAAGTTGACAAATTGGGTTAAAAATTTTAAGTTACAATGGCTTGAGAATTTTTTAAAGCCATACCACAGATAATCATTTATTTTTCAATTATATAAACCATAACAAGGAGGCCGGCTTTATGGCAAGTAAAAAACCAACAGTTTCTTCCGCCAGGGAACCTGCCCGCCGCCAGCAGTCAGGCGGGGAGGCAGCGGTCCAGACTGAATTCTTTAGCGAAGCCGATGGTTCATCGAAAAAGCGATCATCCGACGAAGAACAACCGAGGGGAATGAAATTTTCACCCTATTTTTCAAAAACCGGTATCCATCCGTTCGATGAAATAAAGTGGGAGAAACGAACCGCCAAGATTACTGATGCCACTGGCAAAGTTATTTTTAATCAATCCGATATTGAGGTCCCTGAGTCATGGTCACAGCTGGCCACTAATGTGGTCGTTTCCAAATATTTTCACGGCAAACCGGAGTCGCCTGAACGGGAAAACAGTATCAAGCAACTGGTAGAGCGGGTTTCGCGAACCATTGCCGATTGGGGAATTAAAGACGGCTATTTTGCCACTGCGAAAGATGGAGAGGCATTTTATAACGAACTGAGTTACTTGCTGGTCAATCAGCACGTAGCCTTTAACAGTCCGGTTTGGTTTAATGTAGGCGTAGAGGAAACGCCTCAATGCTCGGCCTGTTTTATCAATTCAGTCGATGATACAATGGAAAGCATTTTAAATCTGGCCAAAATTGAAGGGATGCTCTTTAAATACGGATCAGGAACGGGTACCAACTTTTCGACGCTTCGTTCTTCACGAGAAAGTCTTTCCGGGGGAGGCGTTGCATCCGGTCCGGTATCCTTTATGAAAGGGTTTGATGCATTTGCGGGAGTTATCAAAAGTGGCGGTAAAACCAGACGCGCTGCCAAAATGGTCATTTTAAATGCCGATCACCCCGATATTGTGGATTTTATCAATTGCAAAGCCAATGAGGAAAAGAAAGCCTGGACATTAATCGATGCCGGTTATGATGGCGCTATCGATGGGGAAGCCTACGGGTCAATCTTTTTTCAAAATGCCAACCACAGTGTCCGTGCCACCAATGAGTTCATGCAAGCAGTCGAAAATGATGCGGAGTGGACCACCCGTGCGGTAATGGGGAATGAACCTATGGATACCTACCGAGCCCGCGACTTGATGCAATGCACATGATCGCCGAGGGAACCCACGTCTGCGGAGACCCCGGTATGCAATTTGATACCATCATCAATAATTGGCATACCTGTCCGGAATCTGCGCGAATTAACGGGTCCAATCCCTGCTCGGAATATATGTTCATCGATAACACCGCCTGTAATTTAGCTTCCCTCAATTTAATGAAATTTGTTGATGAGAACGATAAATTCAATGTGGAAGCCTTTCGTCATGCGGTGAAGACCATGATTACGGCAATGGAAATTATTGTGGACAATTCCAGCTATCCGCGTAATGAGATCACCAAAAATTCGCATCTTTTTCGAACCTTGGGTCTTGGTTATGCCAACCTGGGTGCATTGCTCATGTCCAGGGGATTGCCCTATGACAGCGACGAAGGTCGCGCTTATGCCGGTGCGGTAACCTCCTTGATGTGTGGACAGGCCTATCAAACTTCGGCAGAGTTAGCCTCGGTGATGGGGCCGTTCAAAGAATATCCTGAAAATCGCAAGGCGATGTTGCGCGTAATTGACAAGCATCGCCAGGCATCTCATCAAATTGATCCGAGTACTGTACCGGAAAATTTGATGTCGGCGGCCACCTCGGTTTGGGAAGAAGCCTATGCAGATGGCGAACAATATGGGTATCGGAATGCGCAGGTCACGGTATTGGCACCCACCGGCACCATCGCCTTTATGATGGACTGCGACACTACCGGTGTTGAACCGGATATTGCCCTGGTAAAATACAAAAGATTGGTTGGCGGCGGGATGTTGAAAATGGTTAACAACCAGGTTCCCCGTGCCTTAAAGAAACTGGGCTACAATGAGAAGGAAATCAATAAGATCGTTACTTATATCGATGAACATGATACCATTGAAGGTGCTCCGGAGCTCAAAGAAGAACACTTGCCGGTATTCGATTGTGCCTTTAAGGCGATAAATGGGGTTCGTTCTATCCATTACATGGGACACGTAAAGATGCTCTCCGCCACTCAGCCGTTTATCTCAGGCGCTATTTCCAAGACGGTCAATGTGCCGGAAAATACCAGTAGCGAAGAAATTATGAAGACTTATATCCGGGCCTGGAAGATGGGCATCAAAGCCATTTCCATCTACCGGGATAACTCCAAGAAGACCCAACCGTTGTCCACCGCTTTGAAAGAATCGGTCAAAGAATACGGACGTCCGTATCGGCGTCGCTTACCGGATGAACGGCAGGCGATTACTCATAAATTTTCTATCGCCGGGCATGAAGGCTACATTACGGTGGGAATGTATGAAGACGGTTCGCCGGGAGAAATTTTTATTGTGATGGCCAAAGAAGGCAGCGTGGTCTCCGGTTTAATGGATTCCTTTGCTACGGCCATTTCGCTGGCCTTGCAGTATGGTGTGCCGTTGAAGGTGCTTTGCAATAAATTCTCTCATGCCCGATTTGAACCGGCAGGATTCACCAACAATTCCCAGATCCCGATTGCCAAATCAATTGTAGATTACATTTTCCGCTGGTTAGCCATTAAATTTCTCCCTAAGGAAGAGCTGGAACATTATGTGGATACCAGCCTCAATGTGGATAGCCAGACCGCTGTAGAAGCGCCCGCTCAGGTGGCTGCTTCATCTTCCGCTTCAAATGGCGCCGGGAAGAGTAGTCAGCAGAAGACCTCAAGATTGGAAGAGCAGGAGAGAATGGTCTTCCAAATGCAAGCGGATGCGCCGAACTGTCCTACTTGCGGTGCCATCATGTTTCGCAATGGGAGTTGTTACAAGTGCAATGAGTGTGGTACTACCAGCGGCTGTTCGTGACCAGAGAATTTTTATACTGGCATAAACTCAAGTAATGATTGTTCTTCCCCTTATGGAATACCCCGGAGCGTCATCGGTGCGGCGTTTTCTATTCTTCTGACAATGGGATAACACAGATATTTAGCCTGATGATACTCTGTTCACCCGGAAACGGGTTAATGATAAAAGAGGCTACCTTTTTGTTCTAAAATGTCTCGGTCAAGATTCTCAACTCAATCGGATCAGTAATTTTGGGGAAAGTTAGCAACACATTGTCCTTCCAGTAAGGGGAGATGCTTACCGAATCTACATAGAAAATGATGGAGGTATAGCAACGAATTCCCGCAAACTTTTACGACATCTCTCTCAATTTTCCCTCGAGGTCATTTGTTTGCGTTTTCCGGGACTCAAGATTTTGGAATGTTCATAAAATTGGGTGCAGAGATCGAGGCGGCGGTTTTTCGGGTAGTCTCTGCGTTAACTTTTAAACAGAAAGTATTTTGCAATCGTATCTAATTGCATATTCGAGGTGCCTTCATAAATCACGCCGATTTTTGCATCTCGGTAAAACTTTTCCACCGGGTATTCTTTGGTGTATCCGTAACCTCCGAATAAATCAACCATTTGAGAGGTAACTTTTTCCGCATTGGTTGAGGAGAAATATTTGGCCATAGCGGCCTCCAAAAGAAAAGACTGTCCGGCATCTTTCATTCGGGCTGCATTATAAACCATTCGTCGTGAGGCTTCTAATAATACCAAGGATTGCGCTATCTGGAACTGTAAACCTTGAAATTTGGCAATGGGTTTACCGAATTGAACTCTCTCTAACGAATATTGCTTACCGGCATCCAGGGCACCCTGCATTATGCCTACCATCTGGGCACCAATCCCAATCCGGCCTTCATTCAAAGTTTCTATAGCAACCTTGTAACCCTTGCCAATATCTCCTAAAACATTTTCTTTCGGAACAATACAGTTTTCTAAAACCAGTTCACAAGTGCTGCTGGAACGAATCCCCAATTTGTCCTCTTTTTTTCCAACGGAAAAACCATCGAACTCTCTTTCCACTATAAAGGCAGTAATACCCTTATATCCTTGTTCCGGATCCACATTGGCGAATATCAGAAATATATCTGCCTCCCCCGCGTTGGTAATCCACAATTTGGTGCCATTCAAAACAAAGTGGTCTCCCTTGTCAACTGCCCGGGTTTTGAGTGAAAATGCGTCACTTCCGGAACCCGTTTCGGAGAGTGCATAAGCCCCTATTTTTTCCTGAGCAAGCAAAGGTAAATATTTTTTCTTGAGCTCATCGTTGGCCCAACGTTGAATGGTATTGTTCACCAGGGTATTTTGTACATCCACGTAGATTGCAGCAGATGCATCGATTGTTGCCAATGCCTCGATTGCCAAGATGGACATAAAAAAATTACCGCCGGTGCCGCCGTATTCTTCCGGGATATCTATCCCCATCAGGCCGAGTTCAAAAAACTGAGAAAGTATTTCTTTACGGAATTTTGCTTCCTGATCCATCTCCCTTACATAAGGACCAATTTCTTTTTTAGCAAAGTCAATTACCGAGTCTTTAAACATGCTCTCTTCTTCAGTGAGTTGGGTAATCGGCTGCATGGCACTCATAGTTACTCCCTTGTTTAATTGATAAATAATACGAATTCAGTTCGAATCAATTCAAGTGAAATTTGTGAAACCTTTATTCTTCTATTGAATGATCGACAATATTTTAAGAGACGACAGTTATTTACCGATGATAGTAAGGCTGAAGTAACCGAAAAGGATATCGGATGAGTTCACAATTTTATAGAGCTTTGGTTCTGGATGATGAATATTTTTTAGGTCAAATCATTGTAAAAGCACTGAGTAAAGAAGATATAGAATCCATTGCCGTAACTGATGTGGATTCCGCCATCAATAAATTAGATCAACAATCATTTGATATTGTAATTTCCGATATTTATCTGCCCCAGAAAAACGGGTTAGATTTTTTTAACTATGCACGCAATCATCACCCTGATTTGCCGTTTATCTTTATTACCGGTAATCCCAACCTGGAAACGGCTATAGATTCTTTAAAAAAGGGTGCTTATGATTATCTTTCCAAACCCTTTATGATACCCGACCTGGTAAATAAAGTCAAGGAGGTGATTCATGAATCTCGCAAGCGACGTCAGGAAAGGATTTGGGTGAATGATCTCAGACAAATTCTTAAGCGTCGAATGGAAGAATTCCAGATTTATCAGGACATTTTTGAGAACAAAAAAGAAGGATTATTGATTGTTGATCTGGAAGGTATCATTGTAAAAGTAAATCCTGGTTTTGAACGAATGAGCGGTATCCAGGAAACGGGGCTGCTAAATAAACCTTTATCCGTCCTTCAGAAGCAAATGTTTCCGGAGATTAACTTTCAGGAAATACATCGTATGATCTCGGAAAAAGGTCAGTGGAAAAAAGAATTTAACGCCAAACGCATGAATAATGAAGATTGGATCGCAAACATCTCTTTCTCACCTATCCAGGATGAGAAAGGCAATTCATTTGCTTATTCTGCTATTATTAACGATGTAACCAATTTGCGACAGGTTGAAAAAGCGCTTATCAACAGTTTAGAAAATACAACCAAAGCGCAAGAAGCCATTATTTTTGGACTGGCCTGTCTGGCCGAGTATCGCGATAAGGAGACTGGTTTTCACCTGGAGCGCATTCGATGTTATACCAAAGAACTGGCGATGGCCCTCAGCCACCACGCCAAATATGAAGATAAGGTGAATGAGAAATTTATCGATTTACTTTACCGAACCGCCCCCCTGCATGACATCGGCAAGGTGGGCATCCCCGATCATATTTTACTCAAAAAGGGAAAGTTAACCAGAGAAGAATATGAGCGCATGAAAGAACACGCGTATATTGGTTATCAAACCTTAGATTCTATCCGCCAACAATACGGTGAGATGGATTTCTTAAACATGGGAATAGAAATCACTTATTGCCATCACGAACGATACGATGGCAAGGGTTATCCACGAGGATTAAAGGAGGATGAGATTCCCCTTCCGGCTCAAATTCTGGCTATCGCGGATGTATATGATGCGCTGACCTCCAAGCGGGTCTACAAGAAAGCATTTTCCCACGAAGTCTCTGTTAATACAATGAAATTAGAACGGGGTAAACATTTTGATCCTGATCTATTTGACGTGTTCTTATCGATAGTAGATAAGTTCAATGAAATAAGGCAGGATTTTTTCTCGAAAGAGCAGGCGATTAAAAAAGCTTCTCCGGAAAAAGCCCTTCTGTTATCATAATATTTTCTTCATCTGATACCAAATCTGTCAACTTGATTCTATCCTCTGGTATAGTTTTTCATATTCTCCCCCTAAACTGCCGTTTGTTAACAGAACCAGTATGTCGTCCTTTCTCAGGGTATTTTTTAATATTTTCAAGATATCTGAATAATTTTGCATAGGTATGACCCTTTTCTGAAGTTCTTTTAGATCTGTTGCCAGTTGTGGTATCGATAGACGATCGTTCTGCGGCAAGCGCTCCTGGCGATGAATCGGAGTAATTAAGATAACATCCGCAGCTGCGAATGCCTCAACCAGATCGCTTTGAAAAAATTTGCGAACCATTGTATTGGTACGGGGCTCAAACAAGGCAACCAGCCGTCTGTTGGGAAATCTTCCTTTTAAAGCTTGCAAGGTGCTTTTTATTGAGGTGGGGTGGTGGGCAAAATCATCATAAACATCCGTCCCCTGAAAGTTACCCCAGTATTCTAATCTGCGTTTAACCCCTTTAAACTGTCCAAGTGCTGCTTTAATTATTTCCCATTCAATACCCATATCCCGGGCAACTGCAACGACAGCCAGAACATTTTGTATTTGATATTCCCCTGAAAACGGAAAAGAAAACTTACCTGCGGAACCTCCCGACTGGAAGACTTCAAATAAATTTTTATGGTTATCACTATTTAATACTTGATATGACCAATCATTGGCGTGATTTCTTCCGATCGTTTGTAGGCGGGAGTACAGGGGGTAGAGCACCTCCTGTACTGCCACACTCTCTGAATTTGCGACGACCAATCCTTTCTGGGGGATAATTCTCAATAATTTTTGGAAAGCATTTTTGATCGCCTCCAGGTTTGGATATATATCCGCATGATCAAATTCAATATTATTAATAATCAAGTAATCCGGAAAATAATGAAGGAACTTAGGTCGTTTATCAAAAAATGCGCAGTCGTACTCATCTCCTTCGATTACAAAAAATTTTCCGCCCCCGCTTCGAATAGATGAATCGAAATTTTTTGCAATGCCGCCTATAAGAAAGCTCGGATCCAGTCCTGCATATTCCAGTATCCAGCTCATTAATGCGGTGGTTGTGGTCTTACCGTGAGTGCCGGTAACCACAATGTTGCAATGGTTGTCGATAAATTCTTTTCGAATAATTTCCGGCAGAGAAGCAAAAGGCAGACGGTCATTTAGTATTGTCTCGATTTCAATGTTACCTCTGGAGAGCGCATTGCCGATCACAGCTATATCAAATTCCGTTTTTAAATGTGATTTGGAGTAGCCCCGCCATACCGGAATTTGATGTTCCTTCAGGAACTCACTCATGGGCGGGTAAATCCCCTCGTCACTTCCCCATACCTGATGGCCTCTTTGCTTTAACAAAACTGCCAAAGAGGCCATGGCTGTACCGGAAATTCCTAACAAATAGTAGCGCATCGAAACCTGATCAGATGAATTTGGGATGAATTTTTCATTTGTCCTGTAGCTTTCTCTCTAATTCGGCAATATAATCATCGAATGTTTGCAAAATTTTGTGTAATAAACGAACGTCTCGCGCTTCCGGATATGAACGGGCGAAAAAGCGCCTGAACCGCATTATAAATTTTTCCCAATTATCTATCGGGACGAAATTGACTTTCTCCAAACTTTCTCTCAAATGAAGATAAACACTTTCTGTCTCGGCATAACTGGCAAGATTCCATTGAAATTTTTTTTCTTCTTCAAAAGAATTTTTGAATAATTCATAGGCATATAGCATTACTGCCTGAGAGAGATTTAAAGAAGGATGGGCGGTGGCAGCCGGAATGGTGGAAAACAGATGACAACATTGCAATTCTTCATTGGTCAAGCCACTGCGTTCTCGGCCAAACACAAGCGCCACCTTAAATTCCTGTGACGAAGGAATCAATTTTTGGGAGATTTCAGTCGGTGTATAATAAGGTAAATGGTATTCCCGATTTCGTTGTGTGGTGGCGACGACCACCTGAACATCCTTAATTGCTTCTGGCAGCGAGGGGAGCACTTTCACAGCATCTAAAATATCCTGCGATGCGTGAGCTAACCATCGGGCTTCGGGCACATCAAACCAGCAAGGATTCACCAGCACTAAATTCCCAAAGCCCATTGTTTTTAAAGCCCTCGCAGCCGCTCCGATATTTCCCGGATTTTGAGGTTCAACCAAAACAAAATAGACATTTTCGAAATTAATTTTCATGTTAAGATTAAGTTTTTCTTGTCTTACATTATGATAATTACAGATACACTTGTTCGGTGCAGAAATAGAATTTTGTACATAATTTTAATTCTCAGCTTCAGTTCATTCAATTCTCTGTAACTAAATAAATTAAACCAAATTTTAATCAAAATTAATGATTTTAAGAATTTTTCTATCCAATCTACTGATTTGGCTATTGTGTTGACTTGCATTTGCCTGTATATTCATTTAAAGAAAAATAATAATTAGTTGAAGATTGTCACATATATGAACCATTTCTCATTTAATTTATAACTAATTTATTTAGTTACTTAGATGTTTAGGAAAAGGTGATTAGAGGCGCACATGAAAATGCGTATTGTTGTCCACCAAATAGCGAATGAATTGTATATCGCGAGTTGCCCCAATTTGGAAGGTTGTCATGTTGAGGCAAAATCAAAAGAAGACGCTCAATCTAAGATAAAAATGGCAATAAAAGCATACATTATGAGTTATAAACAACGACATGAAAAAATCCCTTACCAATCAAAAGAGTAAAAAAGCAGAGCCAACTGTGCTCAAATTTGATAGAAAACGAGTCTTGAGAGCTTTTAAAGATTCCGGATACCTGGAAGATTTCCGAACCGAGGCGGTTATCGTGTTAAGAAATACTTCTTTTCCATTCCAACGCGTAACCATTCCTAATAACGAGTCCATTTCTGTCAACCTGGTTAAATGTTATTTGGCAGATCTGAATTTGAACTTCAGAGACTTTATGCGGAAAGTGAATGCTTAAAACAATTCTTCGCATTGGTTATTAATTGGCTGCGAAATTTAAAACTTGAAAGGCAGAAACTAATAGAATTATTCTTGCAGTAGATCGTGTTATATTTTGTAGGGAGTTTAAAATTAATTTTTCAGCGCGTTTTCAACATTTTTCATTATCTCATTTATTTGAAACGGCTTGCTCATAANNTCATAAAAGCCAGAGCTCCCTTCTTCAGAATTTCTTGCAAATCCTCCCGCTCCGAATAGCCACTAATTATTATAATTTTTTGCTCCTCTTTTCTCTTCTTAATTTCCCTGAAGGTTGATTTCCCATCCATTACCGGCATTACCATATCCAGGATTACCAGGTCAAAATTTTGTTCATATTCGTCGAACAAATCGATGCCCTCTTTTCCGTTCGCAGCAGTCTGTACTTCATAGCCGTTCATTTCTAATACTTCTTGCAGCATACTTCGGATATTGTATTCGTCATCAACTACCAGGATGTTGGGAGTTTTCTTATGACTGGTTTCAACCTTTCCTGGGCTGGGCACTTCTATCATTTTTTCTCCCTTAATTGGAACATAGACATAAAATGTTGTTGAGACTCCCGGTTCGCTTTTTACAAAAATTTCACCATCGATGTCTTTAACAATGTTATAAGCGACAAATAAACCCAAACCTAAACCATCATTTTTAATTTTAGTGGAGAAGAAAGGTTTAAAGATGTGCTTAATGACATCCGATTTAATGCCTGGTCCGTTATCGGTGACAGATAGTTCAATGTATTTACCCTTTGGAAGATAAAACATTTGTGGCGCCAGAATATCATCCGCCTGCATTTCCACAATCGTGGTTAAGATTGAGACCGTCCCCCGGTTTTGCATGGCCTCAATACTATTTTGGGTTAAGAGTTTAATTAATTTTACCATGCGTTTTGAATAAAGAAGCATGGAGGGCACACCAGGATCCAGTGTAAACTTAAATTCAATTTCTTCAGAATATTTTTCTTTAAACCTTTTAACCAGTTCTTTTATCAGCTTATTGAGATCGGCTTGTTTGGGTTGTTCAATTTCTTCTAAATCGTAATTGATAAATTTCTTTACCAAACCCGAGGTTTGATTTAAAGATTTTTCCATTGTAGAGAGGTATTTCAGGAGGTTGTCGTCTTCACTTAGATGAGATTTTAATAAACTTACGTTGGGAATCATCACCGTAAGTAAATTGTTCAAATAGCCGTTAATGATTCTCGAAAATTGAGCGATTTCTCCCAAAATTTCGTTTCGTTTTTCTTTCTGTTCCTTGAAGTATTGTTGACTTACATCGACAGCAAAAATAATGTTAAGCTTGAACCGTTCATTTAATTCCATTTTGGTAATGAAGAAATTCCAGATGTGTACAAATTCATCTTCGGCATACATCTGACATTTATAGAACTGCAGTTCCCCAATTCCCAATCCATGCAAAATGCTTTCGAATGATTTCCGGTGTTCTTCAGGCAAGAATTTCAGGAATTTTTCTCCGATAACGTTTTCTTTATGCAGTTTGGTGTTTTCCAGAGCGGCTTGATTGGCATGCAGAATTACTCCTTTATTATCCAGGGAGTAAATAAAGAGAGGGCCTTTATCAAAATATTCTGCGTATTTAACTTCCTCCAGAACTTTTTGTAATTTAACTTGCTTGAAAAGCCGCTGCTTTAAATTGAAAAAATAAAAGTGCTGATAAAGCAATAAAGAGAGCATTCCTAAAATAAGATTGATAAAAGACAAATGTTTTAACAACAAAGGTTCTTCTTTACCAATGAGAATTCCAAATCCAAAAAACCGTCCGTGCATTCGCAAAGGGAAGATGATAACTGATTTAGCACCAAGAATTTTCCAGGGCAACTGTTCTGATTCAAACTGCTGGACATTGCTTAATAATAGCCCCAATTCTTTTTCAGACACAATATTTTTAATCTTTTCGTAATTATTGTTTTCATAGAGAAATTTTTCGTAGAGTTCCTTATTTTCAGGTTCGGGAAGGATCAAATTGGTATCCTTTTCTTCCTCTCCCACAGTGAGGTGGATAAATGCATGATCAAATTCGATATTTTCTTTGATATAGGAAAAAACGGCGCTGGTCATTTCCTCTGCCGTTTTGAAGTGGATAATCTTTCTCTGAAAATCGATAAGACTGGAAAGCAAGTCAATATGTTGAACGTATGTCTGGAAATGATTATCTAAGGTTGCAAAAGAGCCTTTCATATATTTTTCTAAATGGGAAATGTCTTCCGAAATGGAATGTAATTGAGAAAACACCTGAGTGCACTGCTCCATATTCTTAATCGAGCTTAGAATATTTTCAAAATAATGACTGATGTTATTCTGAGAGTTCATTTCTAATCACATTGTTTGCACTATTAGTTAATCTTGAACAACTGCTGCTTCTTTTCCATATCCTCTTTAATTTCCGTTATCAATTCCTCAAATTCGTCGCCGCTAAAAGAAAAATAGTTGGAAAAATTCAGGTCAAAATTAAGGATTGCTTCCAGTCCCTCAAATTCATCCTGAATATAATGTGTTAATATATTGCTTAGATACACAAAGCGAATTTGTCGATAATAGGTTGGCTCACCAATAAATTCATCCGGATAGTGATGATAACGAATCATATTTACTAAAATTTCCGGTAAATTCCATTTTTCGACCAGCAGCCCCCCCACATCACCATGATGAAATTTTAAATTCCGGCGCTCGACCTGATCTAGGCGCAGTCCCTCCTCGCGGCTCTTTTTTTGCAGCAATTGATAATCCTTGGCTATCACTATACTTTCCACCAATTTTCCAATATCATGCAAGAGTCCGCCGATGTAAAACAGATCCTGATGATCCGGATCGTATTTTTTAGCCAGAGCTTTTCCCACCAGTGCGGTCATAAGCGAGTGGCGCCACAAATGTTGAAAATCGAAATTATCGCCGTTTTTCAAATCTTTATAAAAACTGTAAAAAGCAATACTTAATGCAACATCTTTTAATAAGTTTAATCCCAAAATAACGATGGCCCGATCGAGAGAATAGATTGTTCTCGGAAAATTGAAATAGCTGGAATTGGCAATTTTCAGAATTTGGGAAGTCAGGCTTTGGTCTTTGGAAATAACTCTGACCAGTTTATTGTTGGAAACTTCAGGATCGGAAGTCAATTGGATTACTTCCAGAGCGATTACATTAGGTGCCGGTAAACGGTCTATTTTGGCGACCATATCCTCAAGTTCATAATTCATACAATATCCTTATTGTATTCAGTTGGCAGCAAATATTATTAATATTCTATGATGACTAAAAATTATTCTTTTCGATAGAGTAAAAAAAACTCTTTAATGCCCTGTTATTTCACTGAGTTTACTAAACTAGTATCGAATCTATTGCAGGTAAACTTTATAAGGAATTCTAATGCTGCCAACCACTTAGCGGCATTTTATTGGCCAAATGCTCTTACGAAGCCAACAAAAAAAGAAAGGCCGTCATAATTGTCGTTGATCCCAAGCGGCTCATCCAGACGAATGACATTGTATCTTATATCGGCGGAAAACGCCCATTTCGCCGACCAGAGATAATCTGCACCGATTCCGATAAAGCCTCCCCCACCGAATCCACTCCTGAGGTGGGTTAAAGAATTGATAAACGAATGTCCGTGATCAAATCTTAAACCGAGAATGGGACCGATCCCGGTTATCGCATAAGGCGTAATTTTATTGGACGGATTGTTTGTCAGCCGAACTTTTAGGGTAAACCAGAAGGGAATTAATAAAGCGGTTTCGCTGATGGAGCTGTTCAAATATTGGGTGGTGAGTTCATTTGTGGTCGCAACCGAAATAATGTCCAGATTCATGCCGTACAAAAATTGGGAATTTCCACCTCTGGTTAAGTAGGCCATTGAAGATCCCATATACCTTGAACCGAAATTCAAATGCATCATCCCATTATGCCTGTAGAACTTATCCCAGGAGGTAGCAGGCTCATGAATTTTATACATGACTGTGGATGGTTCCATTCGAGCACGGGGGGAGTGCGGTTGTGCCCACATCAATGCGGTTAGCATTACGAGAAATATAATAACCTGTAAATTTTTCATAATATAGCTCACAAATTATATTTATTAATTTTGTTTCTTAAGGTCCGCAGTGTAAACCCCAGTTTTTTTGATGCCCGGGTTTTATTATTACTTGTTTCAATCAAGGCTTGTTTAATGATCTCACGTTCGCAAGCTTCTAATTTGTCACGATAATTGAGGTCATTTTCGCCCAGAATAATGCTTAACAAGGGTGATGATTCTTTTCTTGCTCCCTGAATGTAGGCAGGCAAATCGTCAGGGGTGATGTATTCATCTTCGCACATTACAATGGCGTTTTCGATTGCATTCTCCAATTCTCGAACATTGCCCGGCCAATCGTAGGACATCATCACTTTACGCCCTTCTTCAGAAATTCCTTTAACATTGCGGCTATCTTTTCTGGCATATTTTTGGATAAAATGATCTGTGAGCGGGCCAATATCTTCAATTCGCTCTCGCAGGGGAGGTATTAAAATCGGAATCACATTCAAACGATAGTATAGATCCTCTCGCAGTAGGCCTTCATTTAATTTTTGTTCCAGATCAGCGTTGGTGGCTGCAATCATGCGCACATTGACTTTGATATTATCCACCCCACCCACCCGATTAAACCGCTGTTCTTGTAAGACGCGCAGCAATTTGGCCTGCAAAGATAATGGCAGTTCCCCGATTTCATCCAGGAATACAGTGCCCCCATCGGCGATTTCGAACTTTCCTTTTTTCATTTTATAGGCGCCGGTAAAGGCTCCTTTTTCATGTCCGAATAACTCGCTCTCCAACAGGTTTTCGGGAATCGATGCGCAATTTATTTCTACCAATTGTTCTTTATGCCGCTTGCTTTGGTAATGAATTGCCCGGGCAATTAGTTCTTTTCCGGTGCCGCTTTCACCCCGTATAAGAACAGTTGCATCGGAGTTTGCAACTTTGGTAACCTTCTGAAATACTTCTTGCATTTTTCCACTAACGCCGATAATATTTTCAAAACGATATGTCCGATTCAATTTTGATTTTAAAGCGGTATTTTCAGTGATCAGTTGTTGCTCCTGAAGGGCCCTGCGAATGATTATTAACAACTCGTCTAAATTGATGGGTTTGGTTAAGTAATCATAAATTCCATTTTTCATAGCTTCGACGGCATTTTTGACGCTACCGAAGGCGGTCATCATAATGATTTTCGCTTCAGGATAGTCTTTTAAAAATTGCTTGGAAACTTCCAGGCCGTCTTGATCGGGGAGTAGATAATCCATCAAAACCACATTATAATAATTCTTTTTCATCTCATTTTGAGCCTGTCGAGCGTTCTTTGCCCTGCCAATTTTAAAATTTTCTTCCTCTAAAATTTCTGACAGACCATTCAGTGTATTTATATCATCCTCAACGATTAATACTTTATCGGGCATAGTAAACAGCCTTTATAAATTTACATCTTCCTATTTTATCTTGGATCAAATTTAGCCTTTTTTTATAGCCTCATCAATGGGCAATTCGATATAAATATAAGTTCCATTTCCTTCCTTGCTATCAATATAAACGATTCCGTTATGTCCTTCAACAATTTGTTTTGCGATAGCCAGGCCTAAACCGGTTCCTGCCCGCTTTGTGGTATAGTAAAATTCAAAAACTTCTTTTAAAATTTCCGGTGGAATTCCTGCCCCGGTGTCTTTGAACTCAATTTTAACAAATTTGCATTTGTTGTTTTTCTCTGCATCTTTTTCTATAACGGTAGTTCTTATACTTAAAGTTCCCCCGTCTTTCATGGCTTCCAATGCATTTACAATTATATTATGAAACACCTGTTTTAATTGATTGTAATCAAACAATCCCACAATTTTTTGGTGGACGTATTTGCGTTTAATTACTGCCCCTTCCGATCTTGCACGTGCTTCTTGCATCAGAATCACTTCGTCCAGTACCCGGTGGATATCTATCGGTGTGAGATTTAATTTAGGTGGTCGCGTAATGGCTAAAAAATTTGAGACCATGTCGTTCATCCGGTCAATTTCGGAAGCCATGACATTCAGGTATTTCAATTTTCGGTTTGCGGAAATATCCGGTCGATTTAAAACTCTTTTCAACATCTGCATATTGATATTCATCGCATTTAAAGGATTCCGGATTTCGTGACTTACTAAGGAAGCAAAACGGCTGAGGGCTTCAAGACGTTCCATTCTCTGTAATTCTTTTTGATTTTTGAGCAATGAATTAGCCATAGAATTAAATTCCTGGGCAAGCTCGGCCAATTCATCCCTCCGTTTCATTTTTATTCTATGTTTAAGATTGCCTCTTTCATACTCTTTTGCCCCTTTAACCAGTTGCAGTAATGGCTTGGTAAACCGCTGCACGCTAAGTAGTCCTAATAAGATTGCAACGACAGTTGTTAAAGCTACAAATAGCAAAACCCTTTTTTGCATTTGATCCGCCAGGGTAAAGGCTTCTTGCTGAGATTGCTGTATCACGACGCCCCAATTGAGTTGAGGGACCTGGACATAGGCGATGATACTTTCCTGATCGTCAACCATCAGGGTGGTGATTCCCTGGTTGTTATCCTGCATTTCCTCGAAAAATTCATATTGGGAATAATCGGTTCGTTCCAAGACTTTTTCTTTTTCCTGGTGAGCGATTACCCTCCCTCTGGCGCTCAACAAAAATGCATTCCCCGTATTTCCGATTGTTATGGTATCCACTAAATCCCAGATATTTTTTAAGTCGATTTCAGCCGCTAATACGCCCACCACCTGATTGTATTTGATAATTGGCTCTGCAATGGTTAAGACCGGGAATCTGGAAGGAGTAAAATAAACATCGGAAAAAAATTCGTTTCCCTGCATGCCGGCTTTGAAAAAAGGTTGATCGTGATAATTCTTCGATTCCTCCCCAAATTTGGTAGTCACAGTAACGATACCGCTGTCATTTACCACAAAAATTTTTTGGAATATTGGATTCTCATCTTTGATTTTGTTGATAATATTGCTCTGCGCAAATTGGTCCATCTCCACCACATCTCTGCTTAATGCGGTAGTTTGCAAAATGGTTAATGGTTCCTTAATAAACAGGTAAATTTCCTTGCTGGCCCGTCGCGCAGTTTCCATATTTCTTTCATAAATATATGTTTGAACCGTATTTTGGGTTAGGGTTATTAGGATAATACTGATAATCAGCAATGGTAAGGCACCCAAACCAACATAGGTAATTATCAGTCGTGTGGAAAATTTCCGCGACAGATAACGCTGCCACTTATACTTCAAATATCGTAGCCGTTGTTTTAAACGAAAACTCATTTTGATGCGATCTTAAAAATAAGATAGTGACTAATATTTTTGTAACGATTTTGGCACATACCAGTTTTCAATCGGATTCAATCGATATATATACCGGTTGCCCTCTTTAAAAGTAACCCGAAAATCTCGGAAACGGTTGCTTAGGCCAATGATGATTTGCTCGTCAAAAAATAGAAAAATTGCCGGCATTTCTTGATGAACGAAAAACTGGAAGCGCTTAAAAATATTTTTCCGAGGTGTCTGATTATTATAAATTAAGCGAAATAACTGACTTAGATAGTTGTTACGATAATTGACTCTTTGTTGGTCTGCGCCTAATATTTGATGATAAAATTGATCGAATGCCTCAAATAAATATTGGGGATCATAATAATAAGTATGGATCATTGAGTGATAGGCGCTGCGCTTTAGCACGTCTTTTTTTGCTTTTGGTAATATGGGAATGGGCTGGACATCAATATTTAATTCTCCCAAATCCAGCTTTATGGTGCGAGCAATATTTTCTTCTAAATATGAATTTTGTGCAAAATAAAGCTCAAATGATAATGGCCGTCCGTTTTTTTCCAGAATGCCGCGTTGCTTATTTAATCGCCAACCCCCTTTTCTTAAAATTTCTTCCGCTTTCTGCGGATCAAACTCTTCTGAGAATAACGATTCATCATAATAAGGGTTTGTTTGACTGACCAGGGTATTGGCGACTTTTCCATATTCCTTCATGTATCGCTTTACGATTTCTGCCCGATTTAGTGCCAAATAAATCGCACGGCGTACTTCGATTTCAGATAAAGGAAATTGGTTAACATTAAAGAGCATTGTATAGAGTTTTTTTTCAGGGCGAGGAATTTGAAAGAATACCGCCTTGCTACCTAATAAATCCGAGAGACGAAAAGCTGTGTTTCGATCCGGGAGTTCCATATAATCAATCTGACTGTTAACAAACGCATCAATCAACGATTGTTCATCATCATAGAATTTAACTTTCACTTTATTCAAAAAAGGTCTGCCGGTATAATAATGGGGATGTGCGGAAAGTGTCAGCGAGTCCTGGTTTCCACTTTCAAACCCAAAGGGCCCCATACCCATTGGTTTTTTACTTAAGAAATGATTAAGTCCGTTTGCCCATAAAGGCCGGTAATAATTTTGCGATAAGATAGAGATGTCCGACAATTTTATCCCGAATTGTTCATCCGGTTGGTAAAGTTCAAACACAATTTCCAGATCACCTCTTACCGAAATGGATTTAATGTTTTTCAGGTCAAGATGATGATTCAGAATAATTCCACCGTATTTTTTTAATAAATCGAATGTAAATTTGACATCGGTATTTCGTAGATTATTCCCGTCATGAAAGTTAATATTCCGCTTTAATATCATTTGCCAGATTCGGGCATCTTCCTTTGAAGGTTGAGTAACGATTCTTTCAATTAGAACAGGAGGATTTCCAACCTTACCGGTTTTTTTTGTCAAGCCAAATCCATAGATCATCTGCAAAATTTCTTGTTGCATTGGAGAGCGGATATGGTAGGGATTTAATTCAAACTTGCTATTATCCAGCACTCCGATAATCAGGTGATCACCGTAGCTTCTGGTAGTTTGAGGAAACCGTTGTCCGTAAAAATCACTCTGAAGACCTATCAGCAGTGAGAAAATTGTTATGATAAAAATAAATCGCGTCAATTAAATTTCCTCGTTAATCGGAACTCATATATATAACAAAATGGTATTTCTAAATCAATTTCAAATATTTGAGATCGTCAAAAATACCGTTACATACTTTCGAAGATCACCACATTGTGATTATACGTCAATCTCCAATTTTGGATAAAAAAAGCTGTAATTTTATCAAAGGTAAGGCCTTTAGAAATATAAATTTTTTTGGGCAATCCTCCATTAGCCCCCGGACACATCTTGATTTATTAAAAAAAATGAACTAAATTTCAAGGCTTTAACAAAAGTTTGAGTGAACTAATAAAACGAGTAATGGAATGGAGAATAGTGGTAAGAAAATTCAATTGAGGGAAAATAAAGGACAACCCATATTTCGTATCGGGTTATTTGAAGGTCAGGAACATGTAGATTTTCGGGTAATGGGTAAATTTTCAGTACAGGATGAAGATGGGAATGAATTAATCAAAAAAGTTAAATCGGATTTAAAATGGCGGGTAAAGATTAAAGAAAGCAAGCCAGGCAAAGAACGGTTTTTTTTGATTGTTTATGAAACATTTGACAAAAAACTGGCTGAGGAAAAACTCAAAAAAGTAAAGAAAATCGATGACACGGCCAAACTTGAAGTATTAGGCGGTGATATTTTTCTTGACAATCGAAAAATAAATAACAACACCAAGTATATCATTACCGCTGGAAATTATACCTCAGACATTGCTGCCAGAAGAGAATTTAAAAAATTCCAGCCGAATTTTATTCCTTACGTAGAAAAAATCCGGGCCAAAGAACCTCAGGGACAGTTGGAAATTTTTGATGCGGAATACGATAAATCGGCAGATGTTTCGAATGTAGTGCGTATCATTCCTGAAGACGTCGAAACAAAAGTGAAAATATACGGTGTGCGTAGTTTTAACGATCTTCTACAAAAAGATCATTTTACTGATTTGGTTTATAACGGAACAATTGAGTTCCGTTTTGATAATCAGGGAGAATTAATGGCAATTAGCGAGCTTCCCCTGGAATCCTATCTCAAACGGGTAATATATTCGGAAATAGGCACTGAACTTCCGTTGGAATTCTCCAAAAGCTTAGCGATTGTTTGCCGGAGCGAAGCCATTGCGCGCATCGACCACCGGGAATTAGGGGAGCCGTATGATTATTCTTACACCGGAGAGACCTTGCGTTATTTTGGCGATGAGTTCTATGATGAGAACATCGAAAAAGCAGTAGCCATGACGGAGGGACAGGTGATTACCGAAGGCGATTACATTTGCGATTCACCTTTCCACCTGATCTGTGGCGGACATACTGAAGATGGATCCAGCATCGAAGATAATGGCGAAAAGATCGTTTTTAAAGGCAAATATGATGCGGCAAAGCCGCCCAGCGAGTTTAACAGTCTCCAGGAAGAAAAAATGGCCCAAAAGTGGATCCACTCCCGTCCGGATACATGGTGTAATTTGAAGGGGAGATCGTTACCGGATTCTCTGGAAAGAGTTAAAAAGTACTTTCGGTGGGAAGTGAATTATTCCCGGAGGGAACTGGAGGAAATCATTCGCAAGAAGAGCGGGGAAGATATCGGGATTCTTTTCGAAATCATTCCCTTAGTCAGAGGAAAATCAGGCAGACTGAAAGAAGTGGAGGTAATTGGCAGTCTTAAAAATTACCGGATACGCGGACAACTCAATATTCGTGAATCGTTGTCCTATGATATTTTGCCCAGCTCTTGCTTTTTAGTGGAAAGAGATCTGGATGAAACCGGTACCCCCATATCGTTTACTTTTGTCGGGGCGGGTCAGGGACATGCAGTCGGTATGTGTAAAACCGGCGCGGCAGTAATGGCTATAGAAGGATATAACTATGAGGAAATTTTAAATCATTATTTTGATGAATATAATCTTCGCTCGATATATGAAGATTAATGGAGAATCGATAAAACGATAAAGGATCAAAAATGACAGAAGATATATCAACTCACCTGGAAGAATCACGGCAGATCTTAGAAAACTTACGGGGGTATCTTTGATATTGCTTCCTTGGAACAGGAAGTAACCGAATTAGAGAAAAAGAGCGCACAGCCTGATTTCTGGGAGGACCCGGAGCAAGCCCAAAACATCCTCAAAAAACTTAATGACAAAAAGGAGCGTCTGGAAGAGTGGAAAAAATACTATCAAGAATTAGAAGACCTTGAATTAATGTTTGAAATGGCCCGGGAAGATGAGGATCAGGGAGTGCTTGGTGAACTTGCCGAGGCGAGCGAATCATTGATCAAAGAAACCAGGGATTTGGAGTTAAAAGGTTTGCTCTCTGCACCGGAGGATAAAAAAAATGCTATTCTTACCCTCCATCCCGGTGCGGGTGGCACTGAGAGCCAGGATTGGGCCCAGATGTTAATGCGCATGTTTCTGCGTTGGGTGGAGCGCCATGGTTTTAAAGCAAATACACTGGATTTGCTCCCCGGGGAAGAGGCCGGAATCAAGAGCGCTACTATTGAAATTAAAGGACCTTATGCTTACGGGTATTTAAAATCCGAAGTCGGTGTGCATCGGTTGGTGCGAATTTCACCCTTTGATTCCAGCGGCCGGCGGCATACCTCATTTGCCTCCATATTTGTGCTTCCGGAAATCGATGAAGATTTTGACGTGGAAGTCAATCTCAACGATTTGCGGATTGATACTTATCGGGCCAGTGGTGCCGGCGGACAGCACGTAAACCGTACCGACTCCGCAGTACGGATCACTCATGAGCCAACCGGTATTGTAGTGACCTGCCAGAGCGAACGCTCACAACATAAGAACAAAGCCAATGCAATGAAGATTTTGAAATCACGGCTTTATCAAAAGAAGTTAGATGAAGAAAGGGCGAAACGGCAAAAGTTGGAAGACAGCAAAACGGAGATTGCCTGGGGGAATCAAATCCGTTCCTACGTTTTCCATCCCTACAATATGGTAAAAGATCACCGTACCGATCACGAGACCGGCAACGTCCAACGGGTGATGGATGGCGAGATCGACGATTTTATTCATGAATATTTATTAAAAGCGCCGGAGCTGGCAAAGTAATCGTTAGGAGAAATAGGATGGTGTTTAACAACCAGTGCTCTGGCGTAAAGAATTGTGATTGGTGAGTGGTGATTGGTATCCTTTTAATGGTGATCACTATGTTGCGGGATACGATTACATAGCGTCTTATCACTCACCCGATTACCACTCTACCACTCACCAATCAGTTGTTTGCGGAAGTATCATTAGCACTTGAGAACTACCGAACTCATTTTAA
>JABAHQ010016058.1_pt2 | contig 27777 bp, 28 predicted proteins | sample 7062091 | NCBI WGS metagenome assembly JABAHQ01 (sample SAMN14534359, study PRJNA622989) | marine sediment metagenome | biome: marine biome [ENVO:00000428]; feature: marine pelagic biome [ENVO:01000023]; material: deep marine sediment [ENVO:00002113] | place: India: Gulf of Kutch | collected...
CGTCGGCCGTGGCGCCGGCGAAGCCGGCGAGCACGCGATCGTTGTAGAGCTTGCGCACCTTGCGGGCGGTGCCCTTGATCACGATGTTGCCGAGCGTGACCTGGCCGTCGCCGCCGATGGCGACCTGAACGCCCTGCGGGGTTTCCCGGCGGACGCAGACGATGGTGGTGCCGTGAAAGGATTCCATGGGATGCCAAATGGGGATGCGAGAGCCCCCCTCAAGGGGCCACTGAGAAAAAGCCGGCGCGCGACCCGCCCGCACGACGTGGTCCAGCCGGGGGCACCGCNNAGGGGGTCGCGCGCAGCGCGGCGGGGGTGTACTTCAGTCATTGCGCAGAACGACCTTCGCGTACTCGGTGATGCCGATGACGTGGAAGAAGGCCGAGACCAGCCGATGCACATCGACGAACTGCACCAGCCGGTTCTGCGCGTGGTGGTTGGAGACCCAGTTGAGCAAGGTGCCCGCGGCCGAAAAATCGACGCGGATCAGGTTGCGGCACGACAGGATCAGCACGTCGGCGCCCTCCAGGCGCTGCTCCAGCATGTCGATGGTGCTCTGCGCGTCGCCGCGGATCTCGCCCGAGAGTTCGACCAGGCCCAGGTGGTTGATCGACGAACCGGGCTGGGAGTCGATGCCCGCCTCACCCGACAGGGTGGACTGCACGGCTTCGATCACCGATTCGCCGAGCACCGAGTGGCCTTCGTCGCCATCACCACGCACGGATTGGTAGCGGCAGCGGGGACGTTCCCACCCCGGTGGCGAGAGTTCGTAGGTGACGCAGAAATCCAGCGCGGTGAGTTCGAACTCGTCGGCGCGGTTCATGAGGCGCAGCACCGCCATGCGCAGCTCCCACCAGAGCTGCTCGACATCGCGGCGGCCCGAGTGCGTCATGTTCTTGAGCACGTCGCGCAGCTTGGAGCCGCCCACGAAACGCAGGTCGACGTCCTGATCCGTCCACAGCGTGACGATGCCCAGCAGGGCGCGGGCGGCTTTCTGGTCCATGCTGGTGAGCAAGGTCCAGTCGAGCACCCAGGGCGAGCGCGCGCGCGACAGCACGTTCTGCAGCGTGCCCACGGCGTGCGCGTCGAGTTCGGGCTCACAGGCCCAGACGGCGCGGGCCTGCGTGGCCGCCGCCGGTTCCTGGGCCGCGCCGACCATGCGGTGCACCGCGGCCGGCATGTCGTACCACTGCGGGGCCGAGCGGCTGAAGCGGTTCACGAACTCCACCGCGCGGCTTTCGAAGGGGGCCAGCTGGCCGGTGGCGCGGTACAGATCGAACAGGGCGAGCCAGTCGGCCTCCTGGTCGACCCGCGGCCCACCTTCGGACACGGCCTCGAGCAGGCCCTGTTCGGCGCCCGCGTCGTCGCCGTTGGCGAAGCGGATCGCGGCCTCCTCGACCTCGGGGTCCTGCGCGACTTCTTGCACGTCGAGCGCGTAGAAGTGCGAGGCGGAGAATTCGGAGCCCTGGCCGCTGGGCGTGCCCGCGCGTGGCGCCATGAGGCCGGTGCGTGGACCGGCGCTGGCGGGCTTCACGGGCGCCGGCGCCGTTGCGGCGGTCGCCGCGCGCAGGTCCATGGGTTCGGTGGGCTGGTGCTCACGCGGCGCCGCGGCGTTGAGCAGCGNNGTACTGGGCGCGCAGGCGAGCCGGGTCCACCTGCGGCAGCGGCCGGATCGGCGAGGCCTCGCGGCCCTTCTGCGGCAGGGTGCCGGGCGGCTGCGCGGCGCTGTTGGGGCCGGGCGAGCCGGTGCTGGTGATCGAGTCCGCGCCCTTGGTCTTCCACCACTGCATGGACATCTGGGCTTCGATCTCGTCGATCTTCTTGAGCGTCATGGCCCGGTCGTCGGGCTTGGAGGGGGATGCTGCACGGGAAGAAGGACGGGCGCATGCCCTGCGCCTCGGCCGGGCTGCCCTCGCGCGAACGGATCTTGCGCAGCATGTCGAACTCGCGCTTGCGCACGAAGTCGTTGCGCCGCTTGCGCTCGATCATTTCCTTGAGCGCGGCCTTGCTGTACTCGCTTTCGCGGTCCGACTGGCGCGTGTCCAGATCCGCCCAGCTCGTGGTCGGGTGGCGAACGAACTTCACCACCTTGGAAAGAAAGCCGCCGCTGGAGTCGTCCTTGGACATGGAACCGGGCCGTGGATCGATCAGCCGGCGCTCAGTCGCCGAACATCTTCTGCTTGAGTTCGCGGCGCTGTTGCGCTTCGAGCGAGAGGCTGGCGGTGGGCCGCGCGATGAGCCGGCCCACGCCGATGGGCTCGCCGGTTTCGTCGCAGTAGCCGTAGTCTTCCGCGTCGATGCGGGCGNNCTTGCGCTCACGGTCGCGCGTGCGCAGCTCCAGGGCGTGCTCTTCCTCGATGGTGGCGCGGTCGGCCGGATCGGGCACGACCACGGTGTCCTCGCGCAGGTGCTCGGTGGTCTCGCCCGCGTTGTTCAGCATGTCGGCGCGCAGGCGTTGCAGCTTGAGCTTGAAGAAGGCCAGCTGCACGTCGTTCATGTACTCGCTGTCGGGCATGGCCTGCACGTCCTGATCGGTGAGCTGCTCGACCGGCAGGGTCTTCCAGTTGTTGGCCCGCTTGGGGTCCTTCTGGAGGGATGAGGGGGCGGNNCTTGCCCATGGGAGGGGGCGAGGGTTCGATGACGATCGGCGGGGGCGGACTGGCCACCTTGGCCTTGGAAATGACGGCCTTGGCCGCTGACGCCGCCTTGGCCGCCGACGTGACGGCCTTGACAGGCGCGGCGGCCGCTTTCGCGACGGGCTTCACGGCCGCTTGTGCAGGTGCCTTCTTCACCGGGGCCTTCGCGGGCGCCTTGGCCACGGCCTTCTTGGCTGCCGCCTTGGCCACTGGCTTGGCAGCCGCCTTCGTGGCCACCGGTTTGGCGGGCGCCTTCCTGGCAGCGGCCTTCACGGCGGGCTTTGCGGGCGCCTTGGCCACGGGCTTCTTCACCGCGGGCGCCTTCTTGGGCGCGGCCTTGGCCGAGGCAGACCTGGCCGTTGCAGCCGGCTTGGCGGCACGCGCGGAGGCGCCCGAGGCGACGGACTTGCCTGCTTTCGCTGCCTTGGAAGCCGGGGCTTTCACAACGGGTCTCCTTAGGATGGCTGGGGCGCCCCTGACAAGGGATCATGCCCGGCGCGTGGACCGATGGCGACAGGTCGAAACCCGGACCCGCCTTCGGCGAAGGGGCTGTTATACCCCCATGCTGTGTGACAAAAGTCCCGTTCGATTCGGGGCGCGATTGTAGCCATGCGCGAAACGGGATCGGCGCCGGCCGGCAGCCCGCGGTGCGCCGAAGCGAGACAAACGACACGGCAGGCCCCGTGCACCGGCCGGTTCGTCAGACCAGGCTCTGCTCGAGTCCCTGTTCGAGGATGTCGCGCGGCAGGTCGATGCCGATGAAGACCATCTTGCTCACGCGCTTTTCGTCGGGGCCCCATTCGGGCCCGAGGTCGCTGCCCATGAGCTGGTGCACGCCCTGGAAGATGACCTTGCGCTCGGTGCCCTGCATGTGCAGCACGCCCTTGTAGCGCAGCATGCGCGGGCCGTAGACCTGCACGATGGCACCGAGGAAATCCTCGAGCTTCTCGGGACTGAAGGGGCGCTCGGCCCGGTAGACGAAGCTCTTGACGTCGTCGTCGTGGTGGTGGTGATGGCCGTGGCCGTGGCCGTGCTGGTGCGAGGGGTGGTCGCAATGCTCGCCGTGGGCGTGGTCATGGTCGTGGTGGTCGTGCCCGTGGTGCTCGTGGCCATGGTCGTGATCGTGTTCGTCGGCCTTGAGGAAGTCCGGGTCGATCTCGAGTTTGGCGTTGAGGTTGAAGCCGCGCAGGTCGAAGACCTCCTTGATGGCGACCTCGCCGAAGTGCGCGGGCCGCATGGCCGCGCGCGGGTTCATGTGCTTGAGGCGGTGGGTCAGGGCCTCCACCTCGTCCGGGGAGACCAGGTCGGCCTTGCTGATGAAGATCTGGTCGGCGAAACCCACCTGGCGGCGGGCCTCCTGGCGGTCGTTGAGCTGGTCGGCGGCGTGCTTGGCGTCCACCAGGGTGACGATGGCGTCGAGCAGGTACTGCTCGGCCACCTCGTCGTCCATGAAGAAGGTCTGGGCCACGGGGCCGGGGTCGGCCAGGCCGGTGGTCTCGATCACCACGCGCTCGAAGTCGAGCTCGCCCTTGCGCTTCTTCTGCGCCAGGTCGGCCAGGGTGGCGCGCAGGTCGTCGCGGATGGTGCAGCAGATGCAGCCGTTGCTCATCTGGATGATGTTCTCGGTGGTGTCGGCCACCAGGATCTCGTTGTCGATGTTCTCTTCGCCGAATTCGTTTTCGACGACGGCGATCTTCTGGCCGTGGGCCTCGGTGAGCACGCGCTTGAGCAGGGTCGTCTTGCCGGAGCCGAGGAAGCCGGTAAGGATGGTGGCGGGGATCAGGGCCATGGTGCTTGGAGGGGTGGGGACAGCGAAGGCGGACGAGTGTAGGCCAGCAAGATGCACGCCCGCTTCAGGGCCGGCGCATCACCACCAGGCCCTTGAGGTATTCGCCCTCGGGAAAGTTCACCGTCATCGGGTGGTCACAGGCGCCGCCCAGGCGCTGCAGGAAGACGCCGTCCACGCCCGCCTCCAGCCCGGCCGAGGCCACGATCTTGTGGAACAGCTCCACGCCCACGCCGCCGGAGCAGGAGAAGGTGAACAGCACACCGCCCGGGCGCAGCAGCTTGAAGCCCAGGCGGTTGATGTCCTTGTAGGCGCGCGCGGCGCGCTCGGCGTGCGCCGCGGTGGGCGCCAGCTTGGGCGGGTCGAGCACGATGCCGTCGAACTGGCGGCCCTCGTCGATGAGGCGGCGCAGGCTGGCGTTGACGTCGGCGTCGAGCCACTCGCAGCGCGCGGCGTCGAAGCCGTTCAAGGCCACGTTGGCGCGGGCCTGCTCCAGCGCGGGGCCGGAGGAATCGACCGAGAGCACGCGCCGGGCGCCGCCCGCGAGCGCGGCCACGGTGAAGCCGCCGCTGTAGCAGTAGCCGTTGAACACCTCGGCCAGCTTGAAGCGCTGGACGAGGTCGCGGCAGGCGGCGCGGCTGTCGCGCTGGTCGAGGTAGTAGCCGGTCTTGTGGCCGCTGGCGACGTCCAGGCCGAGGCGCCAGCCGTGCTCGTTCAGCTCGAGCGCGGTGCCGCCCTGCCCGCGCAGCCAGCCGGTGGCGTCGGCCAGGCCTTCCAGGCGGCGGCTGCTGGTGTCGCTGCGCTCGTACAGGCGCTCGCAAGCCGTGAGATCGACCAGGGCGTCGGCGATCACGTCCTTCCAGCGCTCCACGCCGGCGGCGCCGAACTGGGCGACCAGGGTGTCGCCGTAGCGGTCCACCACCAGACCGGGCAGGCCGTCGGACTCGGCGTGCACCAGGCGAACGCCATCGCTGGCGATGGCCAGGCGTTCGCGCAGGGCGATGGCGGCGCGCAGGCGGTCCTTGAAGAAGGCGGCGTCGATGCGCTGGCCTTGATCGAAGCTCCAGGCGCGCACGCGGATCTTCGAAGCCGGGGAGTAGGCGCCCCAGGCGAGGAACTGGCCGTCGGCGCTGTCCACGCGCACGGTCTCGCCCGGGTCGGCGCCGCCCTTGGCGATGGCGCCGTCGAACACCCAGGGGTGGTGTCGCTGCAGCGAGCGTTCCTTGCCGGGCTTGAGTCGGATGGATTTCATGGCCGCGATTGTCGCGGCCGCGCTCACTTGCCGCGCGGCTTGCGGGCCTGGGCGCGCGGGTGGGCGGCGTCGTACACCCGCGCCAGGTGCTGGAAATCGAGCCGCGTGTAGACCTGGGTGGTGCCGATGCTGGCGTGGCCCAGCAGTTCCTGCACCGCGCGCAGGTCGCCGCTGGANNCTGGCGAAGGAGTGGCGCAGCATGTGCGGGTGCACCGGCGTGGCCAGGCCCGCCTTGAGGGCGCGGCGCTTGAGCCGCACGCGGATGGTTTGCGGTGTGAGCCGTTGGCCGCGCTGGCCGATGAACAGCGCCGCGTCCTCGCGCGCGAACGCCACGCGCAGGTCCAGCCAGCGCCGCAGCGACTCCAGCGCCGCGCGTCCCACCGGCACGCTGCGCCGCTTGCTGCCCTTGCCGAGCACGTGGGCCTCGCCCTCCTGCAGATCGATCCAGCCGCGCGCCGTGCCGCTGGCCGCCACATCCAGGCCCACCAGTTCGCCGATGCGCAGGCCGCAGCCGTACAGCAGCTCGGCGATGCAGGCGTCGCGCGCCTCCAGCGCCGGGTCGTCCTCGGCGTCCTCGTAGCTCGCCAGCCGCACGGCCTCGTCCACCGGCAGGGCCTTGGGCAGGGGCTTGCCGGCCTTGGGCGCGCGCACGTCGTTCACCGGGTGCTGCTGGATGAGGCCCTGGCGGCCAAGCCAGCCATAGAAGCCGCGCCAGCCCGAGAGGATGAGCGCGATGCCGCGCGCGCTGCGCCCGCCCGAGTGCATCTGCGCCACCCAGCGCCGCACATGCGCGGGCGTGACGTCCACCAGGGACACGCCGGCCTCGCGCGCGTTCGCCTGCAGTTTTTCCAGGTCGGCGGTATAGAGCGCCAGGGTGCGCTCGGCCAGGCGCTTGTCCACGCGCACGTGGTCCAGGTAGGCCCGCACCAGGCCCGCGTCGTCGTGGCGGGCCGGTGGCGTCATCAGAAGACCTCCGCGCCACGCGCCGCGGTGCGAGCGCGCTCGGGTGGCCGGGCCGCGCTCATTCCACCGCCGCGGGCACCACCGGGCGCAGCCGCGACAACGCGGCGCTGGTGAGTTCGCCGATGCGTTCGAGGAAGTCGGTGCCCATGTCGGGGGCGAAGCGCTGCGGGTCGGACGAGGCCAGCACCAGCAGGCCGAAGGCCTCGGGCGCGGCGCCTGCGCGCAGGGGAATCAGCGCCAGCGAACTGGCCGATTCCGGATCGGCCAGCCACTGCGCGGCCTCCAGGCCCGGGTTGTGGCCGCAGTACGGCAGCGCGAGCGAACTGGCGAAGGCCTGGGCGTCTTCGCTGGCGCCGTGGGCGTAGTCCTCGTCGTCGAACTCGGCCGACACGTCCCAGACCTTGATGGCCACCTGCGGCACCAGGAACTGCGCCGCCAGCTCGGTGGCGGCCACGCGCGGCAGCTCGCGCGCGTCGCGCACCAGCAGAAGCTCGCGCATCCAGCGCTGCAGCTTGTCGGCGATGGCGGTGTTCTCCTTGCCGTGGCGCAGCAGCTCGGCGCCCTTGAGCTCCAGGCCGCGGATCTTCTCGCGCAGCATCTCGGCCTGGCGTTCCTGCAGGCTCACCGCGCGCCCGCCGTGCGGGCTGGTGAGCTGAACCGCCGCCAGCAGGCTGGCGTGGCGCTCGAAGAAATCGGGGCTGTTGGCCAGGTACTGGGCGATGTCGTCTTCGGTGATGGGCGGGATCGGCTGGTTCATGGTCTTGGGCGGAAGAAGCGATCGTTTCAGTTCAATGCATCGGGGACGGTGATCTCGCCCTCGAACACGGGGGTGGCGGGGCCGGTCATGAACACCGGGGCGTCGTGGCTGGCGGTGTCGATCCATTCGATGGTGAGCACGCCGCCGCGGGTGTGCACGTCAACGCGCGAGCCCAGCCAGCCCAGGCGGATGCCCGCCACGACCGCGGCGCAGGCGCCGGTGCCGCAGGCCAGGGTTTCACCGGCGCCGCGCTCGTACACGCGCAGCTTCACGGTGCGGGTGTCGACCACCTGCAGGAAGCCGGCGTTGACGCGCTGCGGGAAGCGCTCGTGGTTCTCGATCAGCGGGCCCCACGCCGCCACGGGCGCGCTGTCCACGTCGTCCACCCGCAGCACGGCGTGCGGGTTGCCCATGGACAGCACGGCCACGGGCTGGTCGCCCGCGTAAGGCACGGGCAGCGGCCAGCGCTCGAAGTTGCCGAGCTTCTCGGCCTTGAGGCCCCTGGCGTCGAAAGGCACCTGGGCCAAAGCGAAGACCGGTGGGCCCATGTCCACGGTGACGCGGCCATCGGGTAGGCGCTTGAGTTCCAGCACACCGTTCTTCACCTGCACGCGCAGCGGGTTGCGCTCGCTCAGGCCTTTGTCGTGCACGTAGCGCACGAAGCAGCGGGCGCCGTTGCCGCAGTGTTCGACCTCGCCGCCGTCGGCGTTGTGGATGACGTACTCGAAGTCCAGGCCGGGCCCGGGCGCGGGGCGCACGGAGAGGATCTGGTCGGCGCCGACGCCGAAGTGGCGGTCGGCCAGGAAGCGGTACTGGGCCGCGTTCAGGCCGAGCAATCCGCGCGTCTCGTCGAGCACGACGAAGTCGTTGCCCGCGCCCTGCATCTTGGTGAAGCGGATCTGCATGGGCGCGAATTATCCGCGCACGGAACCTGTGCGGGCGCGGCGCACGCAATCGACCCACGGCGCGCAGGGCTGGTGCGCCTCGCCACGGTGCGCACGCACCGGCGGGCGTCGCCCGGCTCCCCCGCGCCCCAGTACCGTGCACAAACGGCCGGATTCTTGTACGCAATCGGTGCCGGATTGCGTACAAACCGCCTGGCACAACTCGTGCAAGCCGGTGGCGCATGCACGCCGAAGCCCCCACCCCCGCCGCCGTCGAGCTGATCGCGCTGACCAAACGCTACGGCCCCGCCAGCGTGGCCGTGGACAGCATCGACCTGCGCATCGCCCCCGACAGCTACTGCTGCCTGCTGGGGCCATCGGGCTGCGGCAAGAGCACCACCCTGCGCATGATCGCGGGGCACGAAAGCACCACCAGCGGGGACATCCTGCTGGAGAACCGCAACATCACCACGCTGCCGGCGGCCAGCCGCGGCACGGCCATGATGTTCCAGAGCTTCGCCCTGTTCCCGCACCTGACGGCGCTGGACAACGTGGCCTTCAGCCTGAAGATGAAGGGCGTGGCCAGGGCCGAGCGCCAGGCCAAGGCGCAGGCCCTGCTGGAGCGCGTGGCCATGGGTCACCTGGCGCAGCGCAAGCCCGGCGAGCTCTCGGGCGGCCAGCAGCAGCGGGTGGCCCTGGCGCGGGCGCTCGTCACGCAGCCGCGCGTGCTGCTGCTGGACGAGCCCCTGTCCGCGCTGGACCCCTTCCTGCGCATCCAGATGCGCGCCGAGCTGCGCCGGTGGCAGAAGGACCTGGGCCTGAGCTTCATCCACGTGACGCACTCGCAGGAAGAGGCCATGGCCCTGGCCGACACCATGGTGGTGATGAACCAGGGCCGCATCGAGCAGGTCGGCAGCCCGCACGAGGTCTACAACCGCCCCGCCACCGAATTCGTGGCCCGCTTCATGGGCGGGCACAACGTGCTGGCCACCGCCGACGGCAAGGTGGCCGTGCGCAACGACCACATCAGCCTCGACGAGGCCCAGGCCGGCGCCGACTGGCAGGCCACCGTGAGCGACGTGGAGTACCAGGGCACCTACGTGCTGCTGGGCCTGCGGCTCGACGGCGCGGGCAACGAGGCGGTCTCCGTCATGCTGCCCGAGGCCCGCTTCCTGCAGCGCCCCTACCGCCTCGGCGAGCGCGCGCGCCTCACCTGGGACCCCCAGCGCGCCCACCGCTTCGCCGCCTGATGCCCTTCCCTTTCCCCGCCCTCCCCTTCACCCACCCACTCAGGAGCACACCCATGTCCGACCCCATCGACAGCAAACCCGGCCCCGCCGGCATCTCGCGCCGCAGCCTGCTGCAGGGCAGCGCCGGCATGGCCGGCATCCTGGCCAGCGGCCTGGCGCCGGCCGTGCACGCGCAGGAGAAGATCGTGCTGCGCTACCTCGGCACCGCGGTGAACCAGGACAAGGCCATCGCCGAGAAGTTCAAGGCCGACACCGGCATCGAGATCCAGTACGTGGCCGTCACCACCGACGACGTGACCAAACGCGCGGTGACCGCGCCCAACAGCTTCGACCTGATCGACACCGAGTACTTCTCGCTCAAGAAGATCGTGCCCACGGGCAACCTCAAGGGCATCGACACGAAGAAGATCAAGAACGCCGACAAGATCACCACGCTCTTCACCACCGGCACGGTGGGTGGCAAGGCCGTGGGCGACCAGGGCACGGCGCCCAAGAAGGTGATCTTCCTGGAGGGCGAGAAGAGCAAGGCCTTCGCCAAGTCGCCGACGCAGTTCATGAGCCTGATCCCCACGGTCTACAACGCCGACACGCTGGGCATCCGGCCCGACCTGATCAAGCGCCCCATCGGTTCCTGGGCCGAACTGCTCAACCCCGAGTTCAAGGGCAAGGCCGCCATCCTGAACATCCCCTCCATCGGCATCATGGACGCGGCCATGGTGGTGGAGGCCATGGGCCTGCACAAATACCCCGACAAGGGCAACATGAGCAAGGCCGAGATCGACCTCACGATCAAGACCCTGATCGAGGCCAAGAAGGCCGGCCAGTTCCGCGCGTTCTGGAAGAACTTCAACGAGTCGGTGAACCTCATGGCCTCGGGCGAGGTGGTGATCCAGTCGATGTGGAGCCCGGCCGTGACCGCCGTGCGCACCAAGGGCCTAGCCTGCACCTACCAGCCGCTCAAGGAGGGCTACCGCGCCTGGGCCGCCGGCTTCGGTCTGCCGGCCACCCTCAGCGGGCGCAAGCTCGACGGTGCCTACGAGTTCATCAACTGGTTCCTCGACGGCTGGGCCGGCGCCTACCTCAACCGCCAGGGCTACTACAGCGCGGTGCTCGACACCGCCAAGGCCAAAATGGAGGCTTACGAGTGGGCCTACTGGATGGAGGGCAAGGCCGCCGAGAAGGACATCAAGAGCCCCAATGGCCAGTTGCTGGCCAAGGCCGGCGAGAAGCGCGACGGCGGCTCGTACGAGGAGCGCATGGGCGCCGTCGCCTGCTGGAACGCGGTGATGGACGAGAACCAGTACATGGTCCGCAAGTGGAACGAGTTCGTCGCGGCTTGAGGCGCCACCCATGAGCAGCACCACACCAGCGGCGCACGGCGTCGCCGACACGCCCGAGCGGCCGGTGGCGGCCTGGTGGCAGGCCACGCCGTACACGCTGGTGTTCGTGCTGTTCTTCCTTCTGCCCCTGGGGCTGATCCTGATGGTCAGCTTCTGGGACTTCAACGAGTACGAGCTGCTGCCCGGCTTCACGCTGCGCAACTACGCCAGCATCTTCGAAGGCTGTGGCGCGCTCACCGACCACGGCGATTTTTGCGTCACGCTCTCGACCTACCTGTCCACGCTGAAGTTCAGCTTCCTGGTCTGGCTCATCACGCTGGTGCTGGGCTTCGCGGTGGCCTATTTCCTGGCCTTCCATGTGCGCTCCAGCGGCGTGCAAACGGCGCTGTTCGTGCTGTGCACCGTGCCGTTCTGGACGTCCAACGTCATCCGCATGATCTCCTGGATGCCGCTGCTGGGCCGCAACGGCCTGGTGAACCAGGCGCTCACCGGCCTGGGCGTGGTGGACGAGCCGGTGGAGTGGCTGCTGTTCTCCGACTTCTCGGTGGTGCTGGCCTTTGTGCACCTGTACACCATGTTCATGGTCGTGCCCATCTTCAACAGCATGATGCGCATCGACCGCAGCCTGCTGGAAGCGGCCAGCGACGCCGGCGCCAGCGCCTGGCAGACGCTGTGGAACGTGATCGTGCCGCTGTGCAAGACCGGCATCATCATCGGCTCCATCTTCGTCATCACTATCGTGATGGGCGACTTCGTCACCATCGGCGTGATGGGCGGCCAGCAGATCGCCTCGGTCGGCAAGGTCATCCAGGTCGAAATGAGCTATCTGCAGTTTCCCATTGCCGCCGCCAACGCCGTGGTCCTGCTTGCAGTCGTGCTTCTGATCATTTTCGGCCTCACGCGCCTGGTCGATATCCGCAAGGAACTCTAGACGATGACCCAGAAACGTCCGGCCTCCTTTTACTGGCTCGCCTTGGTATTCGGCCTTTTCGTGCTGTTTCTCTACGGCCCGATGATCACGATCCTGGTGTTGTCGTTCCAGGGACCTGACGGTGGTCTNNGCGGCTCGTCGACATCCGGAAAGAACTCTGATGCAGGCCCGAGTCTCCGATGCCCGCGCACCCGGCTTCTGGCCGCTGGCCTTCGTCTTCGCGCTGTTCGTGCTGTTCATGTACGGACCGATGTTCGTGATCTTCGTGCTGAGCTTCCAGGGGCCCGAGGGTGGCCTCACCTTCCCGTTGCGCGGCTTCTCCCTGCACTGGTTCCGCCAGCTCGCCGAGGGCCTGGGCACGGTGGACATCGGCTCGGCCTTCCTGCGCTCGCTGGGCCTGGGCGCGGTGGTGATGCTGCTCACCGTGGTGCTGTCGGTGCTGGCCGGCCTGGCCTTTCGCAAGCGCCTGCGCGGCGGCGACGCGCTCTTCTACGTCACCGTGGCCAGCCTGATCATGCCGTCCATCATCGTCTCGCTGGGCATCGGCCTGCAGTTCCGCCTGCTCGATGGCGGCATCAAGTCGGCGCTGGAAGCGCTGGGCGCCACCGCCACGCTGGAGGGCTACGGCACCGCGCTGGGCCTGTTCACCTCGGCCCTGGGCGCGCACCTCACCTGGACCCTGCCCTTCGGCCTGCTGATCATGTTCGCGGTGTTCAACCGCTTCAACCCGGCCTACGAAGAGGCCGCGCGCGACCTGGGCGCCACGCGCTGGCAGAGCTTTCGCCACGTGGTGCTGCCCCTGATCGGGCCGTCGGTGATCGGCATCGGCATGTTCGGCTTCACGCTGAGCTGGGACGAGATCGCGCGCACCTCGCAGGCCATCGGCGACGTGAACACGCTGCCGCTGGAGCTGCAGGGCCTGACCTCCACCGTGACCACGCCGGCCATCTACGCGCTGGGCACGGTGACGACGGTCGTGTCCTTTCTGGTGATGGGTCTCACGGTGGGACTGGCCGTGTGGCTGGGGCGGCGCCAGGGCAAGGGGCGCCGATGACACGCATGCCCCCGCGCGGCGCGGTCGCCGCATCGCCGCGCGGCCGACGCGCCGCCGCCAGCGCCAGCCCGAGCGACCAGGACATCTACGACCGCATGATCTCCGCCGTGCTGGACCACCGCCTGCTGCCCGGCACCAAGCTGGTGGAGGACCGCCTGGCCGAGGCCTTCGGCGTGTCGCGCACGCGCATCCGCCCGGTGCTGGTGCGCCTGGCCAACGAGAGCATCGTCACGCTCACGCCCAACCGCGGCGCCACCGTGGCGCAACCCAGCGAGCAGGAGGCGCGCGAGGTGTTCGAGGTGCGCCGCCTGGTGGAGGCGCCGCTGGTGGCGCGCTTCATCGCCCACGCCGAGACCGCGGACATGCAGGTGCTCACCCGCTGCATCCGCGACGAGGAGGCCGCGCGCGGCGCGGGCGACATGCNNCTCGGGCGACTTCCACCTGCACATCGCCGAACGCTCGGGCCACGGCACCCTGGGCGGCGTGCTGCGCGAAATGGTCTCGCGCACCTCCCTGATTCTGATGGCCTACAGCCCCACGCACGGCCGCGCCAGCGAGGACGCCACCGCCTGCGGCTGTCAGGAACACCGCGCGCTGCTGGCCGCCATCAAGCTGCGCGACGCGAAAGAAGCGGCGCGGCTGATGGACGAGCACCTGCGCCGGCTCGAGGCGCAGCTGGTGTTCCCGCCCGCGCGCGACGGCGGACCGGACCTGCTCGACCTGTTCGGCGCGCCGGATTGAACGCGCCATGCGCGAGCTGCTGGTCATCAACCCCAACACCTCGGCCTCGGTGAGCGCGCTGCTGCAGCGGCACGTGCAGGCCGCGGCCGGCTCGCACGTGCGGGTGCGCACCGTCACGGCGCGCTTCGGCGCGCCCTACATTGCCGACGAGGCCAGCTTCGCGGTGGCGGGCCACGCGGCGCTGGACGCCTGGGCGGCGGCGCTGGCCACGCCCGATCGCACGCCCGACGCGGTGCTCATCGGCTGCTTCGGCGACCCGGGCCTCATGGCCCTGCGCGAGTCCAGCCCGGCACCGGTGACGGGCCTGGCCGAGGCCTCCTTCATCGAAGCCGCGCGCCACGGACGCTACGCCATCGTCACCGGTGGCGAACGCTGGGGCCCCATGCTGCAGCGGCTCGCGCAATCGCTCGGCCAGGCGCAGCAGCTCGCGGGCATCCACACCGTGGTGCCCACGGGCGCGCAGCTCGCGGCCGATCCGGCGGGTGCGCAGCGCCTGCTGGCCCAGGCCTGCGCCGATGCCGCGCGCCAGTTGGGCGTGCAGGCCGTCATCCTGGGCGGCGCCGGGCTGGCGGGCATGGCAGCGGCGGTGCAGGCCATGGTGCCGGTGCCGGTGATCGACAGCGTGGTCGCGGGCACGCACTGGGCGCTGCGCAGCCCACCACTGCCGCCCGTGCGTGGCACGCCGGGCTTCGACATCGCCTGGCAGGGCCTGTCGGCGGAAATGCGCGCGCTCGGGCCCGCTGCCTGAGCCCCGCCTGCCGGCGACTGCGCGCCTGCGGTCCCTCGCGCACAATCGCGCGCATGGTCCGCCCCACCCAGCTCCTGCACCCGCCCCGCCCCATCGCGCCGCTGCGCCCCGCCGCCACCGTGCTGCTCCTGCGCGACGGCCCCGACGGCGTCGAAGTCCTGATGACGCGACGCTCGATGACGGCCAGCTTCGCGCCCGGCGCCTACGTCTTCCCGGGCGGCGGCATCGACGCCGCCGACGCCCAGGCCTTCGGCGCCGCCGCGCGACGGCCCACGCAAACCGACCTGCGCCTGACCCACGCCATCGCCGCCATCCGCGAGAGTTTCGAGGAACTGGGCGTGCTGCTGGCGCGCCGCGCGGACGGCGCCTGGGCCACGGCCGAGGACATCGCCGCGCTGGACCGCCGGGCCCCCTTCGCGCCGCAGTGCACCGCGCGCGGCCTGCGGCTGGCGGCCGACGAGGTCTTCGTCTTCGCGCACTGGATCACCGACCGCGACCTCCCGCGCCGCTTCGACGTGCCCTTCCTCATCGCCCGCATGCCCGAGGGCCAGGAACCCGTGGCCGACGAGAGCGAGCAGTTCGAGCCGCAGTGGGTGCGCCCGGCCGACGCGCTGGCGCGCCACGCGGCCGGCCAGTTCTTCATCATCTTCCCCACCATCCGCACGCTGGAGCGCCTGCAGGCGCACGCCACGGTGCAATCGGTGCTCGACGCCTGCGCCGCGCACGACGAGCCGCTGTGGACGAGCTGCCCGCGCGCGGGCCAGGTGCGCGGCCGCGAGTCGCGCCACATGGAGCACGAGCCGCCTTTCGGCGAGCTTGCGCTGGTGTGTCCCGACGGTCAGATCGTGCACCCGCTGGACTGGCAGCACGAACAGCCTGTGCCGCTGCTCAAGCACGTGATGCGCCTGACCGCGCCCAACAGCGGCGTGATGACGGGCCCCGGCACCAACAGCTACATCGTGGGCGACCCGGCCAGCGGCTACATCGCCATCGACCCCGGCCCGGACGACAGCGCGCACATCGAGCGCCTGTGGCGCGCCTGCGGCGCGGATCTGCGCGCCATTGTCTGCACGCACTCGCACCCCGACCATTCGCCCGGTGCCGCCCGCCTGCAAAGCCTGTGCGCGCGGGCCGGCGCCACGCCGCCCCCCATCCTGGGCCTGGCCAGCGCGGCCACGGCGCGCGAGAACAGCCGCTTCACACCCGATCGCGCCCTGGCCGACAACGAGCGCCTGGTGCTGCAGGCGGCGGACGGCACCACGCACACGCTGATGGCCGTGCACACGCCCGGCCACGCGGCCAACCACCTCTGCCTGGTGCTGCTGGAAGACGGCCTGCTGTTCTCAGGCGACCACATCCTCAACGGCAGCACCACCGTCATCGACCCGCCCGATGGCGACATGAGCGCCTACCTCGGCTCGCTCGAGCGCCTCGCGGCGCTGTGCGACGGGCACGGCATCGACTTCATCCTGCCCGCGCATGGCCATGTGCTGGGCGACCTGAGGCGCACGGCCGACAACCTGTCCGCTCCCGTGGAGGGCGGCGCGCGGCGCGCCATCGACCAGCTCAAGGCCCACCGCCTCGCCCGCGAGGCCAAGATCGCGCGCGCCATGCAGGCGCGGCCCGACGGCGGCCTGGACGACTGGGTGCCGCTGGCCTACGACGACGTGCCCGAGCGCCTGTGGCCGGTGGCGCGGCGCTCGCTGCTGGCGCACGTCGAGCGCATCCGCGCGCTCGGCGGCTTCAACGCCTGAGCGCGGGCCGCGCGAGGCGGCCTGCCCTCGGACGATGGGGCTCGTTCAGAAGCGCCGCCCGTACATCAGGCCCACACCCTGGAGCTTGATGTCGTCCTTGTCGTAGTAATTCATCCAGTTGGCCTGCAGATACGACACCGGGCTCAGGTTGACGTTGATGCCCACGCCATAGGCGCCACTGGTCCCCGTGTCGTCCACGTCGATGCCACCCGTGGACAGCTTCAGCTTGGTGCGCACCACGCCCGCCCGGGCGAAGAGCTCCACGCGGTCGCCGATGGGCAGCGTCGGCTTCACGAACAGGCCATACATGTGCGGGATCTTGGCATCGACGCCGGTGTTCACGCCATTGAGCTTGATCTCGTCCTTCATCACGTTGCCGGCCACCTGGCCTTCAATGGCCAGGAAGGGCCACAACTGATAGCCCAGCGTGCCGGTCAGCAGGCCGGGCTTGGCCTCGGCGCGCAAGGGGCCATCCTCGGCCTCGAGCTTCAGTTGCGACAAACCGATCTCGCCGTACAGCCTGGGGTCGGTCGTGGACTGGACCCGCTGCTGGGCGGAGGCGGCGGTGACCACCCCCACGGCGAGCAGGGAGGCGAGCAAGGGTTTGCTGAGGTTCGTCATGTGCGGTCCTTTCGTTGGAGAGAAACACTCCCGGACCCGATGGCAATTGCCGTTCCCACCCCTGGGGCCTTGCGCATGACGGAAAGAAAAGTGTGAAGCGCGCCGATAAGCCGGATTCTGTGCGTCCCGGTTGCCCGGAACGTGACCGCCATTCTTCTGGGCCGCCGGTCACCCGGACGGCTCGATGCCACCTACCCGCCAGCTCCGCGGGACCACATCAACGCTGGCCTATTTGGTGTTGCTGCGCGTAGAGATTGCCCGTTTCACCCGAACTGAATCGGCTCGTCTCTGTTGCTCTGATCCTCACCTTAGGGCCCCTCGGGCGAACCCTCGGGGCTTGTCGGTGGAGAGGTGTTACCTCCTACGCTGCCCTGTGCAGTCCGGACGTTCCTCCAGCACACCCTTTCGGGTCTCGTGCCAGCGGCGGTCTGGCGCGCTTCACGGGCGGGATTATCTCCCGCGTCCTTGAGGGGTGCTCAGATCAGCCTTTCGATGCGCCGGTGCCGCCACACGAAGCGGTAGAACGCCGTCTGCAGCAACAGCATGGCGACGTAGGCCACGGGGAAGGCAATCCAGATGCCCGGCAGGCCGAAGCGCGCGTCCAGCAGCCAGGCCGCCGGCAACTGCACACCCAGGATGCAGAAGATGGAGATCGCCATGGGCACCATCACCACGCCGCTGGCGCGCATGAGCCCGCCCACGATGGCCTGGAAGCCGAAGATCAGGATGCTCCACAGCATGATGTGCAGCAGGTGCTCGGCCTGCAGCCGCACCTCGGCCTGCGTGAGGAACAGGCCCAGCAGGTGGTGCGACAGCGCGTAGCCCAGCAGCACCAGCGCGCCCGTGAGCACCAGGTTGAGCCAGAGCCCGGTGCGCAGGATGTCGCCCAGGCGATCGACCCGCCCCGCGCCGATGGATTGCGCCGCCAGGATGGAAGTGGTGATGGCGATGGACAAGGCAGGGAACTGCACGTAGTTCACCACCTGCGTGACCGCGCCGTACGCGGCCGTGGCCTGTGAGCCATGGCCGTTCACCAGCGCCAGGATGATGAGTTCCGACACCGAGATCACCACCATCTGCACGCCCGTGGGCAGCCCGATGCGCATGACCTTGCCAAGGATGGCGCGGTCCAGCCGGAGCGCGGCGCGCATCTCGGCGTCGAAGGCCAACACGCTGCTGCGGCGCGCCAGGCGCCAGCCCAGGAACGCCAGTGCCATCGCGTACGACACCAGGCCCGCGTAGGCCGCGCTCTGGATGCCCAGCGGCGGCAGGCCGAGCCAGCCCTTGATCAGCGCCGGCGTGAGCGCCAGGCCGATCGCGGTGGACATCAGCAGCGCCATCAGCGGCGAGACCGTGTCGCTGACGCCGCGCAGCAGTTGCGTGAACAGGATGAACACCAGCAGCAGCGGCATGATCAGCAGCATCACGCGCGCGTAAGCCACGGCGTCGTCCAGCACGTCCAGCGGCGTGCCCAGGGCCTGCATGGCGGGCCGCGCGAACACCACACCCAGCACCGCGGCGGCGATGCCGATGAGCGCACCCAGCATGAGCGCCGTGCCCGCGATCGCCTTGACCTTGTGCGGCTCGCGCGCGCCCCAGGCCTGGCCGATCAGCACCGACGCACCCGCGCCCAGGCCGATCACCAGCGAGATGAAGAAGAACACGATGGGGAACATGCCCGACACCGCCGCCAGCGCGTGCGTGCCCAGCATCTGCCCGATGAAGATGCCGTTGAGCGTGCCCGACAGCCCCTGCAGGATGTTGGACAGCACCATGGGCACGAGGAACACGAGATAGACCCGCCAGAGCGGGCCTTGGGTGGAGGGTGGCATGGGAGGCAATCAGTGATGGGGGGCTATGGGTTCGGTGAGCGTGAAGGCGTCGCGCGCGAGCCAGTTGGCGTGCGCCTGCACGTCGGGCGGCCAGGGGGCGATGTGGCGGGAGAAGGCGCTCGCATCATGGGCGAACAGCGCACGCGAGGCATCCTCGAAGCCGGGGAAGCCACCCGCGATGGCGCTCATGAAGCGGTAGGCGCGCTCGGTGGCCTCGCGCTGCGCGTCGCGCCCGGCGTTCGCGCGACGCGCCTCGTCCACCAGCCGGCGCAATGCGGCGGAGGCACCGCCGGGCTGACGGCCCAGCCAGTCCCAGTGGCGCGGCAGCAGGGTCACCTCGCGCGCCACCACGCCCAGGCGGGGGCGGCCCACCTGGGGGGCCGGGGCCTCGCGGGGCGGGGACGGTGGTGACGGCAGGGGATAGTCGATCTGGGCACCACTGGCGTCGTCGAACACCAGCAGACCACCAGCCGACAGATCCAGGGCGGCCAGTGCGCGGGCCACCTCGTCGTAGGCGCCGAAGGCCACACGGCGGGCGCCCAGGAAGGCGGTGCATTGGGGGGTAGCTTCTTCAGACATGCGGCGAATTATACCCGGGTTATTTATTTTTACCCGGGTCATTGTGCCAGACGCCCCTCGAAGTCGGTAAGATTCTTACTCCACCAGAGTCTTACCATGAAGATCACCAGCAAGGGCCAGGTCACCATTCCCCAGGCGGTGCGCGAACGGGCGCGCCTGCTGCCGCACAGCGAGGTCGACTTCGAGGTGCTGCCCAACGGCGACGTGCTGATGCGCGCCGTCAAACCCGCCGTCTCGCGCACGCGCCGGGCCTTCGAGCGCACGCGCGGCAGCGCCAACGCCAGCGGCTTCAAGGACATGGACACGGACGCCTTCGTGCAGTGGTTGCGCGGGCCGCTGCCATGAGCGGCGCCGGGCCGTTCGCGAGCGGCCACGTGGCCGAACCCGACCCGCGCTACCTGCGCGAGGGTGGCGTGTCCGGCACCCTGGTGGACACCTGCGTGCTCATCGATGTGTTCGCCGACGACCCGAACTGGGCCGACTGGTCGATCGACCAGCTCGAACGCTGCGCCGACACCGGCCCGCTGCTGATCAACCCGATCATCCTGGCCGAGCTCAGCCCGCGCTTCGAGACAGCGGCCGACCTGGAGGCCACGCTCGCCGGACTGCCGCTGCAGCGCGCGCAATTGCCCTGGGACGCCGCCTTCCTCGCCGGCCAGGCCTTCAAGCTCTACCGCCGCGAGCAGGGCCAGCGCAGCGCGCCCCTGCCCGATTTCTACATCGGCGCCCACGCCTGGCTGCAGGGCCTGCAACTGCTCACGCGCGATCCGAACCGCTTCCGGCGCCACTTCCCTCGGCTGCCCCTCGTCACGCCGTCCTGAGCGCGGGCCGGCGACAATCGCCCGCTTCCTGGTCCGCTTGATCGCCACAAGCCCCACGACCCATGATCCGCATCGCCGAACTCAAACTCACCCTGGCCGAGCTGCCGGCCGAAGAGCGCCGCGCCGCCGACGCCCCCGCCGAAACCGAGGCCGACCGCGCGCCGCCGCCTCACCCGGTCGACGCCCTCACCCGCCAGGCCGCGCAGGTGCTGGGCGTCGAACCCACCGCCATCGCCAGGCTGCAGGTCTTCAAGCGCAGCTTCGACGCCCGCAAGGCCGAGCTGCTGGCGGTCTACATCGTCGACGTCGAACTGGCCGACCCAGCCACCGAAGCCGACCTGCTGGCGCGCCACGCGAAGCACCCGCACGTGCGGCCCACACCCGACATGTCGTGGACGGCGCCGGGCCAGGCGCCGGCGGGTTTCCCGGCATCCGGGGACGAGCGTCCGGTGGTGGTGGGCTTCGGCCCCTGCGGCCTGTTCGCCGCGCTCGCGCTCGCGCAGATGGGTTTCAAACCCATCGTGCTGGAGCGCGGCAAGCCGGTGCGCGAGCGCACCCGGGACACCTGGGCCCTATGGCGCCGCCGCGCGCTCAACCCGCAGAGCAACGTGCAGTTCGGCGAAGGCGGCGCCGGGCCGTTCTCCGACGGCAAGCTCTACAGCCAGATCAAGGACCCGCGCTTCCTCGGCCGCAAGGTCATGCGCGAATTCGTGGAGGCGGGCGCCCCAGAGGACATCCTCACCACCGCGCACCCGCACATCGGCACCTTCAAACTGGTGAAGGTGGTGGAGGCCATGCGAGAGAAGATCCTCGCGCTGGGCGGCGAGATCCGCTTCCAGCACCAGCTCACGGGGCTGATCACCGCGGGCGAGGGCGCCGGGCGCCGCCTGCGCGCCCTGCGCGTGCACCGGCTCGACACGGATGAGCCCGTCGAACTTCCTGCGCGGCGCGTGGTGCTGGCCCTGGGCCACAGCGCGCGCGACACCTTCGCCTGGCTGTGGGACATGGGCGTGGCCATGGAGGCCAAGCCCTTCTCCGTGGGTTTTCGCATCGAGCACCCGCAAAGCCTGATCGACCGCGCCCGCTGGGGACGCCACGCCGGCCACCCCTTGCTGGGCGCGGCCGACTACAAGCTCGTGCACCACGCGAAGAACGGCCGTGCCGTCTACAGCTTCTGCATGTGCCCGGGCGGCACGGTGGTGGCCGCCACGTCCGAGCCCGGCCGCGTGGTCACCAACGGCATGAGCCAGTACTCGCGCGCCGAGCGCAACGCCAACTCGGGCCTGGTCGTGGGCATCGAGCCGGCCGACTACCCGCAGACCTTTCCGCAAGACACCCCGCTGTGGACCGCCGCCTTCGGCGAGGCCGACGGCGCGCGCTACGCCGCACAGGCCCAGGCCCTGCGCGAGCGGGGCGAACACCACCCGCTGGCCGGCGTGGTGCTGCAACGTCAACTGGAAAGCCGCGCCTACGAGCTCGGCGGACGCGACTACAGCGCACCGGGCCAGCGCGTGGGCGACTTCCTCGCCGCGCGGCCCAGCACCGCGCTCGGCGAGGTCGAGCCTTCGTACAAACCCGGCATCCACCTCACCGACCTGGCCCCGTCCCTGCCGGCCTACGCCATCGACGCCATCCGCGAGGCCCTGCCCGTGTTCGGCCGCCAGATCCGCGGCTACGACCTGCCCGACGCCCTGCTCACCGGCGTGGAAACGCGCACCTCCTCGCCGCTGCGCCTCGACCGGGACGACAGCTTCCAGAGCCCCAACACGCGCGGCCTGTACCCGGCCGGCGAAGGCGCCGGCTACGCGGGGGGCATCCTGTCGGCCGGCGTGGACGGCCTGAAGGTGGCCGAGGCCCTGGCCCGCGAACTGCTCGGCCAGCCGCCCGTCGGCGCCTTTACAAAAAGTGACAAGGCCGGCACGCCGGCTTGACGCAGCGGGGGCAGCATGCAGTCTCCCCATTCCTCTATCAGGAGCCTTCCGTGAACACCCTCAGAACGCTTGTCTGGCTTCCCCTGGCGGCAGCAGCGGCCGCCGCCACCGGCACGGCCCACGCCCAGGAAGAGCAAGGCCGCGTCATCAGCAGCACGCCCATCATCCAGCAGGTGGCGGTGCCGCAGCAGGTCTGCACCGATGAGCAGGTCACCTACCCGGGCCGCAAATCGGGCGCGGGCGCGGTGATGGGCGCCATCGCGGGCGGCGCGGCGGGCAACGCCATCGGCGACGGCAGCGGCCGCGCCGCGGCCACCGTCATCGGTCTCATCGGCGGCGCCATGCTGGGCAACCGCATCGAAGGCGCCAGCCCGCCACAGACCGAAATCGTCCGCAGCTGCGGCACGCAAACCTTCTACGAGCCGCGCACCGTGGCGTACGACGTGGTCTACGAGTACGCCGGCCGCCAGTACCGCACGCAGATGGCGCAAGACCCGGGCCGCTACGTGCGCCTGAACGTCACGCCGGTGGACGCCATGCCCCCGCCGCCCGTCACGTACCCGTCGCGCCCGCAAGTGCGTTACGAGACGCCGCCCCCGCACGTGGTCTACGACAACGGCTACCCGTCCGGCTACTCGAACATCTCCACCGAGGTCGTGATCATCGGCGGCCAGCGTTACCACCGCCCCCCGGGCTGGCGCGGCCACCCTGGTCCCGGCTACTACCCCGGCCACCCGCACCACGACCGCAACCGCTGAACGCCGTTTCCACGGACAAAAGAAAAGGCCACCCTCGGGTGGCCTTTTTGCTGGGCGCTCGCGGCGCGATCAGCTCGCCTGCAGCGCGGCGATGCGCTCTTCGATCGGCGGGTGGGTGCTGAACAGCTTGCCCAGGCCGCCCGTGATGCCCAGGGCCTGCATGGTCTTGGGCAACTCGCCCGGCGTCAGACCACCCAGGCGGGCCAGGGCGTTGATCATGGGCTGTTTGCGGCCCATGAGCTGCGCGGCACCCGCGTCGGCGCGGAACTCCCGCTGGCGGCTGAACCAGGCCACGATGATGGCGGCCAGGAAGCCCAGCACGATGTCCATCACGATGGTGGTGACCATGTAGCCAATGCCGGGGCCCGAGTTGCTGTCGCTGCCGCGGCGCAGGAAGCTGTCCACCGCGTAGCCGATGACGCGCGACAGGAACACCACGAAGGTGTTCATCACACCCTGGATCAGCGTCATGGTGACCATGTCGCCGTTGGCCACGTGCGCGACCTCGTGGCCGAGCACGGCCTCGACCTCTTCGCGCGTCATGTTCTGCAGCAGGCCGGTGGACACGGCCACCAGCGCCCTGTTCTGGAACGCGCCGGTGGCGAAGGCGTTGGGCGCGCCCTCGAAGATGGCAACCTCGGGCATGCCGATGCCGGCCTTGTCGGCGAATTTCTGCACCGTCTGCACGATCCAGGCCTCGTCGGCCGTCTGCGGCTGGTTGATCACGCGCGCGCCCGTGCTGAACTTGGCCATGGGCTTGCTCATCAGCAGCGAGATGATGGCGCCGCCAAAACCGATGACGAGGGAGAAGCCGGCCAGCGCCGTCATGTTCAGGCCGTTGGCCGTGAGGAAACGGTCCACGCCGAGGATGCGCGTGGTGATCAACAACACCGCCATGACGGCGAAGTTGGTCAGAACGAACAGCAGGATGCGTTTCATGTGTGCTCCGTTAGGCGCCGGCCTCGTGCGTGCCGGCTGCGCAAGATGACCCTGGTTCGGGCCTGCAGGTTCCCTGTGCCCCGTCAAGGGCAGCGGATGATACCGGCACGACAAGTGGGGTTGATGGCGCCGGATTCAAGCGGCGCGCGGCGGGCGAAACACCGTGGGGTCGGCGTAGAACGCGGGGTCGGCGTTGGCGGGCCACCAGCCGGGCACGCCCAGCACGGGCAGCGGTGTGAAGGGCTTGGCGCGCAGGCGCCCGGCGTCCAGGCGCTCGGCCAGCCAGGCGTCCCAGGCCGTCAGGTCGTCACCCAGCGCCTCGGGCACGGGCAAGGCCAGCACGTGCGCCGTGATCGACTTGTAAGGCTGCGCGAGCTTCTCCAACAGCGCGTGCCCGAACAGCACCAGCCGTGCCTGCCGCCACATCGGCCCTTGCTCCAGGAACAAGCCGTGCCAGTCGCGCGCCAGCAGGGCGCGCCACAGCGGCTCCGGCGCCCGCAGCAGCGCCGCGTTTTCGTCGAACAGGGTGATGGCGTCGCGCAGGGGCCCACGCACCGCACCGACGCCGTCGGCCGCGATGGCCTGCGCCTGCAGCCGGTTGAGTTGGCGCTTGCTCGCGGGAAAGCGGTGCCAGATCAGGCCGTTGAACAGATCGTGGGCGTTCTCGCGCGTGGGCACGCTGCCACTGTTCGCGATGAACGCTTCGTAGGCCTCGCCTTCTGGCAGCGCTGCCTGGGGCACGGCGCGCAGCGGGCCCGGGGCTTCACGGTTCAGCGCCAGGGGCAAGGACAGGCCTTGCGCCTGCGCGGCCTGTACGGCGCGGCCCGACCCGGCCAGGGGCGCGAACCACGGGGCCGACCAGTCGATGGCCATGGCCTCGGGCCGCGCTCAGGCCAGCAGCCGCCAGCGCAAGGCTTCGCCGCCGCGCAGGGGTTTGAGCTCGGCCTCGCCGAACGCATAGGACTCGGGCGTCGTCCAGTTCTCGCGCTTGAGCGTGACGGTGCCGGCATTGCGCGGCAGACCGTAGAAGTCGGGCCCATGAAAGCTGGCGAAGCCTTCGAGCTTGTCGAGCGCGCCAGCGGCCTCGAAGGCCTCGGCGTAGAGCTCCANNGGGGTGCGGGGCGCTGTCGGTGCCGAGGAAAAACCGGTCGCTGCCACTGGTGGCGGCCTGTACCAGGGCCACGCGGTGCGTCTCGCGCTTGAGCACGGGCAGGCAGTAGTAGTGCGGGCGAATGCCACCCAGGAAGATGGCGTTGCGGTTGTAGAGCAGGTGGTGCGCGGTGATGGTGGCCGCCGTATGGGCACCCGCTTCGGCCACGTACTGCGCGGCCTCCTTGGTGGTGATGTGCTCCATCACGATCTTCAACTCGGGGAAGTCGCGCCGCAGCGGAATCAGCACCTGGTCGATGAACACGGCCTCGCGGTCGAACAGGTCGATGTCGGCCGAGGTGACCTCGCCGTGCACCAGCAGCTTCAGGCCCTCGCGCTGCATGGCCTCCAGCGTCTTGTAGGTCTTGCGGATGTCGGTCACGCCCGCGTCGCTGTTGGTGGTGGCACCGGCGGGGTAGAGCTTGAGGGCCACGACGCCGGCCGCCCTGGCGCGCGCGATTTCATCGGGCGGCAGCTTGTCGGTGAGGTAGAGCGTCATCAGCGGCTCGAAGGCCAGGCCCGCGGGCAGGGCGGCGAGGATGCGCTCGCGGTAGGCCTGCGCCTGCGCCGCCGTGGTCACCGGCGGCTTGAGGTTGGGCATGATGATCGCGCGGCCGAACTGCGCGGCGGTGTGGGGCACCACGGCCTGCAGGGCGGCTCCGTCGCGCACGTGCAGGTGCCAGTCGTCGGGACGGGTGAGGGTCAGGGTATCGGGGGTGGCGGCGCTCATGGTGCCGCGATTGTCGCAGCCGCCACCACGGGGGCCGTTCAAGGCCTCATGGCACCTGGTCGGTGGGAAACTTCCAGAAGTCGCGCAGGAGGTAGCTGATGGGCAGGTTCAGCGGCACGTTGTTGGGCGGAATCGCCTGCTCGAACCACTGCTGGTAGATGCCATGGATCTCGCGGCTGAAGATCAGGCGGCGCATCTCGTCGTCCACGATCTTCTTGAAGCCCGCATCGCCCTTGGGCAGCATGATGGCCAGCGGCTCCGTCGTCATGAAGCGGCCCACCACCTTCAACGCAGCCGGATCGGGCCGCGTGGACGCCAGGCCGTAGAGCAGCACGTCGTCCATCACGAAGGCGTCGGCCTCGCCGCGCTCGACCATCTGCACGCCCTTCTCGTGGTCCTCGCTCTCGACGATGTCCATGCGCAGCCCGCGCTCGGCCTTGATGCGGCGCACCGCGCCCAGCGGCGTGGTGTTGCGGGTGACGGCGACGCGCTTGATCTCGGGCTGGTCGATGCGTTCGATGCCGCTGCCGGCCTTGACCAGCATGCGCGCGCCGGTGATGAAGTGGGGGATGGTGAAGGCCACCTTCTCGCGCCGCGCGGCGTTGTTGGTGGTGGAGCCGCATTCCAGATGGGCCTTGCCGGTCTCGATGGCGTCGATGCGGTTGGCCGGTGTCACCTGCAGGAAATCGATCTGAAGACCGGGCAAGCCCAGTCTGGCCTGCACGGCGGCGGCCAGGCGGCGGCAGAGGTCCACCGCGTAGCCGATGGGGCGTTTGTCCGGCCCGAGGTAGGAAAACGGCACCGAGGATTCGCGGTGAGCGATCACGATGCGGCCCTGCGCGCGAATCTGGTTGATCACGGGGCCCGCGTCATTGGCCGGGGCGGGGCCGGCTGAAGACACGAAGGCCAGCGCAGCCAGGGCCGTGCGCAGGAAGACGGGAAGTGAGGGCTGGGGCATGGCGAGCGTCCTGTCGGTGTGTCGTGCATCCACGGTGGGACGGGACGATACGTCGCACTTCGCCAGTGACCGCTACCGCCAATGCGGTATTTCTTTGCACGACCGCACCAAAGGAATCGGCGTGCCGATCGGCGGTGAGCGGCGGCTCAGGGGAGCAGGTCGCTCAGGCGATTCCAGAAGCCGATGGCGGCGCGCTTGCCCTTGCTGGTGTCCATCGGCCGTGTGCGGTACAGGCGGATGTCCAGCGTGAGGCTCAGGCCCTCGGCCGCGGGCACCAGGCGGCGGGCCGCGACCTCGTTGCGCACGGCGCTGGCGGGCAGGAAGGCGATGCCGTGGCCTTCGATGGCCATGGCCTTCAGGCCTTCGGCCATGTCGGTTTCGTAGACGCGCTCGAGCTGGGCGGCCAGCGGCGTGTCCTTGAGCAAATGCTCGACCGCGCGGCCCAGGTAGGCCCCCGGCGCGTAGCCCAGGAAGGGCTGGGCCTGCCCGCTGGGCGAAGGCAGTGCATGCAGCGGCCCGCCCTGCGCGTTGGGCCGGCTGTAGGGCGCCAGCACCTCGGTGCCCAGGGGCAGCATCTCGTAGCGCGAGGTGTCCAGCTGGATGGGATGCGCCGCGTGGTGGTAGGCGATCAGCAGATCGCAACTGCCTTCCACCAGGCGCATCACGGCGTCGTGCACGTTGAGCGCGATCAGCCGGCTCTTCACGGGGCCGACCGTCTCGCGCAGACCCGACAGCCATTGCGGAAAGAAGGTGAAGGCCAGGGTGTGCGGCACGGCGAATTCGATGACGTCCTGCGCCGCCGCCGTGTGTGCGCGCAGCATGGCGCGCGTGGTGTTGAGGGTTTGCAGCAGGTCCAGCGCCTGTTCGTACAGCGTCTGCCCCGCCGGCGTGAGCCGCGTGGGATACGACGAGCGATCGACGAGGTCCGTGCCGGCCCAGGCCTCCAGCGACTGGATGCGGCGCGAGAACGCCGGCTGGGTGACGTGCCGCAGCTGCGCCGAGCGGCTGAAGCTCCGGGTCTCGGCAAGGCTGACGAAATCTTCCAGCCACTTGGTTTCCATGGCGCGCGATTATGGTGTGGTGAAGGCTCGAAACCCGCTGGGGTTTTCGCGATCGGGGCTCAATCGTTGCCGGCTTGCTGCAGTGCCCACATGCGGGCGTAGGCGCCGCCTTGCGCCACCAGATCGGCGTGCCGCCCACGTTCGACGATCCGTCCGCTGTCCAGCACGAGGATCTCGTGGGCGTCGACCACCGTGGACAGGCGGTGGGCAATGACGAGCGCGGTTTTGTGCTTCGACACCTGGCGCAGTTCCGCCTGGATCGCCCGCTCGTTGGCCGAATCGAGCGCGCTGGTCGCTTCATC
>JABAHQ010002118.1_pt6 | contig 27756 bp, 27 predicted proteins | sample 7062091 | NCBI WGS metagenome assembly JABAHQ01 (sample SAMN14534359, study PRJNA622989) | marine sediment metagenome | biome: marine biome [ENVO:00000428]; feature: marine pelagic biome [ENVO:01000023]; material: deep marine sediment [ENVO:00002113] | place: India: Gulf of Kutch | collected...
TTTTGACTAGGCTTTTCGAAGACATGATCCAAAAAGATCTGAACGTAAATGTCGATATTGCACCTAAACTGCGAAACTGCAGAACCCTGATCAATTTCATTCGTGCGCACACCTGTCCTGGATGCGATAGGGAGGCAGTTGAACACAGGCTGCAAGACTTGCAACATAGCTTGGAAAAAGTAAAAGAAAATTTGGTGGCAACAGCTCACAGGGTTAGTGAGAAATACGCAGAAGAATGGATAAACAAAATCGACGAAGCTGAACGTGCTGATCTTCAGATTATGACCAGCCCTGTGTACACTTTCGTTCCGGGCCTGCCCAAAGACTCTGAAACGGAATGGATAAGACTAACGCTATCAAAGCCGATTTCCAAAGAAAAAGCGCAAGAAATCTCGAAACAGTTTGGCGTAACCACCGAGTTCACTGGTGATTCTCAGCTGGTCGTCAGAGGAGACAAAAACTCGGTTAAAAAGGCGGTTCGGGTTCTCTACCAACTACAATCTTAACAAAAAGGGAGAATCCAACTTTGAACAAAACATCTGGAATCCTAGTCATCGGAGGAGGCATAGCTGGCATACAGGCCGCGTTAGACGCGGCTGAACAGGGTGTCATGGTTTACCTAGTGGAAAGAGAGCCAAGCATCGGTGGCCACATGGCCATGCTGGACAAGACGTTCCCGACGCTGGACTGTTCCGCCTGCATTTTAACCCCCAAGATGGTTGAAGCCTCCAGACACCCAAACATAAGACTCCTAGCCTACAGTGAAGTGCAAGAGGTCACGAGAGAAGGAAAAAACTTCAAGGTAAGGATTCTCAAGAAGCCGAGATTCGTTGATGAAACAAAATGCAGGGGGTGCGGAATCTGCGCCCAACATTGTCCGATAGAAGTCCCCAACGAGTTTGACGCGGGACTCGGTGTTCGCAAAGCAATTTACGTCCCTTTCCCGCAGGCCATTCCTCTCAAATATACAATTGACAAAGAAAACTGCATAAAATGCAGATTGTGCGAAAGACTATGCGAAGCTGGGGCCATCAACTTCGATCAAAAACCAGAGGCTATCAGCCTCACAGTTGGAGCCATCATCGTCGCAACAGGATACGAAACTTTCGACGCTCATAAAAAAAGCGAATACGGCTACGGTCGATATCCAAACGTCATAACAAATTTAGAACTAGAAAGGCTGCTTAACGCTTCGGGTCCAACCGGCGGGCACATCATAAGGCTTTCAGATGGACGCATCCCAAGAAAAGTCGCGTTTATTCAATGCGTAGGGTCAAGGGATCTTCATGTCGGAAATCCGTATTGTTCAGGAGTTTGTTGCATGTGCGCCATCAAAAATGGTGTACTGCTAAAAGAACACGTTCATAGCATTGATGTCACCGTATTCCACATGGACATCCGAACTTTCGGCAAAGGATTTGAAGAGTTCTACCAAAGAGCGAAAGACGAGTTCGGCATCCACTATGTTAGGGGCAGAGTCGGCAGAACAGTGGAAATTCCGGAAACAAAAAATCTCTTGCTCCGCGTAGAGAATACTGAAACCGGTGAGGTGATCCAAGAGGAATTTGACATGGTGGTTCTCTCAATTGGTGTGGTGCCGTCAGGTGGCATATCAGAGATGAGCAAAATCCTCAATGTACCAATAGATAGATACGGCTTCTTTGAGGAGAACGACATCAAGACCAACCCTATCGCATCTAAGGCTGAGGGCATTTTTGTCGCCGGAGCGGCACTTGGACCAAAAGACATACCGGACAGCGTGGCTGACGCCAGCGCAGCAGCCATAAAGGCGGTGACTTTTCTGACGGGGGATAAGTAGATATGGAAGAAAAACCGCGAGTTGGAGTTTACGTCTGCAGTTGCGGCTTAAACATAGCAGGCATCGTAAACGTTGAAGAGGTTGTGGAGCACGCCAAGACTCTTCCAGACGTTGTAGTGGCCAAAAACTATGTCTACACTTGTTCTGAGCCTGGTCAAGCGATGATAAGGGAGGACATAAAGAATCACAAGTTGAATCGCGTTGTTGTAGCCTCCTGCTCACCGCAGATGCACGAACCTACGTTTCGAAGAGTAGTTGAAGAAGAAGGACTCAACCCATATCTACTTGAGATGGCGAACATTCGAGAACAATGCTCATGGGTTCATTTTAATCAACCAGAGAAAGCCACGGAAAAAGCAAAAGATTTGGTGCGCATGGCAGTTGCTAAGGCGCGTCTGCTTTATGCCTTAGACAAAAGAGAAGTAGGAGTAGAAGCAAAGGCACTTGTTATAGGTGGAGGCGTAACCGGAATCCAGGCAGCCATAGATCTGGCGAACCGTGGCTTTTACGTGTACCTCGTTGAGAAAACACCTTATCTTGGCGGAAGAGTAGCCCAATTAAACCGAGTTATCTTAACCAACGAGGAAGCCTTAGAACTTTTGAGTCCAATGTTAAAAACCTTGACAGAGCACCCCAACATCAAAGTTTTCACCAATTCAGAAATTGAGAACTTAGGCGGATACATCGGCAACTTCGAGGTAACTTTAAACAGAAAACCTAGGTACGTCACTGCAGAATGCACTGCTTGCGGAAAATGTGCAGAAGTTTGTCCAGTTGAAGTATCCGATGAATTTAACCTTGGATTAACCAAGAGAAAGGCCATCCACATGCCTTACAGGGAAGCTGTGCCAAACATATTCTGCATCGATGAAGCTAATTGCACAAAATGCGGCGAATGCCTTAAAGTGTGTGAACCAAAGGCCATAGTTTTAGGTAACCAGCCTAAAAACGCCAAGTTTCAGGTTGGAACAATAGTCGTTGCTACTGGCTTTGACCCATATATGCCAGTCGATGAATACTGCTTCGGACAACACAAAACCGTCATCACCCAGCTTCAACTAGAGAGACTCTTAAGCAAAAACGGCCCTACTAAGGGTCATTTAGTTCTACCATCCACCGGAAAAGTGCCAAAGAGCGTGGTGTTCATCTTGTGCGTTGGTTCAAGGAATCCAGATCGGCCGTATTGTTCCAGAATTTGCTGCACCGCTGCCCTGAAAAACGCCATGCTCATCAAAAAGCAATTCCCAGAAATAGAAACATTCGTTTTGTACCGAGACATCAGAGCCTTCGGCAAAGATCAAGAAGTATACTATGGAGAAGCCAGAGAACTCGGCATAAACTTCCTCAAGTTCTCAGCTGAGGATCCGCCCCAAGTCTGTAGGAAAAACGAAGATGGACAACTCCAGATTCTAGTCAACGACCCAATTCTGGGGATGTCTGTTGAAATCCCAGCTGATCTCACAGTCTTGGTTGAGGCAATGACTCCAAGGCAAGACACGGCTAAATTAGGATCTACACTGGGCATTTCCAGAAGTCCAGACGGCTTCTTCCGGGAGGCTCACCCAAAGCTTAGGCCATTGGACACAAGTACTGACGGAATTTATCTTGCAGGTGTCGCTCAGGGACCGAAAGACATTACTGAGAGCTTGATTCAAGCCAGCGGCGCGGCTGCAAGGGCGGTAATCCCGTTGTCAAAAGGTAAGATTGAAGTGGAGCCTATCATTGCCGTGACCGACGAGAAACTTTGCAGTGGATGTGGAACCTGCGTGGCTCTCTGCCCCTATGGCGCTATCAAAAAGGATGAGAAGGGCATCGCTAGAGTAACCGAGGTTGCCTGCAAGGGATGCGGCACCTGTGCAGCCAGTTGCCCGGAGAGAGCCATCACAATGCGTCACTTCACTGATGAACAGATCGCTGCTCAGGCTATTGCAGCGCTAGGCAAGATGCTCGCATAAAACTTTGGCTGAAGACCACAAAGGTTTCTTTGCCGCTGATGTGCCCATGTGATGCGCAGCTCCTACCGCTAATTCAAAAAACATACATTTTTAAAAGCCTTCACTACATTTAATAATAGCAGCTAGAATCTTTTACTGGAGCCGAGTGGTCAAGTTGAGGAAGCGGAAAGAACTCTTAAAAAGGACCGACGCAACAATTGAAGCCTTTAAGACAGAGAGGCTTAGATGGACGCTCGGAATATCGCAGATGGATGTAAAAGTAGATGAAAAAAAATATCGCGCCGCGACAGGACACATAATGAAAGATGAAGTGGAGCGACAGATGATCATCGGCGAGATAAAGGAAAAGGGACCGCTAACCATCAGCGAACTATCAGAGGCGACAAAAATCAGTCCTAAAGAAATATTACGACACATAATTGCTCTCAGAAAAACAGGTGTAATCTCGGAAGCAGGCGAAAAGGAAGACGAGTACCTCTACGAAACCACGTAGCTTTTCTGCATCTCATCCATTAACTTTTTCGCTGTATTTTTTTACACAGCTCGGATGGACATCACCCGGATAGTCATGGTTGTAAAGGTAAATCCTATTTTCTTCGAGATCTACCTCAACGCGATCATGTGCCCTTGCCCTTACTAACAGATTTTCGTAATCATCGTGACCAGATATTTGAATCGTCGTCACTTCTCTCTCTTCTCTGCTCAACGGTTTCTCGCAAAACTCGCATAGTTTTTCAGTGACCTGCACCGTCGCGAATACCTTATTTTCCATTTCCTTAAATTTGACTGTCTGAAGGGGCTTTCTCACTTGTGTTATCTCTCCTCTGATTGGAACTGTGCAAAAAGACTATTATTGTTTCCCCCAGTTTTTGATTTTAGGCCCCTTCCAGCCTACATCAGCAACCTTTTGAGAAACTTAAACGCAGCCCACCAACTAACATAAAAACATTTATTCTTACTTCGATCATATTGTACGCTCAAAATGGTGGTTGGCTTGGTTTCTGCATACATAATGGTAAAGGTTGTTGCTGGAAAGGATGACGAAGTCTTTAGCCAAGTCCAAAAGCTGAAGCAGATTAAAGAAGCCAGCGTAACCTATGGAGCATACGATTTAATTCTCATGGTGGAATTCCCAAGAATCGAAGAGGTCGACGATTTCTTGTTTAACGTGGTGCGGCGAATTCCAGGCGTGTCAGAAACAGTGAGTATGATCGTGGCGAAAAAGATAGTGTAAACATTTGACAGGAAACGCTTGGACTCTCTTACATGACAGCCAACGGCTCGAAAGTGTGATATTCAAACCCTTCTTTCTCACATATTTCTAAGATTTTGGATATGGCCTTCAAATCGATGTTTTTTATTTCCGTTTCCTCTGGTCCTGAGACTTCTATAATCAGACCTATGCCTGAGACTCCACAACACGCGTAAACATTTTTGTAGATCTTTATGTCGTATTCGGATGGAACGCCGAGTTCCTCTATAGCTGACTTCACCTTGTCTATCAGATAGTCAATTTTCGGACTTTTCACTTTGATGAAGTAACATTCCCTGTAGCTAACTTTTGCCATTTACACACCCCGTAATAGGATGCTTAAGGTCGTATTTGACGTGGGGAACTTAGTTTTCAAATTCTCTTATATAATATTAGCCCTTCCATAACTTGCAAATAAGCCCTCACGCTGGGTTTTCTAATGCCCTATGGAGCGACGAGTTGTTCTTTAATCTTTGAACGTACCTCATCTGATATGGGACCCATTTTCGAAATCCTTGCGTTAAATGTTTCGAATATGTTGAGTACCTTGTTATATTCTGGAAGCGTTGTGGTGATCGAAATCAAGCGGAGGGACTTGACATCATACTTCCTCAACTCCTTTTTCAATCCGATAACGTGCTCCCTCAGAGTGCCCTCTTTGAACACACCACCGTGGTCCTCAACGAGTATAATACCGTCGGCTCCAGCGGCAAACGCGTGCAAAAGGTGTTTTAAGCCTATTCGCCCCGTGCTTGGCACACCAATTATTCTGACGTTGGGGGAGTAAGATTCCCTAGTTTGTCCAGCCAAGTCCGCCGAACCGTAGGCTATGTTTCCTTCTACGAAGGCTATGATTTTTGGCGACTTTCCGCCCTCACACACCCCGCGGATTTGCGCCATCAACTGGGCTTCAGTGCAATTGTTCAGATCAATCGCCTGCCTCGGGCACGTCGGCACGCATATCCCGCATCCGACACATGAGATAGAGTCGATTGTTACATCGCTTGTAGACGTTTCGATTGCTGCCACTGGACAGACTTTTATGCACTCTCCGCAGGCGTCACATCTATCTTGGATAACATAAGCCACTTCCGGTGAAATAGAGATCTCGCCCTTACCCACGAAAGTTGCAACTCTGGAGGCTGTCGACATTGACTCTAGAGTTGTTTCTCTAACGTCTTTTGGGCTCACGGCACACCCTGAGATAAACACTCCCTCACGTTGGCTGTCTACCGGACCAAGCTTATAGTGTCTTTCTAAGAGGAAACCATCGGAGCCAACCTGGATACTCAATTTTCGAGCTAACTCCTGGTTTGTGGAGTTTGGGATAATGGCTGCGCTAAGCACAACAAGGTCGAAGTTTCCCTCAAAGTCTCTTCCAAGCAGGGTGTCTTCAGCTCTCACCAACAGTTTTTCTCCGTTTGGAACGACTTCCGCCATCCTGCCTCTGACGAATCGCACGCCGTGATCCTGAGCTGTAGCATAGAATTCCTCGTATCCCTTCCCGTCTGCTCTTATGTCGGTGTAAAATATCCATGGTTCAGCATCTGGAACGGCCTTTTGAAGCAACATCGCTTGCTTAATCGCGGCCATACAACCTATTTTGCAGCAGTGTTCCACTCCTCTGTCGGTGTTCATCATTCGGCTGCCCACGCAGAGTATATAGGCCACTTTCTTCGGCACCTTTCCGTTTGACGGCTTGTGTATTCCCTGCAACATAAGTCGCTCGAACTGGAGGTTGGTTACTATGTCGGGGTGTAAGCCGTAACTGAACTCCTCAAGTCTTTTTGGGTCAAGTTGCTCGAATCCGGTGCAAGCAACAATCGCGCCCACATCCAACTCTATGGTTTCTTCTTTTTGATCGAAGTCTACGGCGTGCGCTGGGCAGAACTTTTCGCAGACCTTGCATACTCCCTTTGTGAAGTATAGGCAGTGCTCCGTGTCTATTACATATGCTCTGGGAACGGCTTGTCTGAACGGAGAGTATATGGCCTTTCGCTCAGTCAACTCGGCTTCGAACTCGCTGGGAACCTTAACGGGACACTTCTTTGCGCACTCTCCGCAAGCCGTGCATTTGGCCGCGTCCACGAACCTTGGTCGCACCTTGACCAAGGCCCTGTAGTTGCCGGGTGTCCCTTCAACCGCTATCGGTTCAGCCATGCTGATGATCTTTATGTTTGGATGCTGTCCGGCATACACCATTTTCGGTGTGAGAATGCACTGCGAGCAGTCGAGGGTGGGGAAGGTTTTGCTGAGCTGAGCCATATGCCCGCCTATGCTGGGGCTTCTCTCCACAAGATACACCTTATACCCTTTGTCCGCCAACTCAATGGAGGCGATGATGCCTGCGACACCTCCTCCTATGACGAGAACATCCTGCTTCACCGGCATACTTTTCGCCTCTAGAGGTTGAAGATAACGAGCCCGCTCCACCGCCCCCCGAACGAGGTCGATTGCCTTGATTGTTGCGGCCCCCTTGTCGTCGTGAACCCAGCTGCACTGCTCTCGAATGTTTGCCATATCGAGGATGTATGGATTCAAACCTGCCGATTTGACCGTTTGCCTAAAGGTGCCAAGGTGCATTCTAGGTGAACACGACGCCACTACAATCCGGTTGAGCCCGTGCTCCTTTATTCCCTTCGTTATCATTTCCTGACCGGGGTCGCTGCACACGTATTCGTAGGTTTCCGCAACGTTCACGTCCTTTAATTTGGCAGCGGCTTCCTTCACCTTCTCCACATCTACCGTGTCACTGATGTTTCCTCCGCAGTGACAGATGTAAACTCCTACTCTTGGTTTTTCTTCTGTCATTTTCGTGTCACCATGATGTACGTGGTTTATGAGTGATCTCAGAGATTAAGCGTATTTTGCTCTTTTAAACTTTAAGAACGTTTGGTGAAAGCTGGCTCAGACCTGACCTAGCGGTTTTAAACGAGATTATTGGTTTTCTCGAAAAACTTTTAATCTATGTTCGTCCTTTCATAGCAGAACAAACGTGGAGGCTTGGATGTGGCTAAACTTCAGAGTAACGTTATACGACTAGACGAGTTGGACATGGATTTTGCGGAAGCCGTGGCCAAAGCTGGTGGTGAAAAGATAAATCTCTGCATTCAATGCGGCACATGCACAGCTAGCTGCCCATCCGGCAGAAGAACAGCCTTTCGAACACGCCAACTGATGAGAAGAGCAATTTTAGGCTTTCGAGATGAGGTTCTTTCAGATAAAGATCTTTGGTTATGCACGACATGTTTCACATGCCTAGAAAGATGCCCTAGAGGGGTTGACCCCACAGATGTAATTTTGGCTCTGAGAAACATGGCGGTAGAAGCTGGATACATGCTTGATCAACACAAACGCGTTTCCGGATATTTTGTGAAATACGGCCATGCGGTTCCAATTAATGAGGAAAACCGAAAGCGGCGTGTAAGCCTTGGTCTCAGCGAAATCCCTCCAACAACGCTTAAGTCTAAAAAAGCCCTTGAAGAGGTTCAGGGTATCATCAAGAAAATGGGCTTTGACAAGTTGATTGGTTTCAAATGGGAAAAAGGTGGTAAATGACATGAAGTATGCCTTTTTTCTAGGTTGCATAATGCCTAATAGATATCCAGGGCTTGAGGCAGCTATGCGTAATGTTACTGAAGCGCTTGGAATTGAGCTTCTGGATATGGAGGGAGCGTCTTGCTGTCCTCCTCCAGGTGTGGTAAAATCCTTCCACCAACCTACGTGGCTAGCCATAGCCGCTCGAAACCTCACTCTGGCAGAAGCCTTGAATACCGACGCTACAACACTCTGCAGCGGCTGCTACGGTACCTTGAAAGAAGCAAACACGATTTTGAAGGAAGATAATGCTATGCGAGAGAAGGTGAATAAGATTCTGCACGACTACAACAAAGAGTTTCAGGGCACCATCAATGTGAAACACATCGTGGAAGTCTTGTACCATGATATCGGAATTGGAAAAATAAGAGATCTTGTTAAGAGACCCCTAAACCTGAAGGTTGCGGTTCATTATGGTTGCCACCTGTTAAAGCCTACCAGATACCGAACAGTTGAGAGCTCTGAACGCCCCAAGTTTCTAGACGAACTAGTTGAAGTGCTAGGCGCGAAAAGCATTCCGTACCGAGACAAAATGATGTGTTGCGGCGCTGGCGGCGGAGTGAGATCCACTTCCCGTGAAGTTTCAGCGGACATGACCAAGGAAAAACTTGAGAACGTAAAAAATGCAGGTGGAGACTGCATCGTCACCCCTTGTGCCTTCTGTCACCTTCAATTTGACATGGGGCAAATAGAAGTTGAAAAACTATTTGGAGTCAAATACAACATTCCGACGCTACATTATGTCCAGCTCTTGGGACTAGCTTTGGGGTTAGAACCAGAGAAACTAGGCCTCTATAGCAACGTAATCCCCGTTGATCCAATTCTAAAGAAATTGTAGCTGTTCTTTCGTGAGCGAAAAGTTCCAGACTTTTCTGCGGCGCACACTCTGAAGTGGAAACCAAAAAGTATTTGGGAGCGCCAACTCTCAGAGTGACAGATACGCATTCACAAATGCGAATTGTTACAGATGGAGTCGATTCTCTATTGCGTGCCGAAATCAAGGTCAGCGGCATCGTTCAAGGGGTAGGTTTTCGACCCTTCGTCTATCGAATCGCCGTGGAAAATAGACTGATCGGATACGTGCGGAACCGAGGGGACGCGTTTGTGGAAATCGTTGTTGAAGGAAAAAAGGACGATGTGAAGCACTTTCTTAAGGATCTGAAGGAAAACAAGCCTCCTCTCGCTAGAATCTACCATGTGACCACCAATTACGCGGAAGATAAAAAAGAATTTGAGAAGTTTGCCATTCTCCAGAGCTCCGAAGACGTAGAGCATTCTGGCTCCGTTATTCCGCCAGACATTTCCATCTGCGACGAATGTTTGAGCGAGCTTCGGAACCGAAAGAACGAGCGGTACAACTATTTTTTCATCACCTGCACCAACTGCGGTCCCAGATACACCATCATAAGAGGACTTCCCTACGACCGGCCGAACACCACCATGCAGGATTTCCCCATGTGCGACTTCTGCTCAAAAGAATACGGAGACCCGTCTAACCGCCGATTCCACGCCCAAACCGTGGCGTGTATCAAGTGCGGTCCAAAAGTATACCTCACATCCAACGACGGCCAAACCATCGAAGACAAAGACCCCATTAGGGAGGCGGGCAGACTACTCCAAAAGGGCTACATCCTTGCGATCAAGGGAAACGGAGGCTTCCACGTCGCAACCGCAACAACCATGTCTGAGCCTATATCCAGACTGAGAAAGGTTAAGCATAGGGCTCAGAAACCTTTCGCCATTATGGCTCGTAACCTCGAAGCCGCAAGGTCGTTTGCGGAGGTAAGCCGAGAAGAGGCTGAACTGCTGACCTCGTACATCAAGCCGATTGTTCTGTTAAGGAAAAGCGAAGACTACTACCTGTCAGAGCTGATCTCTCCGGGACTACACAACATCGGCGTAATGCTTCCCTACACTGGTCTACACGTCATGCTGTTTGACGGTGCGCGTGAACCCGCCTTCGTGATGACAAGCGCCAACCCCCCAAACCAGCCTATCGTCACACAGAATCAGGAAGCCCTAAAAAGGCTTGGACCCGTGGTTGACTTCTTCCTATTTCATAATCGAACTATCGCCCAGAGATGCGACGACTCGGTTGTCCGTCTTCACGGTAAGAACCCGAGCGTAATCCGTCGATCAAGGGGATACGCCCCTGAGCCCATCCGTCTGAAACGTTCAGTTGACGAATGCGTCTTGGGTGTGGGTGCAGAGCTCAACGCAACGTCCTGCGTGCTACTGCGAGACAAGGCTTTCATTTCCCAACACATTGGAGACATGGAAAACCTTGAAACACTTGAATTCCTGAGAGAAGCCACGCATCACCTAATGAGATTAACGAACAGCAAAATAGACATCATTGCTTGCGACTTGCACCCGAAATTCACCACCACCAAGCTGGCTCACGACCTAGGAAAACAGCTTGAACGCTCGGTTGTCCCGGTTCAGCATCACCACGCTCACATAGCGTCTCTTATGGGTGAACACAACGTTTACGAAATGATAGGCATAGTTTGCGACGGCTTCGGCTACGGATCAGACGGCAACGCTTGGGGCGGAGAAGTCCTCCACTACAACCGCGAAGGCTTCCAGCGCCTAGGCCACCTCCAAGAACAACCTATGGTTGGGGGCGACCTAGCCACTATTTATCCCTTGCGAATGGCTGCCGGAATACTTCACAACACGGTCGAAATCGAGGAATGGCTGCAATCTAACAGCAACCGTTTCCTACACGGCGAAAAGGAAGTTGAGTTGGTCATCAAGCAACTGGAGAAGGGGTCGGTGCCAAAAACCACTAGTTGTGGGAGGGTGTTAGACGCGGTCTCAGCCGTGCTAGGCATATGCTATGAACGCACTTATGAAGGGGAGCCAGCAATGAAACTGGAATCCGTTGCAACAAATGGAAGGAATTCGCTGAACTTGGAACCCGAACTTGCAAGCAAAACACTCGACACAACGGCTCTGGTTCGTGAAGTGTACAACCAAAGAGGCAATCACTCGATTGCCGACCTGGCTTATTCTGCTCAGTCCTATCTTGCTAAAGGATTGGCGCAACTGGCGGTGGAGGAAGCGGAGCGGCTGGGCGTTAAAGCTGTGGGTTTCTCTGGAGGTGTAGCTTACAACGAGCAGATTACGCAAACCATTAGAAAGGCTGTTGAGGAAGGCGGTTTCAAGTTTTTTGTTCACAGTTTGGTGCCGCAGGGAGACGGAGGCGTCTCCTTCGGGCAGACGGTTGCCGTGAACCTTTCAAAATGGTGACCAACAATAAGTTGTTGGTATCATCTTCTCAATCTTGGTATCAACATTGGCACCTTTTTCTTGTAATCTTCATATTCTTTGCCAAATTCTCTAACCAGCTCTTCCTCCTCCTTCCTCGAGATGAGATAAACAAGTATAACCATCAAAGGAGTAGAGAGTAAAGAATACCATGCAGATAATAAAAAGGAAATTCCCATGTGTGCCAATAATCCGCCAAGATATTGGGGATGTCTAACAATAGAATAAACTCCGGTAGTAACAATTTTATCGGTCCTGTGCGTTTCTGCCACTCTTAGTGTTGCCTTTTTTACTGCATTGATTGCAAGCCAAGCGCCCAGAATAAGGAATGATATACAAACTATCAGGTGAAGCAAAGGAATCGAGAAATTGACAACAGGAACTGAAACTGATAGATTTTGAAGAATTGGAACAGTAAATCTGGGCTGAGGTGAGATCCAGATTCCTATCCAAAAGAAAAAGAAAGACCATCCCGAAACGAGACCATAAATCTCACCAATTTTAGTTCCTTTCTCCCTTCCATATCTTTCTTGAAGTTTTAGGTGTTCAACTGACAAAAAATGAAGTGGTACTGCTGCAATTGCACCTAATACGCAAATGAAAAACCAAATGTACATTTTGCCACCATCGAATTTCAATAGCTCATTAATTCTAATAATTTACTGCTCTAACATCGATGCCAGTTCCAAATAAAGACTTACATTGATATTCGATGCTAGATATTAACGCGTGCATACTATTATATTTGACCAGTTGATAATTGTTTTCTGAGTGTAAAACAAGTGCAGGAAGAAAGAAGGGTCACGTGGATTCTGATAGTTTCACTTGTCTCGCTCTATATATCGACGATGTTTTCCTTTGCTTATTATCCGTTGAGGGACGGCGTTACTACATTGGAAAGAGTTCTTTCATATATCAGTCGCATCGACACTCTTCTTTTCGTAGCTACAATAACGACAGCCACGGTCTTCACGACGGGTTTGGAAAAGAAAGATTTAATATTCAAGGTTTCAGTTTACCTTTTCATAATTTCGATGGCGCTGTTCTTTGTAAGTATCCTGAGGCTTATGTTCTTTCGTGGATATTGAACCCGCCGTCTACGTCTGCGCACGCACCTCTCCCCAATTTTTCTAGATTATTCAACCTTCACTTAGCTCTTCTAAAATCGCTTGCAATAAACGATAGATGCGCGCATCCGTAATGGATTTATCTTAGGCGTCTGTCTTATAGGTGATACAAATGTGTCTCGCAGTTCCGGCTAAAGTTCTTGAGGTCAAAGGAGACATTGCGAAGGTCGACTTCGGTCAGGGAATCGTTCGAGAAGTAAACGTCATGCTGGTGGAGGCTCAGGTAGGAGAATACGTTTTAGTTCACGCCGGATACGCTATCCAAGTTATTGATAGAGAGGCAGCTGAGGAAACCCTGCGACTCTGGGATGAAATCCTCAAGTTTGAACAGCCAACTCTGTAGCGGTGGAACCGATGAAAGAAGTGGTGAAGGCTAAGGAAGGAGAAGTTTTCGACATAGAACTGGAAGCGGACATTCTCGAGGCAAACGAAAAACTCGCCGCGGAGAACAAGAAACTTCTTCGTAAACACGGTGTACAGGCAATCGACATCATGGGCGCCATCGGATCGGGAAAAACCTCCCTCATAGAGAAACTTGTTCAGAAGTTGAAGGGAAAATATCGAATGGCGGCTTTCAAAGGAGACCTAACGACCACCATAGACGCGGAGCTGATTGCGAGACACGGCGTAGAGGTTGTTCCAATAAACACGAGAAAAGAATGCCACCTAGACGCCAACTTAGTGAAGAAGGCTCTTCAAAGGCTCGACCTACACAATCTTCACCTCTTGTTTATCGAAAACGTTGGAAACCTCATCTGTCCAGCTGAGTTTCCCCTAGGCTCTGAAAAAAGAGTCGTGGTGATCAGCGTTACGGAAGGACCCTACATGGTAGTGAAGCATCCATTCATCTTCATGGACGCGGATGTAGTAGTCATCAACAAGGTGGATCTTGCTCAGCCGATGGGAGTGGATGTGAGAAAGCTGGAGGCAGATGTTAAGAGAATAAATCCATACGCTAGGGTTGCGGTGACGAACTGCAGAAGCGGAGAAGGCGTAGGGGAAGTGGTTGAAGCGCTGGGACTCTAAAAATGCGTATAGAGCGTTTGGAAAGTGCACGAATTTTCTATGACCACCCAAATCGTGGAAAGCATTCTTGAAGAGGCAAAGAAACACAACGCAAAGAGAGTTGACGAGGTTCATCTAGTCATAGGTAAGCTTACTTTTCTGAGTCTTGAACAAGTTAGGTTTGCATATGAAGTGCTGGTGAAGAACACCATAATGGAGGATTCAAAACTCTACATCGAGGAGAAAGATGGCGTTGTGAAATGCAGCAAATGCGACTACGAGGGAGACTTCAAGTACGAAGACGACCCCATGTATCACCTTCCAACCCCGACGCTTCACTGCCCAAAATGTGGAGAAGTAGTAAACATCGTGGGGGGTAGAGAGTGCACAATAAAAAGCATAAGATTAGCTGTTTAGAAGGTTAACGTTGATGAGGGAGCAGTTGAGACTAAGAGAACCCGCGTTGGCTAAGAAAGTTGCAACCCGCATTAGGAGTTTGGCTCCACCTCACAACGTCAAGTTTTGTCATGTGTGTGGCACTCACGAATGGACCATCGCTCATTATGGGCTGAGAAATCTTCTTCCAGAAACGGTGGACGTAATTGCTGGGCCAGGTTGCCCAGTTTGCGTTGTTCCAGCTGCCGAGATCGACGAGGCGATAAAGCTGGCTTTAGATGGGGTAACAGTGACAACCTTCGGTGATGTGGTTCGGGTTCCCAGCTCTGAGATGTCACTTCAGGAGGCCAGAGCTGCTGGCGGAGACGTTCGAATCGTTTACAGCGTGAGGGACGCCGTGAAAATGGCGGAGAAAGAGCCTAACAGGGACTTCGTTTTCTTCGCGATCGGCTTTGAAACCACAGCGCCATCCACCGCTATTGAAGTCTTGAACAAGCCGCCGGATAACCTCAGCTTTCTCGTTTCACACCGGTTAATTCCCCCAGCCATGGAACTTCTCCTCGGCGTAGGCGATCTGCACATAGACGGTTTCATTGCTCCGGGGCACGTTTCCACAATAATTGGAATGAAACCATACGAGATTTTTCCGAAAGCTTACCGCATGCCCACCATTGTAGCCGGCTTCGAGCCTCTGGACGTTCTGTTCACCATTTCCATGTTGCTCCAACAGATACGGAACGGCGAGGCAAAACTTGAAAACGAGTACACACGTTCTGTAACGTGGGATGGCAACGTGAAGGCTCAGCAACTCATCGAGAAAGTTTTTGACATGGCTGATGGACACTGGAGAGGGTTGGGAAAACTTCCTTCATCAGCGTTGGCGTTAAAGGAAGAGTTCGCTCCGTATGATGCGAGGAGAAAGTACAATTTAAAAATTGAGCGTTCTAGAGATCTGTTGCCGGGTTGCCTCTGCCACTTGGTTATGATTGGAAAGATAAAGCCGCCTGAATGTTCTCTCTTCATGAAGGCGTGTACGCCTCAGGCTCCAAAAGGCGCGTGCATGGTTTCCATTGAGGGCACGTGTAGAATTTGGTTTAGATACAAAATTACAGAGGCTTGAGTAAAATTGTTTAGCAGATTCTGGGAACAGGATCTCCGATTGGTGGTGCGAGGATTCTCTTTCCGCCCACCACTGTTTCTAGGACAACTCCGTTGAACTGATCGGTTGCCTCTCCTATTATCTGGGCGTCCTTACCTTCCTTCGTTTGCTTTAACGTTCCCAGCAAATCCTCAGCTTTTTTCGGCACCACTCCTATCACTATTTTCCCTTCGTTTCCCACTTCTAGGGCGTCGATGCCCAGCATTTCACAAGCCGCCCTAACGTCTCCGCGCACCGGTATTTTCTCTTCATAAGTTAACATTCCAACACGCGACTTTTCACTCCACTCGTTCAGTGCGTTGGACAAGCCTCCTCGTGTCGGATCCTTCATCGCCACGATTCCTCCTACGTTTAAAAGCCTCATGACAAGCTTGTTCAGCGGGGTGACGTCAGAAGTGATTTGGCTTCCGAAGTCGTAGCCTTCTTGAGATGATAGCACTGCTAGTCCGTGGTCTCCTAGGGTGCCTGAAACGATGATTTTGTCTCCGCTTCTGAGATTGGAGTCGAGTATCCAGCGGGTATCAAAGGAGCGATGTTTCTTCACTTCACTGATGTTTTTTTCCAGAGCCTCGTTTCGCTTGCCTATCCCGGAAGTGTTAACGACACATCCTCCTAAGGCTCCTTTCTCCACCACCTTCGTGTCCCCAGTGATTATGTGTACGCCGGCTTCTCTGCAGGTTTTGCTCATGCCTTCCACAATCCTCTCCAAATCGGCTATGGGAAGTCCCTCTTCTAGGAGGAAGCCACAGGTGAGAGCAACGGGTTCAGCGCCCATCACCGCTATGTCGTTGATTGTGCCTGCCACCGCGAGTCTTCCGATGTCTCCGCCTGGGAAGAAGATGGGCTTCACGGCGTGTGAGTCTGACTTTAAGACTATGTCGTCGATTACGGCTGAGTCGTCCAGCGCTTCCAGCGGAACCTCAGCGCGGCTTCCTCCCAGATGTGTTAACATGTGCTCCTTGATCAGCTCGCTCATAACTGTCCCGCCGGCTCCGTGAGCCATGGTGATGCGTTCCATAAACCATCTCTCCTTAACGAACAGTGGAGGATTTGACTCTCTTAAACTCTACTGAAGCTTCAGCGCGGATGTATCATTAAATATAAATAATACATTTACATCGCTTAATTACTCCCAAAGAGTTTGTGGCGCCTCTCAGCGTGGTAGACAGAAAATGCCTATGAAACTGTTGAAAACAGAGACGGAGAATCAACTCGTTGTTGAGAGGATTCTACATGCAAAACGCTACTCTCTTACTTTAGATAGAACCCTGTGCACGGGCTGCGGAATCTGCAAGGAGATATGCCCACGAGAAGCCATTGAAATCAAAACGGTTCTGAAGGCAGAAGGAGAAAAGACGAACCCTCCAACCATCGATGTGAGTGAGGAGAAGTGTCACTATTGTGGAATCTGCGAATCCATCTGTCCCTTCGGAGCGCTGAAGGTTAGAGTCGACGGAGAACACGTGATTCCAGTGATCAAGACCGAGAGCTTCCCTCGGCTTCTTCGCGAAATTGAAGTTGACGCAACTAAGTGTAACGTGGGTTGCGTAGACTGTGAGGAGGCTTGTCCATTGAATCTCATTAAGGTTACGGTTAGAACCCCAGAAGGCGAAGAGGTCAAGGACTTAGAATCAAGGCCAGACAAAGAAAAACTCAAGGTTGACGTGGAAATAAAAAAGGAACTCTGCCCGTGCTGTCGCCTGTGCGAAGTGAAATGTCCAGAGGGCGCCATTCATGTCCGAAAAATATTTCACGGGATCATAGGGATAAACCGAGAAAAGTGTCCAGAGGGCTGTCAAGACTGCCTAGACGTTTGCCCGATCCCAGGAGCCCTCTACCTTTCAGAAGAAGATGGAAAGGTGCATGTCAACGAGTTGTTCTGCGTTTACTGCGGCGCCTGCAAGATTGTTTGCCCGGTGGAGGAAGCATTAGAGCTTCGGAGGACGCATATACGCCACACTCCGGTTAGCTCAGGAGCTTGGAACAAGGCTCTTGAAAAGTTGACATCCACCAAAGAGATGACTAAGGAGTTGCGGGCCAAGGGCTCGGCTAAGGTCCAAGAGAGCGTGAAGAAAAGACTTGCTTGGATGAGTGGTTAAATGTCGAAAGAACCGAGAATAGGGGTTTTCATCTGCCACTGCGGTCTCAACATCGCCGGTGTTATTGACATAAATGAGTTGGTTGAGTACTCTCGCAAGCTGCCAAACGTGGTTTACGTAAAAGAAAACCGCTACACCTGTGCTGACCCAGGGCAAGACGAGATTAGGAAGGGGATAGAAGAGTATAATCTAAACAGGGTCATCGTCGCGGCTTGTTCGCCACGCATGCACGAGCCAACCTTCCGTCGATGCGTGGAAGAGGCCGGGCTAAACCCTTATTTCTTCGAGATGGCCAACATCCGAGAGTTTTCTTCATGGTGCCATCCGAACATCCCGAAGGAAGCCACTGGAAAGGCAAAAGAAATAATAAAAATGGCGGTAGCGAAGGCAAGACTGCTTCAAGGACTCGATATCATCGAAGTTCCAGTGACGAACAAGGTGATGGTTTTAGGCGGAGGAATCGCCGGAATCAGCTCCGCCTTAGATGTCGCCGACATGGGTTTCAAGGTTTATCTTGTGGAGAGAGGTGAGAGCATTGGCGGTCACATGGCTCAGCTGGACAAGACCTTCCCGACTTTGGATTGTTCTATATGCATAGAAGGACCAAAGATGGTAGATGTCTCTCGTCACCCTAATATCGAAATAATATCGTACGCCGACCTCCTAAGCGTTGAAGGGTATGTGGGCAACTTCAAGGTGAAGATTCGAAAGAATCCGAGATACGTGATAGCTGACAACTGCACTGGCTGCGGCGAGTGTCGAGACGTTTGTCCCATAGAATATCCGAACGAGTGGGACGAGAATATGGGGGTGAGGAAGGCCATTTCGGTTCCCTTCGATCAGGCTGTTCCCCTGGTTTACACAATAAACATGGACCACTGTATTGAGTGTTACAAGTGTGTTGACGCTTGTGGTGCACGCCAAGCCATAAACTTCGACCAGAAGCCGGAAGAAGTTGAACTTGAGGTTGGAGCCATCATAGTGTCAACGGGATACGACATCTACAGACCCTACGATGACAGCCTGTACGGCTATGGTCGATACGACAACGTCATCACCGCTCTAGAGTTTGAGAGGTTGATTTTAGCGGCTGGTCCAACAGGCGGGAAGGTTATGCGGGCCTCAGACGGTCAGAAGCCTCACACCGTGGTCTTCATTCAATGTGTGGGTTCAAGGAACGTGAACAAGTATCCTTACTGCACCGGATTCTGCTGCATGTACGCTCTGAAAAACGCGATTCTGTTGAAGGAGAAATACAAGAACGACGTAGAGGTTTACATAATCTACATGGAGCTACGTGCCCACTTCAAAGGCTACGAAGAATTCTATCAGAGAGCCCGCGACCTAGGAATCAACTTCATTCGAGGAAGAGCAGTGCACATCTTAGAAGACCCGAAGACCAAGAACCTGACAATCCGTACAGAGGACATGACACTGGGAGAACCTATTGAAATAGGAGCGGAACTAGTGGTTCTCTCCACCGCCGCAGTTCCCAGCAAGGGCACCGACGAGATGGCGAGAATTCTAAGCCTCACTAGAGGAGCTGACGGCTTCTTCATGGAAAGCCATCCGAAACTAAAGCCCTTAGACACCCCTGTGGACGGAATTTTCTTGGCCGGATGCTGCCAAGGAGCCAAGGACATACCCTACAGCGTTTCTCAGGGGAGCGGAGCCGCGGCACGAGCGGCAACAATTCTCTCTCATGAGAAGTGGAAGATTGAACCCATCATAGCGGTGGTGGACCCAGACAAGTGCAGAAACACTAAGGTGAAGTGCGGCATCTGCGAGCAGCGTTGCGCCTACGGAGCCATAAAAGCCCTTGAGGGAGAGCCTGCTCGAGTCACAACAGCTATGTGTCACGGCTGCGGCACCTGCGTCGCCGAGTGTCCATCAGACGCCATCACCCAGATGCATTTTACCGATGTCCAAATCTTATCGCAGATTCGATCCGCCTTGGAGGAAAATCCCGAGGAAAAGATACTGGCTTTTCTCTGCAACTGGTGTAGCTATGCAGGCGCTGATCTTGCTGGCACCAGTCGCTTCGAGTATCCTCCCACCCATCGAGCAATACGGGTTATGTGCTCGGGACGAGTGGACAAAGATTTCATTTTAGAGGCTTTCAGACTGGGCGCTGGCATGGTGCTTGTAGCTGCTTGCCATCTTCCCTACGACTGCCACTACATTTCGGGGAATGTGTGGATGAAGAAGAGAACGGATGCCTTGAGAATGGTTTTAGAAAAACTGGGGCTTAGCCCTGAGAGGTTTAGAGTTGAATACGTGTCCGCGGCGGAGGGAGTGAAGTTTGCTGAGCTCATTAAGGAAATGACGGAACAGATGAAGACATTGGGAAAGGAGAAGATTGAAGCGGAAAACGAGAAGCTGCGACCAACACTAGAGAGAATGCTGTCGCGAAAGAAGAAATGATTTTCTAGAGTAAGATGTTTCGGTATCTCACGACGCTTCTTCTGAGCTCGAAATTAAAATTAGTGGGTTAGCCTCGTATTTCAAGTGAATAAAAATGGATGAATGGAGAATTATGAAGCTGAGGGTCGCGGATGCTTTCACAAACATGGCTATCGACGAAGCTATTTTAAGAGCTAGAATAGAAGAGGCGGTGCCAAATACTATACGCTTTTATCAGTGGAGACCATCTGCGGTTTCCATCGGCCGCTTCCAAGACGTTTTCCAAGAGGTCTACGTAGAAAACTGCGAAAAACACGGAGTTGACATAGTGAGGAGAATTTCGGGTGGAGGAGCCGTTTACCACGACTGTAGTGGTGAGATAACCTACAGCGCGGTGGTAAGCGAAAAGGACTTAGGGTCAGAGGATGTGGTCGCCGCCTACCATTTGATGTGTAACGGCCTCGTTGAAGCATCTAAAATCCTAGGCGTCAGAGCCGACTTCAACCTTGGAGACCCGAAGCGCTGTCCAAACATCACAATAAGCAGGAGGAAAATCTCTGGGAGCGCCCAATCTCGTAAAAGAGGGGTGCTGCTTCAACACGGATCATTCTTGTTGGATCTAGACTTGGAGAAGATGTTTACATTTCTCAGGGTTCCGTGGGCCCAATCTCTCACGGATGTTTTGAGCATTGCTCAGAAAAGGTTGACTTCCATTAAGCAAGAGCTTGGATCAACTGTATCAAAAGCCGCGGCTTGTCAAGCATTAATAGCAGGCTTTCAAAGGGCACTGAACATCCAACTCATAGAGGGAGAGCTAACGAGTTACGAGCAAAGCCTCGCTGAAAAACTGCGCAGAGAAAAATTTGTTACAGACAAATGGAACCTCAAAGGTAAAGCTTGACTCAGCTTTTCATTCGTATCGCAGCGCTTCCACTGGATGCAGTTTCGCTGCTTTCCTCGCTGGATACAAGCCGAAGAGAACGCAAACAGCTGTTCCAAAAACTATAGCGCCCACCGCCCAGGGAAGCGAAAAGATGGGCGTAATGGACATGCCTGGGGTTTCTGGTGCTTGAAACGCAGAGTCTTGTTGTGGCGTAAAGAAGCCGGACAAGACATAATTCAGGACATGAGCAAATCCATAGCCGCTTAGTACGCCTACTAGGCTGCCCACGAGTCCTATCAGTATGGTTTCAGCGAGAAACATAGTTAAGATTGTTCGGTTCTTAGCTCCTATGGCTTTCAGTACTCCTATTTCACGGGTCCTTTCCATCACCGAAACGGTCATTATGTTCATTATCCCGATTCCTGCCACGAGAAGAGCGATGGAAGCTATGGAGGTGAGGAAGATTTCAACCATGTTCAATATGAAATCAACTTGTCTCACAAAAGCAATTGGCACAAGCACCGTAAGTTGGTATCCGAAACGAGGCCGCAACAGGTCTTCAATTTCTGTTGCGACTGTCTCAGAAGATCCTGAGTTAACCAGCTTAACAAAAATAAGGTCCACATAGTCTTGTTTGTCTGAAGGCACCTCATAGATTTCCTTCGCGTGTTCTAATGGTATGAAGACACAATAGTCGAAGTTTGTCACCCCGGGTGCGCCGCTTTTTTCCAACAATCCAGCCACCTTAAACGTGGAGTTTTTCGGTAGTCTCTTGTCGCTGAAAAATTGCATTGTTACATTGTCATTGGGATGGGCAACGGTTATGTTTTCGCTGGGATGATTGACCTTGTAGCCTAAAACCATAGTATTGTTTTCAATTGATTCTGGGAGTTCTCCCTCGGAAAAAATCAGTCTGTCCGCAAAGACTTTCCAAAAATCGGTGAAGTTGATAGCCGTCACAATTAAAGCTGTGGTGTTTTTGTCTTCGTCTTCGTTGTACAGCGTTACAGTGCTCCTTTGCATAACTGGTGTTGCTACTGCAACCTCTTCAATATTGCTAATGTTTTGTACATCCTCCTCAGTAAAGCGGTTACCTAAGCCAGCGAAGAAGCTTCCTGGTATGACCGTCAGAACGTCTAGCTCAAAGCCCTGCTCCATCCGAGTCTTCACGGTTGTGCGGAATCCCTCGCCAAGCGAGGCTAAAGCTATGATGGCTGAAATGCCGATGATCACGCCTAGGGTGGTCAAAGATGTCCTAAGCCTTCGTTGCTTCATGTTTTCAGAAGCCATGGAGAAAATTCTCTTCCACCTCATAATCGTACACTTCCTTTCTTTACGCCCGCAATCAAGCCGTCTTTCAAGTAGAGGATGCGATCCGCGTTCTCTGCTATGCTTGGGTCGTGGGTAACCACCACGAAAGTTTGCGCTTTTTCCTCGTTCAGACGTTTCATCAGTTGAACAATTTCCCATCCTGTGGTTGTGTCTAGGTTTCCCGTGGGCTCGTCAGCTAAAACAATTTTGGGATCGTTTATCAGCGCCCGAGCTATCGCAACTCTCTGTTGCTCTCCACCGCTGAGTTCTGAGGGTCTATGATTCATTCGATCTTCAAGTCCCACAAGCCTCAAGACTTCTCTAGCTTTCTCTATGCATTCTTTCTCCGGCAAATCCGCTAGTGCCAGCGGCAATTCCACGTTTCTAAGCGCTGTAAGCCTAGGAAGCAAGTTGAAAAACTGGAAAACAAACCCGATCTTGCGCAGACGAACTTCAGCCAATTCGTTGGCGTTCAATGTGGAAAAACTAATTCTGTCTACTAACACCTCGCCTTCGTCTGGCCTGTCTAGTCCGCCCAACACGTGAAGAAGGGTTGATTTCCCGCTTCCCGAGGGACCGAAAATAGCCACGAACTCTCCTTTCGCAACGTCAAACGTCACTCCTTGCAAAGCTGGAACTAAAACTCTGCCCATCTTATAGGTCTTTTTGATGTCTCTCGCTTCAAGTAGCGCTGTCACGTTGATCCCGCTCATTCATGAAAATACGGCATCGACTTCTCTTATTTAAGCGTTGAAAACGCTTTTCCACAGCTCTCTGAACATTAATCGGCTCAAACTTATCCAAAGTCAATGGGCATGTATGCAGGAAAACATCAACCCTTGAAGCAAGGATTAATTGCTAAATTGCCTTTAAATTCCGAGGAAAACCCTTACGATTAGGTAGATGAGGTACGCGGTTATGGAGATAGTAGCCGCCTTTTTCCACGTGAAGTCAAGTAAGAAGCGTATTGCGATTGTGGAGAGGGCTATTGTCCATGCATAAACAGCAAACATAAGAGAGAGACTTAGGTTGTATACCAAAGTGGGATACCAATTGGTTTGGTAAATTTCATCTATTAACTTGCTTGCAAGTTCTTCCTCTCCTGCAATTGGGTTCCACGCTCTTAGCGGAAAAACTAGTGGCGGAAGCATAGAAACTAGAAACGCGTCAACCAAAACGTAGACTATTCTTATGGAAAACGTGTATCCGATAACGATAAATAACACACTCCATGGGCCAACCTCACTGCGAGAGAGCTTGATGGTCAATAATAGAAGAAGGGAATATAGGCTCCATCCTATGAAGAAGCCGAATGCTGTAGTCATCAAAGAGCTAATGAACCAACCAGTGAAAGCGTCCGTTGTAAGGAAAGGAACTTGTTTTCCAAAGTATAGATCGTCGATTTTCATTGTTAGATTTGCTGCGTTGGAGGCGGACCAAGCTGATTCAAATTCCAATCCAGTTATATTTCCCCAGTCTGGAGAATCAACTGAGGGACGCCAATCTAAGTTCGTCGGCCCAATATCAACTGTCACATTGCCCCATGTGTTACTTGAGTTTGCTAGTTTGTCATCTATATTCAACTCAAAGTAACGGTTAGTATTAGAAAATAACCGTAATGTGCCATTAGCTGGAAATAACTCGTTTTGATGTATCCATTTAATGCGAAAAGAAAGAGCCTTGTAACCTTGGTCTGCTGAACCATTAAATGATCCTATACCAGTTATCCTCATCCAAACACGTGTATCATTGGTAACGGAAGACATGACGCTGTAATTGCCAACAATCTTGTCTTCGTCGTCAATCGACACTCCCTCAGGAGTCCAAAGTGAAGTTGACTCAGTCCAATCGTCTCCCTCAGGCGTCCCTGTTTCAAGAGACCACTTTGAGGCGTTGACGTATTGGGCACCCGCAGCGGCAACCAAAAATAGCAAAAAAATCAGGATAGGTCCTTTAATACTCGGATTCTTGACGATTTCTTTAAACGCCTTAACTGGAGAATATATAACCCCCAACACTTCATGGACAACCAACTTTTGCCAAGACTCTCCTACATTTTTAGAATACTCCCACGGAACTTCCTAATAACTATTCCATTGCAGCAATCCCTTTTTCATCTAATCAGCCCCCAAATTAGAATGCGGAAGTTCTACGTGATTACTTTAAGCACGAGGAAAAGAAGTGTAAGAATCAAGCCCACAATTAACATTTTTGCTCCGTGGAGAAGCATGCTCCTATCTGATACCTTTCCAAGAAAAACGCCTAACAGGAACATCACCGACAAAGCAATCGCAATGGATAGCTGAATTGCGAAATCGATTGAAAATGCGCCAGAAGACGAGAGGAAAAAGGGCGCCAAACACGCTATGGCTGCAACAGCTGGGGACCCCCCATCTAAGACCCCTGCCCACAGAGGGGCGAAACGACTCGCCTTACCTACCACGCTGTTCTCCAACTTCTTCAACATTGATTTTTCCAAGCGGTTAAGCTTCTTGGTTCGCTCAGCTTCCTCAGTCATGTATGCCCCCGCGAAGCCTGAGAAGCCCATGGCTATGGTTGCACCCAAACCAGACCATATCACCCAAAATTCTTTTTCAACTCCGGCAACGTACGCGCCTATCACGATGCCCAAAACAGTTGTGGCTCCGTCGAAAGCGTTCATTATGAAGTATCTTCTACCTATCGGCGCGACTCCGCTGATCCTTATGTAATTTCTGATCTTTTGAAGAAATTTCATTGGGGTTTAACCCATTTTCACATTCTAGCAGATCTATCCTGCGGGGTCCTTACTTCTTCAATAATTCTTTGACCAGCCGCAACCTCGTCGACGGAATGGATAGCGGCACCCATTTCTTCTAATTTCTTCTTGAGGCCATCAAAGTCTATTCCGTTTCCGCCGATAATGACCTTTGCATTTTCCACCTGTTGATCTATCTCATAAATGATTATGTTTACCCCTTCTACCCCTTCTACTTTACTAAGGGCCTCAGAGAGTTCGATCACACTAGGGCTGTGCGGCTTTAGGACGTCTAAGACGAGCCTTTTTATCATCTTACAACGACTATGTACTAACTTTTAGTACGTGTATTTAAAAATATCTGTGTTTTCCTCAGAAGGGGGAGGGCGTATAGGGAGACTAGAGAGATAAAGATCGCCACTACTGAAAGCATTAAAAACCTATTGCCGCTTTATTTCTGCGGTGATAAAAGATCTATGAAAAAGACCTTCTGGCTCCTAGACATTAATTACGAGGTTAAGAATCACCAGCCTGAAATTTGGATTTGGGGCATAGATAGCAAAGGAAAGCGCATTCTCATTATCGACCGAAACTTTCCCGCATATTTCTACCTTGTGATCAAGGAAAAAGAGAAGCCTCAAGCTATGATAGAGAGGATAGAGTTACGCAAAAAAGACTTCCCATCTCCAATCAAGCTAAAACCCGTGAATCGAAGGCTTTTCGGGAAACCTGTGAAAGCCATTAAAGTCGTTTGTCAAGACCCCAACCTAGTAACGAAGTATTCTAAACACCTCAAAAAAATAGAAGGAGTTGAAAAAACTCTGGAGAACGACATCCGTTACTCTATGCGCTATCTCATAGACAACAACATGACTCCCTGCGGTTGGCATTCAGTGGAAGCAGAAGAGGTGGAAAACAAGCTGGGAGTTCAGGTTGACAAGCTTTACCTAGCAAAGTCTTTTCCACGAAGCATCGAAAAAACCGAGATGCCTCAACTAAGAATTCTAGGCTTTTCCACAATTTGCTACAGCCCAAAAGGAGCGCCCAAGCCCGAAAAAAACCCTGTGGTAGTCGTCTCGACAGCCACCAACACTGGCGAAGAGAAACAGTTCGCGGCCAAGAACTCACATGATAAAACTGTCTTGGAATCCTTCATAAAATACGTCAGGAGTTTTGATCCCGACATCATTGTTGGTTACGGAACCAATCGCCAAGACTGGCCTTACCTTCTCGGGCGCTACAGAAAACTGGGCATCAACCTTTTCGTTGATCGNNNCCAATGTTGACTTCTTCGACTTCGCAGGCGAGCTGCCTGAAGTAAAGGTGAAAACTATAGAAAACGTGGCTGACTTCCTCGGTGTTATGAAAATTGAAGAACGCACACTCATCGAAGACATGGACTTCCCCACGTACTGGGAAAGTCCTGAAAAACGCCCCATGCTACTGAAGTTTTCTAAGGAAAACACTCGGTGCGTAATGGGCATAGCTGAAGCCATGCTAGACTTCGCTATGCAACTGTCTAACCTCGTTGGGTTGCCCCTTGACCACGTGGGAACCGCTGCAGTAGGCTTCCGAGTTGAGTGGTTCCTGATTCGGGAAGCATACAGAATCGGCGAGCTTGTACCTAAGAGGGTTGAGCGCCCCTACTTCCCTTATGCGGGAGCCGTGGTCCTCAAGCCTAAACCAGGCGTTCACGAAAACGTTGCGGTGCTCGACTTCAAGTCTATGTACCCCAACATCATGATCGCCCAGAACGTCTCACCCGACACCTATGTTCCGCTAGGTGAGCCAGAGCCTCCATGCGGAGTGAACGTAACTCCCGAGGTAAAGCACAGGTTCCGGAGAGAACCGTCTGGCTTCTATAAGGAGGTTTTGTCCCGCCTCATAGCTGCCCGAGATGAAATCCGACCTAAACTGAGAAAACTTGACCCCAAGAGCGCTGAATATCGGGTCCTTGACGCTCGGCAAAAGGCTGTGAAAGTTATCACTAACGCTTCATATGGCTACACGGGTTGGATAGGGGCGCGCTGGTACATCAAGCCTGTTGCTGAGGCCACGGCGGCTTGGGGGCGACACGTTATCTCCAACACCGTACAACTGGCGAAAAAAATTGGGTTAGAGGTCATATACGGCGACACAGACAGCATCTTCATAAAACACGATCCTGAAAAGGTTGAAAAGATCTCTGAAGAAATCGGTGAGAAGCTTGGGTTAGAAATAAAACCAGACAAGGTTTACGTTCGCATTTTGTTCACCGAGGTGAAAAAGCGGTATTGCGGGCTTTTGCCAGACGGACGGCTGGACATAGTGGGTTTGGAGGTGATAAGAGGAGACTGGGCGGCGGTTGCTAAAAACGTGCAAGAGAAAGTGTTAGAAATAATACTAAAAGAGCAGTCGCCGGAAAAAGCTGCGAAGTTCGTGCGCCAATATGTTGTTGACCTGAGAGCAAAAAAGGTGCCGTACCGTGATCTTGTCATATGGAAAACTCTCACCAAAGGGATCGAACAGTACGCTGTCAGGGTTCCCCACGTTGAAGCGGCAAGGGCACTGAAGAATAAGGGCTTTGACCTATCGCTTGGCGACAAAATCGGTTACGTCATCGTCACCGGTCCAGGTCGTCTCTACGAAAAAGCGAGACCCTACATGTTAGCCTCCTACGACGATATAGACATCGAATACTACGTGACAAAACAGGTGGTGCCAGCTGCGTCCAGAATCCTAGCTATGTTTGGCATAACCG
>JABAHQ010006110.1_pt4 | contig 27683 bp, 22 predicted proteins | sample 7062091 | NCBI WGS metagenome assembly JABAHQ01 (sample SAMN14534359, study PRJNA622989) | marine sediment metagenome | biome: marine biome [ENVO:00000428]; feature: marine pelagic biome [ENVO:01000023]; material: deep marine sediment [ENVO:00002113] | place: India: Gulf of Kutch | collected...
ATCGGCGAGCCGAGCCCGCCGCCTCTTCACCTGGCGCAACGCCATGCTCGGCGGCATGGCGGCCCTGGCCCTCTGGGGCATCCTGGCGACCGGATGGATGCTCTCCGGGAATCGAGCTCCAGGGGGCGAGGGCGACACCGATTNNTCCCTGGCCGTCCTCCCCTTCGACAACCTCAGCCCCGACCCCGACAACGCCTACTTCGCGGCGGGGATCCACGAGGAGATGCTGACCCGGCTCTCCAAGGTGGAGGACCTGAGCCTGCGCGGGCGCACATCCGTCATGCAGTACCAGGACAGCCGGAAGGACCTCCGGCAGATCGGCCGAGAGCTTCGAGCTCGCTACGTCCTCGAGGGCAGCGTTCGCCGCGCGGGCGACCGGGTCGTGATCACCGCCCAGCTCATCGACGCCGAAGTGGACGAGCACGTCTGGGCCGAGAGCTACGAGCGGCAGCTCTCCGACATCTTTCAGATCCAGACCGACGTGGCGAGCCGGGTCGTGGAGGAGCTCAAGGGCGTGCTCACGCCGGAGGAGCGGACCGAGTTGTCCCAGCGACCGACCGAGAACCTGGAGGCCTATGCCCAATATCTTCGGGGCCACCAGTACGTCTGGAATGCATCGAGCGAGGACGACCTCCGAGCCGCCGAAGAAGCGTACGAGCGGGCGGTGGAGCTGGACCCCTCCTTCGCCGCCGCGTGGGCCCGGCTGGTCCAGGCCCGTCTCTTCCTGGCGTGGAATCACCAGATCTACGACCAGCACGCCCGAGCGAGAGCGGCCCTCGAGCGCCTGGAGCAGGTGGCGCCCGGCTCGCCGGAGCTCCGACTCGGCAGGGGGATCTGGTTCTACTACGGAGTACAGCGTCATGAAGAGGCGCTCCGGGAGTTCGATGCCCTCGCCGAGCTGTGGCCCGGAAACGTCGACGTGATGAGGTTCCAGAGCCCTCTCTATCGACGCGTGGGGCGCTGGGAAGATGCCATCCGGACCATGGAGCGGATCCTCGAGCTCGATCCGGCCGACGTAGGCTGGCGCGTGACGATCCTGACGACATATCTCAGTATGCGGCGCTTCGAGGAGGCCGAGCGCTACGGGCAGACGGCCGTCTCTCTGGACCCCACGGTTCCGTCCCACTGGTGGTGGCTCTCGTCGGCGCACATGTCGAGGGGCGACACGGCGGCGGCGAGACGCACCCTCGACTCCGCGCGCCAGCACCTCGACGACGAGACGATCGAGTCCGGGTGGGCGTGGGTGCTCCTCCATTTCTATACCGACGGCACGGAAGAAGTACTCGACTTCTACCTCGACCAGCAACCCTTCCCCACCTACGGTGCCCCCGATCTCGGCCTCGCCGTGGCCGCGGCGAACGGAAGGGACGATCTCGTCCGTCTCTTCGCCGACACGCTCCAGGGCTGGGCCCGGAACGCCCTGGAGTCCCTTCCCGCGGAGTACGCGGTCGCCCGGAGCCGGGAGCTGTCGTACTCGGCTCTCGCCCAGGCCTATCTCGGAAACGAGCAGGATGCGGTCCGCCTCGCCCGGGAGGCGGTGGAGCTCTACCCGGTATCCCGGGACGCCTACTTTGGCGCGCGGCGGGTCTTCTGGCAGGCCGAAGTCCTGACCGTGGTGGGGCGGCACGACCAGGCGGTGGAGCTTCTCCGCCCGCTGCTCTCGATCCCCAAACACCAGGTCACGGTGCCGCTGCTGCGCATGGACCTGCGATGGGACCCCCTCCGGGACCGCCCCGATTTCCAGGCGCTGCTGACCGAAGAGGGGTAGCGCCCGGCCTGGAGGTCTGCGGAGAGGAGACGGGGAATCATCCCGTGAAGCCCCACCGGGCGCCCTACGAGTTCCTCTGGTGCTACGAGCGCGAGAGCTACCTGACCCGAGACCGGCCAGGCGATGCCCTCAGCCCTCCCCATCCCGCACCGCCATCTCGAGCTCCACGTCCTGGCGGCGATACATGCAGATCCCGTTCACGTCCTCGCACACGTAGTAGAGGGCGTAGGCCGGGATCTCCGCGCTCAGGTCCGCCGCGTCCTCGGGCGCCCGGACCTCCACTTCCACCGTCCGCGTCTCGGTGCTCAGCGTCCGGTCCCGGGGCACGGGATAGGTGTGGAGGCGGCGCTCCACGGTCCAGCCTTCGGGGGGCTCGACCCAGAAGACGAGGTCGTCCACCTCGTTGTTCCAGTGGGCTTTCATCTCCTCGTTGGGCTCGAAGATCACGTGGAAGCGCGCCACCTCTCCCGGAGACACCCGGGCCGGGACCGCCACCGTCTCCACCCCGATGAGCGTTCCGGGATCCCGGTAGATCCTGCCCTCGGGATCGGGCTCACGCACCGCCTCCTCGGAGGGGGCGAAGCTCTCCGCGGGCTCGGCGAACTCCGAGCCCCGGGGCTCCACGGTCAGGGGGACGGGCTCCTCGCCCCGGGCCCGGATCTCCTCCCGGGCGTCGTGGACCCAGTCGTAGAAGGGGTAGGGCTTGTCGAGACGGGGGCCGTACTGCTGGATCCGGCGCCGCATGATGTAGTGGTTGGGATCGAGCTCCAGAGCCCGGGTCCAGTGCTCCACGGCCCGGCGGAAGTCCTGGGGTCTGCGGGCGCCCGAATCGTGGCGCTTCCGGTGGGCCACGCCCAGGCGGAAGTGGGTCATGGCGTCGTCGGGTTCGAACTCGACGGCTCGCCGGTAGGCCCGGATCGCCTCGACGTGGCGGCCGGGCCCGCCCCGGACGGCGATCGCGTCGCCCCAGGCCCGCCACGCCTGGGCGTCGTCCTGGCTCCGGGCCCGGTCGTAGAGGTCCTGCAGGTCGGCCCGTGTGGGCGCAGCGGGCCCGCTCCGCTCCCCCGGATCGTCCCGGTGAGCCTCTTCCGGCGCCCGGTAGTCCGTCTCCACGAACTCGCCCGTGACCTCCTCCACGTCGTCCGTGGAGAGGCCCACCTTTCGGATGACCCCGTGCTCGTCGATGGCCAGCGTGATGGGGACGTAGGGGACTTCGAGCAGGTTGTAGGAGTCCACCAAGAGCGGCCAGCCCATCTCCTTCCACTGCATAAAGAGCCGGGCCCGGTCGGGGTGCTGCTCCTGGANNCGCTCCTGCAGCTCCCGCGTCGCTTCGTGCCACCCGGGCACGTGTCTTCTACAGCCCGCTCACCAGGAGGCGAAGAGGTGGAGGACGACCTTCTGGCCCCGGAACGCGTCGATCGACCGAAGCTTCCCGTCATCCAGGGAGGGGAGGGCGATCGACGGGAAGGGCTCGCCGACCCGGAAGCCGTGGTCGGGCATCGACGGCCGCTGGGCGCCGGCAGGGGTGGCCGCGGCGATCAGGGGCAGGAGGATTCCGGCCGTGAGGATGGGTCGGGCGACTCGGACCATCGGTACCTCCCGCGGCATCCGGGGGGTTCGGGGGTGACGGTCTACAATAGTCGCCGTGCATGCCGGATTCAAACCGGAGATGGAGGGGAGGGGCCCCGGCTCAATCCTCCCTCAGCACCGTCATGGGATCGACCCCGGCCGCTCTCCGGGCCGGAAGCCAGCACGCCACCAGCGCCACGGTTCCCAGCACGGCGATCACCGCCCCGTACGTGACGGGCTCCACCGGGGACACGCCGAAGAGGAGGCTCTCCAGGAGGCGGGCGGCCGCCGCCGCACCGAGGATCCCGAGAGCAAGGCCGGCTCCCACGAGACCCATCCCCCGGCGGACCACGAGGCGCGAGACCTCCGAGGTCTCCGCGCCCAGGGCGACGCGGAGCCCGATCTCCCTCCTCCGCCGGGCCGCCATGAAGGAGAGGACTCCGTAGATGCCCGCGACGGCCAGCGCCAGGGCGAGGGCCGCGAAGACCCCGAAAAGGCGGGCCGTGAAGCGATCCCCGGCGGTTGCTCCCTCGACCACGCCCCGGAGGATCCGGGCCTCGAAGACCGGAACGTCCGGATCCAGGGCCCGGACCGCGGCCCGGGCCTCCTCCAGGACGGCCCCGGGCTCCCTCCCGGAGCGGACGAAGGCCACCATGCTCCGCGTCGTGCTCTGACCGTGGGCCTGGTAGTACTGGGGCTCGGGGCTGCGCCGGACTCCCTGGTAGTGGACGTCCCCGACCACGCCGACGATCTCCACCACGTCCCCCGGCTCGGAGCCGAATCCGGCGGGAATCCGGCGACCCGCCACCTCCGTCTCCCCGGGGAAGAGCGCCCGGGCCAAGCTCGCGCTGATCACCGCCACCTCCCCGCGCTCGTCGGTGTCCCGGTCCCGGATCGCCCGTCCCTCCAGAAACGGAATCCCGAGGGCCCGGAAGAATCCCGGCGCGGCCCGGCGCTGGAGCGCGGCCAAGGGCTCGAGGCCGGCGGCCGTGCGCTCCGCCGTCGTCACGTTCATCACCGCTCCCTCGCCCTCCAGGGGGACGTCCGATCCGAAGCCCACGGCGTCCACGCCGGGAAGCGCCTCCAGCGACCGACGGAGCCGATCGTAGTATGCGAGGAGATCGGTGGCCTCGGGGTACTTGCTCGAGGGAGGCGCCACGCGAAAGGCGGAGACCCCGGCGGAGCGGAACCCCAGATCGACCCGGGAGAGGCGCTCCAGGGTCTGGATTGTGAGCCCGGCCCCGACCAGGAGCACCAGGGCCAGGGCCACCTCGGCGACCACGAGCCCGGAGAGGGCCCTCTGCAGGCCGCGACCGCCGGTGCTCGTCCGGCCACTCCGGCGGAGCGCCGCCGCGGGCCCGGACCGGACGGATCCGAGCGCCGGGGCCAGCCCGACCAGCAGAGCGGACAGCCCCGCGATCCCCGCCGTGAACGTCAGCACGGTCCCGTCGATGCCCACGCCCTCGAGCCGCGGAAGATCGGGCGGAGCAACGGCCAGGAGGGCCTCCACGCCGATCCCCGCCAGGACCAGCCCGGCGAGGGCCCCGGTCCCGGCGAGGACGGTCGCCTCGACCAGGAGCTGGCGAGCCAGCCGACCCCGCCCGGCCCCCAGGGCGCGGCGCACCGCCATCTCCGCCTCCCGGGTCGATGCCCGGGCCAGGGTCAGGTTGGCGACGTTGACGCAGGTGATGAGAAGCACCAGGCCCACGGCCGCCAGGAGCGCCCAGAGGGCCGTCTCGACCGGGCCGACGACCCAGTCCCGCAGCGACTCCACCGTGGCGTGCCAGCCCGAGCTCCGCTCCTCCGACTCCCCGACCCGGCGGAGGAGGGCGCTCAGCTCCTCGGCCGCGAGCTCCGGGTCGGCACCGGGAGCCAGGCGGCCGTAGAGGTCGAGCCACCGGCCGATCCAGCGCTCCGTGCCGATCGTGTACGGGATGTAGAGATCGGCCGCCCCGGAGGGCGACTCGAAGTCGGAGGGCAGGACCCCCACGATCGTGAACGACTCGTCCCCCACCGAGAGGCGGCCGCCCACCGCGCCCGGGTCGGCGCCGAGGTGACGGACCCAAAGGTCGTGGGAGACGACGGCCACGGGCTCCGCCGCCTCCACCTCGTCCCGGGTGAGGAGGCGTCCCCGGGCGGCCTCCACGCCGAAGACGTCGAAGAAGCCGGCCGCGGCCATCCGCGCCGGGACGTTGACTGCGACGCCGTCCCGGTCCCGAACGGTGAGGCGGACGGGAAACTCGGCGCCCACGCCCTGGAACGGCCACGGCTCCTCCAGGAGGGCCCGGTACTCCACCACCCGGAAGGAGAAGTCGGTGATCTCCCCGTTGTCCTGCTGGGCCCAGGCCCGGACGATCCGGTGCGCGTCGGGATGGGGGAGCGGCCGGAAGAGCACCGCGTCCACGACGCTGAAGATCGCCGTGTTCGCACCGATCCCCAGGGCGAGGGTGAGCACGGCCACCCGGGCGAACCCCGCGTCGACGCGCAGCTGCCGGAATCCCCCGCGGAGGTCTTCTCTCCACCCCGCCATCCACCCGCCTCCTTCCTGCCGCCGGCGCCATCCGCGCTCGAGCCTCCTGCGCCATGGAGGCACCAGGGAACGGAGCGCCTGTCGCCAGTACCAGAGGTCGGCCCGCCACCGGCTCCTCCGGGGCCGCACGTGGTCCACGTACTCCTCGTCCAGGTCCGCGCACAGGTCCCGGGCTTCTCGGCCTCCCAGGAGCAGTCGGAGCAGGAACCCGGGTGCCGCGGGGGGACGCGGCCCGCTCACGAGGAGGAGCCGGGCTCGGACGCCGGGGACAGCTCCACGCCGTCCCACATGCGCTCCCGCACCGTCCGGGATCGGGCCAGCGCCTCGACGCCCGCGTCCTCGATCGCGTAGAAGCGCCGCGCACGCCCGCTCCGGGAGCGGGAGCCGTCTCCCAGGCGCGACGACGCGTACCCCTTCTCCTCTAGACGGTCGAGGGTGGCGTAGACCGCTCCCATGGAGACGTCGCTCCCGGTCCGCTTCTCGATCTCCCGGCGCACGGTCACGCTGTAGGCCGAATCCCTCAGCCGGACCAGGGCCAGTAGAACCAGCTCTTCGAACGCCCCCAGCGCACCGGTCTTCCCCATGGTCTCGGTCCCTGCCCGTGGTCGTCGGGCCCGTCGAAACCGGGCCGTGCGGTCCCCTAATCTATATAATGTAGGTATTGCTCGCGTTAGGTCCGTCCGGTGGCTGGACCGAGAGACGCCGACAGATCGCAAATGACCCCACACGACGCTCGGGCATTTCCCGACTGACGAACGGGCCGCCAGGGCATAGGTTGAGGACACCGAGCGAAGATACCCGCGATCCTCGAAGCACAGGAGCACGAAGCCGGTGACCTTCTTCGACCTCGCCGTCTCCGATCTCATGGCGACCGAACTCGTGACCGTCCGGCCCGACATGACCGTGGCCGAGCTCCTCGAGCTCCTGGACGAGAAGGAGATCACGGGCGTGCCCGTGGTGGCGTCCGACGGAGCCGTGGAGGGCGTGGTCTCCCTCACCGACGTGGCGCGGGCCGCCGGGCTGGAAGCCTCCACCGGGGAGCTCCCGGAACGGAGGACACCCGACCGGAGCGGAAGGGGCAAGGCCCTGGAAGGAGGGGAGCTTCTCCGCACCGCCGGGCTCCCCCACGTGCCCTCGGGCTCCGTCCTGGAGACGATCCCCCGCACGAAGCTGGGGGGTCGGCCGGTCCGCGACATCATGAACCCCGCGACCTTCTCCGTCGGTCCCGACACGTCGATCGGGGACCTCGCCCGCTTCCTGAGCGGCAGCGGGATCCACCGGGCCCTGGTCATCGACGACGAGGAGCTGGTGGGGATCGTCACGGCCATGGACGTGGTACGTGCCCTGGCCGACGCCCCGCCCGAGCGCTGAGGACGGAAGCGGCTCGGGGTGGTAGCGAAGCGGAGCGATCGGGGCTGGCCCCGGAGGGCCCTCCGGGGCCTCGCCCTTGTTCTCGCCGCCTTCTTCGCCCTCACCGTCCTCTGGTGGGGGACGGGGAGGGCCACGGCCGACGGCCGCAGGCTCCAGGTCCGATCGTGGCGTCAGACGCCGATCACGATTCCCGACACGGCGACCCGGATCCGGATCGTCACCTGGAACGTGGCTCACGGGCGGGGCGACGTGGGCCCGGGCCTGCTTCGGAACTTCCGGGGCGGCAGCGCCGAGGAGCGGGCCGCGCGCCTGGCACGGATCTCCTCGCTTCTCGAAGACGCGAACGCCGACGTCGTGGTGCTGAACGAGGTGGACTTCGAGTCGACCTGGTCCGGGGGCCTGAACCAGGCCGAGGTCCTGGCCCGGGCCGCCGGATACGGGCGCTGGGTCGAGCAGCGCAACTACGATCTCCGCTTCCCCCTCGCGACCCTGTCGTTCGGCAACGCCCTCCTGACCCGCCTTCCCGTCGAGGAAGCCAGTCGGGTGGAGATCCCGCCCCATTCACGCCTGGAGGCGCTGGTGGCGGGGGCCAAGGGCGCGTCGGCGGTGCGCGTCGAGACCCGGGCGGGCCCGATCACCGTCGTCCCCGTCCACCTGGAGCACCGGAGCCNNTGATCCTGGCCGGCGACTTCAACAGCGCGCCCGCCGGATGGCCCGGAGCGGAAGGCCGAACCGCCCTCGCCGAGCTCCTGGGCCTGGGATGGCGGAGCCCCCGTGCCGAGGGCCCACCCTCGCCGGGAGCCTGGAGCTACCCCACCTACGAGCCCGAGAGCGCGATCGACTGGATCCTGGTCGAGCCCTCCCTCACCGTCGTCGAGAACCGGGTTCTGGCGGGCCCCTGGGAGCTCTCCGACCACGCCCCGGTCCTGACGGTGGTGAGGGTCGGCCGGTAGGGCCGAGAAACTTGTCGCGTGCACGGGCATACGGCTCTGTGCGCGCCCCGCGCGGGACGAGTGCCGGGACCGGCATGCAACGCTGACCCTGCTACCTGAGGAGGAGACCATGACGCGAGTGGCGATCAACGGCTTCGGGCGGATAGGCCGCCTCGTCTTCCGCCACTTCATGGAGGAGGACGGCTTCGAGGTCGCGGCCGTCAACGACATCGCGGATCCGGCGAACCTCGCCTACCTGCTCCGCCGGGACTCGGTGCACGTGGATCCCGGCGTGGAGGTCGAGGCGGGCGCCGGCGAGCTGCGCTGGGGCGACCGGTCGGTCCGCTTCCTGAGCGAGAAGGACCCCGCCTCCCTGCCCTGGAAGGAGATGGACGTGGAGATCGCGGTGGAGGCCACCGGGCTCTTCACCAGGCGCGACGACGCGGCCAAGCACCTGGAGGCCGGCGCGGACCGGGTGCTGATCTCCGCCCCCGGCAAGGGCGTGGACCTGACGGTGTGCATGGGCGTGAACGAGGAGATCTTCGATCCGGAGAAGCACCGGGTCGTCTCCAACGCCTCGTGCACCACGAACTGCCTGGCTCCGGTGGCCAAGGTGATGGACGAGGCGTTCGGGATCGTCACCGGATTCCTCACCACCGTCCACGCCTACACGAGCTCCCAGGGAATCGTGGACCGGCCCCACAAGAAGTGGCGCCGGGGTCGGGCCGCGGCGGTCTCGATCGTTCCCACCACCACCGGCGCGGCGGTGGCCACCACCGAGGTACTCCCCCGCCTCGAGGGCAAGCTCGACGGCATGGCCATGCGCGTCCCGGTGCCCGACGGCTCGGTGATCGACTTCGTCGCACAGACCGAGAAGCCGGTGACGGTGAAATCGGTGAACGACGCCTTCCGGAAGGCGGCCGGCACCGACCGGATGAAGGGGATCCTCGGGATCTCCGACGACGAGCTCGTCTCCGCCGACGTCATCGGCAGCACCTACTCGTCCCTGGTGGACGCCGGATCGACCATGGTCCTGGGCGAGAAGACGGCCAAGATCCTCTCGTGGTACGACAACGAGTGGGGCTACGCCCGGCGTGTGGTGGACCTGGCCGGCCACATGTCCGAGTCCAAGGCCTCGGAGCCGGTCGCGGCAGACTGAGGCGGGTCCCGGCTGCCCGGGCGGCCGGCCCCGTCAGTCGAGGACGTTCTCGATCACGTCCCGGATGATGCCGGTGGCCGCCTCCACCAGAAGGATGTCGAGGCCCACCTCCGCGGTCAGCTCTTCGCCGTCCCGCGCCCTCCCGGACTGGGCCTCGGCTCCGTCGGCGCCCAGGAGGAGGAGCGGGACGACGAGGACGGCGGTCCCCCGGCCACTCCACCTTCGATACACCATTCCTGAGCGAACCCCGGCACCCGTCGCATCACAAGAGTGCATCGGGGGGCGTCCCGGATCCGGGCCCTCCCCGGGCGCCGGCCGGAAAGTCCGCCAGCGGACGGGACTTACGGACGAGGACACGGCTCCGATCCTCCTGGCCCCGGGCTTGCACCCGTAGAACTGCGGGCGGGATGCGCGGCCCTCCGTTCACGCCGCGCCCCGACCCGCGACGCCATCGCCCGAGAACCCCAGCACGGGAGAGACCGAATGTACGCCCGTCTTCCGACTCCGCACGCTTCCTCGCGCGGCAAAGCGGCCGCCCGGAGATCGACGCACCTCCACCTCCGCATCGGCATCGCCGGCACCCTCCTCCTCTCGCTCGGAGCCTTCCTCGCCGCGGGCTGCGACACCGGCGCCACGGCGCCGGAGGGCCACGCGAACGTCTCGATCCAGTTCGGGACTCCGACCACCACGGCCCAGCTCTCCCGGACCTCGAGCGCGCTCCTCAGCGAGCACGATGCCATCGACGTCCAGGGCTCCAACGGCGTCCTCACCATCGACGACCTCCGCCTCGTCGTGGACGAGCTGGAGCTCGAGGGCGACGAAGGATCGTGTGAGATCCCCGACGGGGACGACTGCGCGGACTTCGAGTTCCCCCGCTTCTTCCTGGACCTGCCCCTGGACGGCGGGGTGGTCACCGTGGACACGGAGCCCGTGCCCCTGGGCGCCTACAAGCAGGTGGAGCTGGAGATCGAGGACATCGACCCCGAGGAGGACGACGCGGACGAGGCCGCCGAGACCCGGGCCCTCGCCGAGGAGATCCGGGGCGAGTTCCCGAGCTGGCCCGCGGAAGCCAGCATGATGGTAACGGGCACGTTCACCCCCACCGACGGAGAGCCGATCCCGTTCACCACCTTCTTCGAGGCCGAGCTGGAGATCGAGCTGGATCTCGTTCCCCAGCTCGTCATCGACGAGGAGGGCGCGAGCCGCACGGTGACCGTACAGCTTCAGCCCGGCGTCCTCTTCATGCGGCCCGACGGAACGGTGCTCGACCTCTCCCAGGCTCCGTACAACTTCGACGCGAACGGCGGCGAGGTCGTGGAATTCGAGGTGGAGATCGAGAACGGCTCCTGGGAGATCGAGCTCGACCGCTGAGCCGGATTCTCCTGGTGGGGCGGGAGCGGCGCCGTCCGCTCCCGTCCCGCCGGCCCCCCCTCCCCTTCTCCCCACCCCGACGCCTCCCTCCCGCCGCGCTCCTCGGCCCGAAACTTGCGGCCGAAAAACCCGTGCTCCGGTGGGAAACACAAATGTTTCATCGCCGACCGGAACGGGCATACATTTGTTTACCGAAGGCAATCACCACAGAACGCAGTAGCGGGATCGGAACGGGACATCGTCCATCCACACTCTCCGGAGGACCGCATGCGTAAGCTTGTCTGCAGTATGATCGCCGCGGCCGTCATCGTCGCTCTCCCCGGACAGGCGGAGGCGCAGGGGGCCGCGATCGGGCCCACCGTGGCCTGGCACGACGACTTCGACGTCGGGATCGGCGCCATGGCCGACATCGGCCTGCCCGCTGTAGCACCGGGGGCGGGAATCCTGGCGGACTTCACCTATTTCTTCCCCAGCGAGGACAACCTCAACTACTTCGAGATCAACGGGAACTTCAGATGGGAGTTCCCCGGCGCCGAGCTGGCGGTGGTGCCCTTCGCCATGGCCGGCCTGAACTGGGCCCGGTTCTCCCGGGACGATATCGACATCTCCGACTCCGAGGTGGGCCTCAACCTGGGCGGCGGCCTGAAGTTCAACGCGGGCACGCTGGAACCGATCGTCGGCGCCCGTTTCGAGATCGACGGGGGCGAAGGCTTCGTCCTCTTCGGCACCCTTCCCTTCAGTCTGGGGGGCTGACCCCCGGACCCCCGGTCACCGGCCGGTGATCGGTGAAGCGCCCGGGCACGGCTTCCCCAGCCTGCCCGGGCGCTTCTCGTTTGCAGGCGACGAGTCTCTACCGCAACCGCAGCGAGACGGCCAGCGCGATCCCTCCCCACCTCCCCGGGGCCACCGAGGGGCGGACCCCCCCGGCGTTCCGAGCATCGGAGCCGTGGAGCCGCCCGATCAGCCGGGACGAGAGGACCCCGACGGCGGTGCCCGAGATCACGTCGGTCACCCAGTGCTCCCGTCCCACCACGCGGCTCCCGGCCACGAAGGCGGCCACCGGATAGGCCACCCAGGGCACCCACGGCGCCTTCTCTCCCAGCTCCCGGGAGACGGTTCCCGCGATGGCGAAGATCTGAGACGCGTGGCCCGACGGAAACGAGCGGTAGTCGTCCTCGATCTCGAAGAAGTGGAAGGCCCGCGAGTCCTCGGTCACCTTCGGCCGGGCCCGGCCCATCGTCACCTTGAGGAGGCTCGTGACGGCGTTGGCCACGGCGAGGGACTCGATCGTGCGAAGCCCCAGCCGGGCCGCCACGGGGCTCCCGGCGGCCCTCCCCCCCAGGTACGTCCCCACGGCCAGCGTATAGTTGAAATATCCGTTCCCGACCACGCCCCCCACGTCCGCCACCGCGGCGTCGACACCCTCCCCGTCCGTGTCCCCCGATCGGGCGATCCTCTCCTCCAGCCCCCCCGCCGGCACCACCAGGGCCAGGCCGCCCGCGAACACCCCCGCCCACGCCAGATCGCCCGATCTCAGGAGATCCCGATCCTCCTGGGAAGCCGCACCCGCGGTGTCGGCGGGCTCGGAAATCCTGAAGGCGCCCGCCACGCCGTCCGCGGGCTGGGCCCCCAGGGGAACGCCGGCCAGGACGAGGCAGACGGTCGCGGCCCGGAGGCCGACGGTGTTCATCGGTGCGCTCTCGTGAGATCGGGACGACAGGGACGGGGTGGGGTCGGAGGAGGACCGACCCGGACGAGGGTAGGCGGGGGCCGAACTCCGAGCAAGGGGAGGGCGCGGGGAACCTTCCGGCCCTACGTCGTCGCCTCTCCGGGTCTACGCCATACGGACGATGGGAGGCTCCGCGTCGGGCCGATACCATGAAGTCGGAAGAAGCGACACTCCCGTCGATCCGTTCGCGAGGAGAAGCCCCGATGACCCAGCGACCGTTTGCCCGGGGGCACCCGGCCCTCTTCGCCGCCCTCGCCCTGAGCCTCGGGGCCGGGGCCGCGCCCGCCCAGCCCGCAGAAGCCCCTTCGCGCTCGGCGACGGACTCTCTGGCGGCACGGTGGGAGGTCGCCGGCGTCCCGGCCGTGAACTACGACTCGGACGAGGGCTTCGGCTACGGGGCGGCGGTCGAGATCTACCGGTACGGAGAAGATCCGCCCTACACCTTCACCCTGCGGCCCACGCTCCGCCTCACCACCGGGGGCCGGCGGGAGCTGACCCTCTTCTTCGACGCGCCCCACCTCCTGCCCACGGGGTGGCGCCTCACGGCCTTCGCGGGCATGGAGCGCCACACCGCCACGCCCTACTACGGGGTGGGCAACGACGTTCCCTACGACCCGTCTCTGGACGCCGAGGACGGTCCCGACCCCCGCTACTACCGTTACGGGCGCACCCGAATGCGCGTCTCCGCGGACCTCCAGCGGAGGGTGGGCGAGACGCCGCTGCGGGTCCTGGTGGGGGCGGGCGCGGTGCGGGTCGGCCTGGATCTTCGACCCGGAGACCGGGGGACCACGCTCCTGGCCGAGGAGCTCGCGGCCGCCGGAGAAGGCCCTCCCGAGGGCTGGCACAACCACGTCCGGGGAGGCCTGGTGTGGGACTCCCGGGACCGGGAAGTGGGGACCCGTCGGGGCGCCTGGTCCGAGCTCCTGGTCCAGCGGGTCGACGACGCCCTGGGCAGCGAGAGCGACTACACCCGCTGGACGCTCACCGACCGGCGCTACTTCCCCCTGACCGGCCGGCTCGTCTTCGCCAACCGTCTCCTCCTCCAGGGCACGGCGGGGAACGCGCCCTTCCACGAGCTCCAGGTGGTGCAGAGCTCGTTCGAGCAAGAGGAGGGCCTCGGGGGCGCCAAGACCCTGCGCGGGATCCCCCGGAACCGGTACACGGGAGACGGCCTCTTCCTCTGGAACGTCGAGCTCCGCTGGCGCGCCTTCGACTTCGACGCCCTGGGCCGCCCCTTCCACGTCGTCCTCTCGGGCTTCGTCGACTCGGGTCGGGTGTGGGCCGACGGGGTGGACGGAGGAGAGCTCCTCTCGGACCTGCACCACGGCTACGGCGGCGGGGTGCGCGTGGGGATGGGCGAGAACTTCGTGGTGGCCCTGGACGCGGGCCACTCCGCCCAGGCCACCCTCCCCCTCTATATCGGGCTGGGCTACCTCTACTGAGGCGGGGCCGTCGAGGGCCGAGGCCGGCGGTCTCGGCCGCGCGCGCTCCGGCGCTCCTCACGCCCCGGGGCTCACTCCTCGTCCTTCGGGTGGATCCCCCGGCGCCCCACGTACCAGGTGAAGACGGCGTCGGACCCGTGGATCGCCCCGAACACCCACTCGGGCTCGAGGAGCGTGCGCGCCTCGGGGTACCCCCACATCTCCACCCCGAAGAGATAGGCGATCCAGAGCGCGATCGCCGCCAGGAGCTCCAGGACCGCGAAGCCCTTGTGGTCCAGGTAGTAGTTCCCGAGGCCGGGAACCAGCAGCGAGACGAAGGCTGCGATCCAGGGCCGCTTGAAGGCCCGCAGGCACCTCGGACAGCTTCCGGGCCTCCCTTCCAGGGCCAGGCCGCAGTAGGGGCACAGGTGCTGGAGGCCCGAGGCGTGCTCCTCGCCCAGGGTCGGCAGGCTGTGCTGGTTCAGGATCTCGGTCACCGTCTCCCGGTCGTCCCGGGGCACGCCCCGGAGAACGAGGCTGCCGCCCCCGGCCAGGGCGATCCGGATCCGGCCCCAGCGCTCCACCTCGATCCCCTCCACCGAATCGTAGGAGAGCTGGATCCGGAGGGGTCGGGGCCAGCCCCACGAGCCGAGCTGGAAAAGGATCACGCGGCTGTCGGTGAGCACCACCGCCCGGCGCCAGCCCACGACCCACCGCTCCCAGAAGGAGAGGCCCCGGGCCGTGGTCAGGAAGTGCACCCACTCCCCGCTCCAGAGCGTGTCGCGAATCTCCCCGTCCATCCGCTTCAGGAGCTTGAAGTTCCTCCGGGCGGCGCGCCGCTCCCGCCGCTCGGCCTCCCGAAACATGGTGGTGAAGCGATAGATGCCGTCTCCGCCGGGAACGGAGAGGAGGTCCTTGAAGCTCTCGGCCTGATCGACGACGGGTGAGACGCTCAACGGCACCGTCCTGGTGGAAGGCTGTGCAATGGCCGGGATTCGGAGCAAGAGGGGGTGTCTAGAAAAGTACGCGGAAGCGCGGCGCGGGCTCAAGAACGCCTTTGCGCGGCTCCCGCGTGCTCGACGGAGCGGACCCGGGTCGATGTCCGGACGCAAGATCTTCTGTTGATGGGTTGCACGGGGTGAAGTAAGATGGTGGACGGATTGTGGGACCTCACCCGGAGTTCCCGGCACTTCCTCCAGGATCGGGCCCATGGGCCGCTCCCCCGCTCTTCCCGGTTCGAGGGCGGCCGCGCCGAAGACGTGCCTGCTTCGGCTCCTTCCGGCCGGCCTTCTCGCTGCGCCCCTCCTCGCCGTCCCGGCCCCCCTGGGCTCTCAGCTCCTGGAGATACCCGGCCCGAACGATCCGGCGGGCGCCCAGTACGTCCACCGGGCCTGGACCGTGGAGGACGGCCTTCCCGTCAACTATCCCAACTCGCTCCTCCAGGGGCGGAACGGCTACCTGTGGCTCACCACCTTCGACGGCCTGGTCCGGTTCGACGGCGTCCGCTTCCGGGTCTTCAATACCGCCAACAGCCCCGGACTCCCCACGAATCGCGTCCTGGAGCTCGTGGAGGACGACGACGGCTCGCTCTGGTTTCTGACCGAGGGGAATCGCGCCGTCCACATGCACGAGGGCGCGTTCACCGTGGTTCCCACCGAAGACCCCGTCGGCCGCGCCCTGGAGCGGACCCCGGAGGGGGAGATCTGGATCCTGACCCGCAGGGAGCTCGGACGGGGGAAGCCCGATTCGACCTTCGAGGTCGAATACCGCTTCCCTGCGGAAGTGGACGTGGCCGATCTGTACGGGACCGCCTCGGGCGAATTCTGGATCTCGACCTGGGACGGGCGCCTGGCCTGCTATCGGGAGGGAGGGATCACCTGGTTCGGCCCCGACGACGGCCTGGGCGTGGGCTGGATCCACGATCTCCATCAGTCTCCGGACGGCCGCATCTGGGTGGCGGGGGACGAAGGGCTCCGGGTGCGCGCGCCCGGCGCGGATCGCTTCGAGCCGATCCGCGGCCCGGACGGCCGAACCTGGACCCACCGAACGTGGAGCTTCATCCCCCACGCCGAGGGATCCGGACTCCTGATCCGCACGGACAGCGCGATCTGGTCCCATGGTGAAGAAGGCTTCGCGAGGTATCTCCAGGGAGCCGTGTCCCAGAACAGTCCGGACGCTCACCTTCGATCCCGGGACGGCGCCCTCTGGGTGGCCCGGGACGCGCGCCTGTACCGGAACCGGCGCCTCGTCTTCGAGGCCCCCGATCGCATCCTGCGGCTCCTGGAAGACAGGGAGGGTGGGATCTGGGTGGCCAGCGACGGTCTCCACCGCCTGCGCCGATCCAGCTTCACGGTACTGGGCGAGCCGGAGGGGCTGGTCCGAAACGTCTATTCCATCGCCCAGCAGTCCGACGGGACCCTCTGGTTCGGAACCCTGAGGCACGGGCTCGCGCGCCTCCGGGACGGCCGGGTCCGGGTCTTCGGCGAGGGCCGGGGCCTCTTCTCGAACCTTCCCTTCTCCGTGTACGTGGATCGTGAGGATCGGCTCTGGATCGGGTTCTGGAGGGGAGGAGCCTGCACCTTCGACGGCGTCGAGTGCAGGCGGCCCACGGGTGTCGACAGACTCGAGACCAGCACGGTCCGGGCGATCTTCCACGACAGCCGGGGAGACCACTGGTTCGGAACCGACGAGGGCCTCTACCGCCGACGGGGAGAGCGGTGGAAGCGGTACGGGCTGGCCGACGGCCTTCCCACCGACGCGATCCGGGTCGTGAAGGAGGGCGCGGACGGAGCCCTCTGGGTCGGGACCTACGGGGGCGGGATCGTCCGGATGTCAGGGGACCGAGTCGAGAGCCTGGACACCTCCCACGGTCTCAGCCACGACCTGATCCGCTCGATCTACGTCGACGGTGACGGGGTCGTCTGGGTCGGCACCGAGGGGCGGGGACTCAACAGGGTGTTCGTCTCCCCCCGGGCTCCCCTGTCCGCCGCCCGCATCACCGCGTATACGAAGGAGGTCGGCCTCTTCAGCGACGTGGTCCATCAGATCGTCGAGGACGACGTCGGTCGGCTCTGGATGAGCTCGAATCAAGGCATCTTCTGGGCCCACCGGGAAGACCTGGAAGCGTTCGCACGAGGCGATACCGACGAGGTCCACGTCGTTTCCTACACCGAGCGCGACGGACTGCGCAACCGGGAAGCCAACGGCGGGGTGCAGTCCCCGGCGATCGAGGATCGACGGGGCCGTATCTGGTTCTCCATGATCGACGGTGTCGCCGTCGTGGATCCCTCCCGCGTTCGCCGCAACGAGGTCGCGCCGCCCGTGGTGATCGAGTCGGTGGTCACCGAGGAGAGGGAGATCGACCCGCTAGCCAGGACGGGGATCGACCTGGAGCCGGAGGAGCGGGAGCTGGAGATCCGGTATACCGGCCTGAGCCTCCTGGCGCCCGAGACGGTTCGATTCCGGTACCGGCTCGAAGGCTTCGACCGGGACTGGGTGTCGGCCGGCGCTCGACGGGTCGCCTTCTACACCAATGTTCCGCCCGCCACCTACACCTTCCGCGTCGTGGCGAGCAACCATGACGGCGTGTGGAACGAGGAGGGTGCCGCCCTCCAGCTGTCGGTGACGCCCTTCTTCTACGAGACGGGCTGGTTCGTGGCGGCGATCGTGGGCCTGGTGGGGATCGGGGGGCTCGCCGGGCTCCGCTGGCGGGACCGGCACACCCGGGCCCGGGCCGAGATGCTCGAGGCGCTGGTGACCGATCGGACCGACGAGCTGCTGAGACAGCGTGAGACGGTGGCGCGGCAAGCCGAGCACCTGAGGGAGCTCGACGAGGCGAAGTCCCGCTTCTTCGCCAACATCTCTCACGAATTCCGCACCCCCCTCACCCTCACGATCGGACCCCTGGAGGATCTCAGGGAGGGGCTTCGGGGAGAGCTCTCTCCCGACGCGGTCGAGAGCCTCGAGCTCGCCCTGCGCAATTCCCGGCGCCTTCTCGCCCTCGTGGACGAGCTCCTCGCGGTGGCGAGGCTCGAGGCGGGAGAGATCCGTCTGCAGGCGCGAAGGGGGGACCTCGCGACCTTCCTCCGCCAGATGGGCCGGGAATACGCCCACCTCGCCGAGATGAAGCGAATCGAAGTCCGGTTCGATCTCCCCTCGGAGCCCGTGCCCCTCTGGTTCGATCCCCAGCTTCTGGAGAAGGTGATCGGAAACCTCCTCTCCAATGCGCTCAAGTTCACCCCCGAGGGAGGGAAGGTGCGCCTCGCGCTCATGGAGAGCCGCGCCACGGATGCCGGGGCCGCCCCTTCCGTGGAAGCGGCGGCCGAGGGCTCCGCTCCGGGAATCGTGATCGTCGAGGTTCGGGACAGCGGTCCGGGGATTCCGGCGGGCGAGGTCCCGAAGATCTTCCGGCGCTTCTATCGATACCGTACGGACGACGGTCCGGTGGAGCCCGGCACCGGGATCGGGCTCTCTCTGGCGAAGGAGCTCGCCGAGCTCCACCGGGGCCGGATCGAGGTCGAGAGCGAGCTCGGGTTCGGCGCGGTCTTCCGGGTGTCCCTCCCCCGGGGACGAGACCACCTGGATCCCGAGGAGATCGCCGACGACGGCGAGGACCGGGTCCCCGGGTGGCTGGAGCCCTCCTCCCCCCCTCCCCCACGAAGGCCGGAGCTCGCAGCGGCGGACGGGACCACGCCCTCCCCGCACGGCGCCCCGGCGAGCGAACGCCGCGGCGACGGCCCCCGTCACCGGTCTCCGCTGGACGACGCCGACGTCACCACCGTCCTCGTCGTGGACGACGATCCGGACCTGAGAGCCTACGTGCGCGACCACCTGGCCTCGGCCTACCGCGTTCTGGAGGCCGGCGACGGTGGGGAAGCCCTGGAGCTGGCCCGAAATCGGACACCCGACCTCGTGATCAGCGACCTGATGATGCCGGTGCTCGACGGGCACGGTCTGGTCCAGGCCCTCAAGGAAGACCGGCGCACCGATTACATCCCGGTCATCCTCCTGACCGCGAAGGCCTCACCGGAAGAGAAGCTCGAGGGGCTCGGCGAAGGAGCCGACGACTTCGTGACGAAGCCGTTCGACATGGCCGAGCTCGAAGCCCGGGTGGAGAACCTGATCTCCTCGCGGCGCAGGCTCCGCGTACGCTACCGATCCCAGCACGTGCTCCGTCCCGAGGCCGTAGAGGTGCCCTCGGCGGACGCGGCCTTCCTGGAGGCGGTCCGGGCGGTGATCGAGGAGAACCTCCACGACGAGGAGTTCAGCGTCGACGATCTGGCCAGGGTCCTGGGCCGGAGCCGCTCGAACCTCTACCGCCGGCTCCGGGAGGTCCACGACGACCCGCCGGCTGAGGTGATCAAGTCCATGCGCCTGGAGCGAGCGGCCCAGCTCCTGGAGGCCGACTTCGGCTCCGTCGGAAAGGTGGCCTACTCCTGCGGGTTCAAGAGCGTCTCCCACTTCTCGCGCTGCTTCAAGGAGCGCTTCGGCGCCCCACCGTCGGAGTACCCGCCGACCGTCCCCTAGGCCGTCCCGGGTCCGCGGACCCCCTTTTCCGCTCCGTCCCAGATCCTTGTCTCCGGGTCTCCGGGCACGGAGAGATCTCACTTCGCGACGGAGCGATTACCACCCCCTCCCGCCCCGTCCCTTATCTGTGCACTCGAACGGCGTGGTCGGTGGGATCCGAACGGCCGCCCCTGTCGACGGGCCCTGCGCTACGCCCAGCCAGAAAGGCACCGATGGGAGCCAAGAGGCACCATGCCTGGATGGACGGGGATCACCGACGCCGAGCGATCCGGATCCTGCTGGCCATCGCGGAACCCGACACCCGCTCCTACGTCCGTCGCTGCCTGGAGCTGCACGACCAGGAGGTGGATCCGATCTACGAGACCTCGGACGGACACCGTGCCCTGGAGACCCTGGAAGGGACGCCCGTGGATCTGATCGTCGCCGAAACCGGACTTCCGGGGCTCGACGGGGTCGAGCTGTGCCGGAGGATCCGCATGGCGCCACGGATCCGGCAGACGCCGATCCTGCTCATCCTGAGCGAGCCCCCCACGCGGGAAGGAGAAGCCCGAGCCACCGCGGCCGGGGCCAGCGCCGTCCTGGGGAGGCCCTTCAACGCCCGGGGCCTCTGCGGGCTCGTGGATCGTCTCCTGCGCACCCGGTCCCCCCCGCCCTGAATCCGACGGACCCCGGGCGGGCGTCCCACCGCAACGGGACGCGCGCTGAAGCCCACAACGAACACACGAGACAGGAAGCCATAGCGATGACCCGCCCAGACCTCGACTTCCGGCTCCTCCTTCCCGGAGCCCTCGTTCTCGCGCTCGTCTTCGGCCTCGAGAGCGCCGCGGCGCAGCTCCCCGATCCAGGGATGACCGTGACCGAGGGCGTCACCGCACTCGTCGTCACCGACCCCCAGAACGACTTCCTCAGCCCCGACGGCGTCACCTGGGGCGTGGTCGGCGAGAGCGTCACGGAGAACAACACGGTGGCGAACCTGGAACGGCTCCTTAGGACGGCCAAGGAGACCGGGACACCGGTGTTCATCTCTCCCCACTATTACTACCCCACGGACCACGGGTGGCAGTTCGGGGGCGCCCTGGAAGTCCTCATGCACAACATCGGCATGTTCGACCGGAACTCGCCGCTCAGCCTCGAAGGCTTCGAGGGCTCGGGCGCCGACTGGCTCGCAGCTTACAAGCCGTACATCGAGGACGGCGAGACGGTCGTGGCCAGCCCGCACAAGGTCTACGGCCCCGAGACCAACGACCTGGTGCTCCAGCTCCGCAAGCGGGGCATCGACAAGGTGATCCTCGCCGGAATGTCGGCGAACCTCTGCGTCGAGGCCCACATGCGGGAGCTCCTCGAGCAGGGCTTCGAGGTGGCCGTGGTGAAGGACGCCACCGCCGCCGCCAGGCTGCCCGAGGGAGACGGATACCAGACGGCGCTGGTGAACTTCCGCTTCATGGCGAACGCGGTCTGGTCCGCGGACGACGCGACGCAGGCCATAGCCGGGACCTGAGGCCGCTCCGGAGCGCGCGAGCTTCGGCGGCACCGGAAGGCAGCAACGCACGACACACCCCTTCGCACCAAGGAGGATAACCATGCCCGTACGTCAGAACCTCGATCTCGACAAGCTGGAGCAGTTCCGCTCCTTCCTCACGGAGAACCCGGACAAGGGGAAGCTCCACCTGGAGGTCCGGGCGCTGTACGAAGGACAGGCCGGGCGGAGCACCGTGCACGTCGGCCCCTACACCCTGGACGGCGACACCGTACAGAGGGAGACCCGCCACTACACCTTCCCCTTCGGGGCCTGGCGGGAGGTGGAGGAGCTGATCGGCGTCCAGGGAGCGACCGACCGCATGGAGCCCGTGGAGATGGCCCTGGCCGCCGAGGCGGCGTGCATCGTGAACGGGATCACCTTCAACGCAGCTCGCCTCGGCATCGACACCGAAGATATCGAGATCCACGTCGAGGCCGACGTGGACCCGCGGGTCCTCTTCGCGATCAAGGGCCCGGAGGAGCACGGCTCCTGCCTCGGCGAGATCCGCTACCAGGTGAAGGTGAAGGGGGAGCTGAGCGACGAGGACCTGGAGACGATCCAGTCTCTCTGCCAACACTCTCCCGTGCACGGGATGCTCACCGAGAAGGTGCGCGTGAGCGGAACCGTGGCCCGGGCCTAGAAGGTCGCCGGAGGAGGAGCACGATGAAGCGTCAGACCCTTGTGGAATACGAGGACGCCACCCCCCAGGTGCGGGCCGTCTACGACGACGTCATGGAGACCCTGGGCACCCCGAAGCCGCTCAACGTCCTCATGGCACTGGGCAACAATCCCCAGGTCCTGGGGGGTGTGTGGTCCATGCTCCGGAACACGCTCGTGGAAGGAGATGTCCCCGCCCTCCTCAAGGAGCTGATCCTCTTCCGCATCTCGGTTCACGCGGGGAACCGGTACTGCACCTCCTTGCATGGGCACGCCGCCTGCAATCTGGACCCCTCGCTGACCTACGAGGACCTCATGGCCCTGGCGGAGGGGGAGGCCACGGACAAGCTGCCCACGTCCTTCCAGGTGGCCCTCGACGTGGTCTCGCAGGCGGCCCTCGAGCCCAAGAGCGTGGCGGACGACCGGTTCGACTTCGAGGAGCGGCTGCGTGACGCCGGGTTCTCGGAGGCGGAGATCGACGAGCTCCTCGGCCAGGCCTACTTCGGGGTCATGATGAACATGCTGACCGACGCGTACGACATTCCCTGGGAGGAGCCCTTTCCGCCCGAAGATGCCTGATCCGCCGCGCCAGGCCCGGGGAGGGAGGGCTCCTCCGCACTCTCGTCCCGCGGGTTCATCCCATGGCTCTCCATAGAGCGCTCTCGACCCTCTCCCGCTACGAGGCGCTCTTCGAGCTGACCAGCGAGATCAACGCGTCCGCCGAGATCGAGCAGGTGGGCCAGCTCCTGGCACGCCGGCTCAAGTACGTGGTGGACGCCCTGTCCTGGAGATATCTGAGCCTCGACGCCGAGGACTCCCCGTCCCTCAAGGCCGAGCGTGTGGCCATGATCATCGACGGCCACCGGGGGCAGGCGAACGTGGACCACGTGCCGATGGACACGCTCTGCGAGCTCGAGCTGGGCCTGTGGACCGCGAAGAAGTCTCGCTTCGTCGAGGGGGACGAGCTCGAGAGCGCCCGATCGATCCTACCGGAGCAGTTCCGAAGCGACGCGATCGTACAGATCTACGTGAGCCCTCGCTTCGCGGACGGAGGGCTCCGAAGCATGCTCCTCTTCGGCAAGCAGCGCGAGCCGTTCACCGATCTGGAGATCAAGTTCCTCTCCCTGGCGTCCCAGATCTTCGACGACAAGGTCTACCGACTGTGGGAGCGGCAGCGCCTCCGGGAGCTCGAGCTCGCCTATCTACAGCAGGAGATCACCCTTCGGCAGAACGAGAAGCTGGCGACCCTGGGGAAGATGAGCGCGGGCATGGCCCACGAGCTCAACAACCCCGCGGCCGCGGCCCAGAGGGGCGCCGAGCGGCTGCGAGAGGAGATCGCTCGTCTCGAACGCTCCCTGCGCAGCCTGGGGGAGACGGGCATCTCGGGATCCCGGAGCGCCGCGTTCGAGAAGCTCGCCGACCTGGCCCGGGAGCGTGCCGCGAGCCCGACCGATCTGGATCCCCTCGCCCGCAGCGACCTGGAGAGCGAGATTGAGACGTGGCTGGAGGATCGGGGGCTCGAGGAGCCGTGGGAGCTGGCCCCGACCCTGGCGACGATCGGACTGGACGGTGCGACGCTCACCGCGCTCGGAGAGGAGTTCACGGCCGACCAGCTTCCCGCCATCGTGGCGGCGCTCAGCAGCTCCCACTCCACCCGCTCCCTGACCGAGGAGATCCGGGAGGGGGCCGGCCGGATCGCGGAGATCGTGAAGGCCCTGAAGTCGTACACCTATCTCGACCAGGCACCGATCCAGTCGGTCGACCTCCACGAGGGGCTGAACGACACCCTCACGATGCTTCGGAGCAGGCTGAAGGATGGGATCACGATCAAGCGTGAGTACGACGCCGAGCTGCCGCGCATCCAGGCGTTCGGCAGCGAGCTGAACCAGGTCTGGACGAACATCGTCGACAACGCGATCTCCGCGATGGACGGAAGCGGCGAGCTCATCCTGAGGACGTACGGCGATCCTCCGTGGGCGGTGGTGGAGATCGAGGACTCGGGCCCCGGGATCCCCGAGGAGATCCAGGGCCGGATCTACGATCCCTTCTTCACCACCAAGGCGCCCGGCGAAGGCACGGGCCTCGGCTTGAACATCACCCACAACATCGTCGTGCAGCGACACAGGGGGACGATCGAGGTCCGCTCGGAGCCGGGGAGCACCTGCTTCCGGGTCCGGCTTCCCCTGAAGCTTCCCACGGAGACTCCGGAGAGCTGATCCATGGCACGGACCGAGGATCGAGCGAAGCCCAGGCCGGTGATCCTGACCGTGGACGACGACGTCCACGTCCTGATCGCCGTCGAGCGGGACCTGCGACGGCACTACCGGCAGGAGTACCGGATCATCAAGACCCACTCGGGCCCCGAGGCCCTGGAGACGGTCAAGGCGCTGAAGCAGAGGAACGATCCGGTGGCCCTCTTCCTGGTGGATCAGCGCATGCCGGAGATGGGGGGCACCGACTTCCTCGCCCAGGCGATGACCTTCTATCCGGATGCCCGCAAGGCGCTGCTCACGGCGTACGCCGACACCGAGGCGGCGATCGCGGCGATCAACGCGGTCGGCCTCGACTACTACCTCATGAAGCCGTGGGATCCGCCGGAGGAGAAGCTCTATCCCGTCCTGGACGATCTCCTCAGCGACTGGCAGGCGTCGGCCCGCCTCCCGTACCAGGGAATCCGCGTCGTGGGGACCCTCTGGTCACCGCGGAGTCATGCCGTGAAGGACTTCTTCGCGCGGAGCCAGATCCCCTACCGGTGGCTAGATTTCGAGCGGGACCCGGAGGCGAGGAGACTCGTGGCCTCGGTCACGGGAGACCGGCCCCGGTTTCCGGTCGTGTTCTTCCCCGACGGGAGCAGCCTCGTGGCTCCCGACATCACGGCCCTGGCGGAGAAGGCCGGGCTTCGGACCCGGGCGACCCAGCCCTTCTACGACCTGATCATCGCGGGCGCCGGTCCGGCGGGGCTGGCGGCGGCTGTCTACGGGGCGTCCGAGGGGCTGAAGACCCTCCTGGTCGAGAAGGAGACCACCGGGGGACAGGCGGGGACGAGCTCCCGGATCGAGAACTACCTGGGCTTTCCCAGCGGCCTGAGCGGAGCCGACCTCGCCCGCCGGGCCACCGTCCAGGCGACGCGCCTTGGCGCGGAGATCCTGACCGCCCAGGCGGTGGAGAGGGTCCGTGTGGACGACAACTACCGGATCGTGACCCTGGCCGACGGCTCGGAGCTGAGCTGCCACGCCCTGATCGTCGCCACCGGCGTCTCGGTCCGCGAGCTGGACGTGCCCGGGGCCACGGTGATGACCGGCGCCGGAGTGTATTACGGCGCCGCGTTCACCGAGGCGGCCCACTACACCGGCGAGCACGTCTTCGTCGTCGGGGGCGCGAACTCGGCCGGCCAGGGAGCCGTCTTCCTCTCCCGCTACGCGAGCCGGGTGGGGATGCTGGTGCGGGGGCGTCTGTCGGACAAGATGTCCCGCTACCTGATCGAGCAGATCGAGTGCACGGAGAATATCGACGTGCTCGAGCACACCGAGGTGACCTGCGTCCACGGAGAGGATCGCCTGGAGGCGATCACCTACCGGAATCTGGACACCGGCGAGGACGAGACGGTGCCGACGCCCGCCCTCTTCATCTTCATCGGCGCGCGGCCCCACACCGATCTGGTCGAGGGTGTCGTCGAGCTGAGCGACGAGGGGTTGATCCTGACCGGCGCCGACCTCCGGCGGAACGGCGAAGGTCGCGGCGCCTGGACCCTCGATCGGGACCCGTATCTCATGGAGACCAGCGTGCCCGGGATCTTCGCCGCAGGCGACGTGCGGCAGGGAGTCGTCCGGCGGGTGGCATCCGCGGTGGGGCAGGGCTCGACAGCGGTGAGCTTCGTTCATCAATATCTGAAGACGGTCTGAACCCGGGAGGCTGCGATGGGACTCGCTGAGCTGCTCGGGCGGCTGTTGAGGCGCCCGAAGAAGACGTGTCCGCACCTGGAGCAAGTTCAGGAGGTCACCCCGAGCTCGCCCGACGGATGCACCCGCTGCCTGGAGATGGGNNCACGCGACGAAGCACTTCCAGGAGACCGGTCACCCGATCATCCAGTCGTTCCAGCCCGCGGAGGCATGGCGCTACTGCTACGTGGACGAGGCGCAGCTCACCGAGGCCGAGCCCTTCCGGGCGTAGTGGAGTGACGGCCCCGAATCGGAAGCGCGCCGAAGGAGGCGATCCCATGCGACGCGTTCTGTGGTTCGTCGGTTTTCTCGCCCTGTCCCTGGCGGGCTCGGTGCCCGCCCTGGCCCAGGAGGTCGGAGAGGCCGTCACCCTTCGGGGCTGCCTCGCCCAGGACGAGGACGACGAGATGGAATACCTCCTGGAGCACGCCGTGAACGCCATGGGAGAGGAGGTCTCCGCCGAGGAGATCGAACTCGTTCCCGGCGAGGGCGTGAACATGGCTCCCCACGTGGGTCACACGGTGGAGGTGACCGGTACGGTCGTCGCGGACGAGGAGGAGGACGAAGACGAGGAGATGGAGGACGAGGACGAGAGCGAGCTCCACATCCGGGTGAGTAACCTCGCCCACGTCTCCGCGTCCTGCAGGGGCGGCTAGGGCCGCTCGCTCACCTCCACCGGGCCGAGCCCCGCCTCGGCCAGGGCCCGGTTCAGGCCGGGCAGATCCTCCCCCAGGAGGCGGTGGAGCTCGGCCGTGTGGCCGTCCAGCTCCGCCGACAGCTCCTCGAACACCCGGCGGTACGCCCGGGTCGGCGCCGCGTCGCCCATCTCCAGGTGTCTCCTGAGCCCGGTGAGGCGGTCGTTGAGGCGGATCGGGAAGGCGATCTTGTCCTTGGGGCTCTGGTTCCGGACCTGGTAGAGCTCGGCCTCCACCGCGCCGATCTCCCGGAGGAAGCGGGACGCCCGCTCCTTCAATTCCTCGTCTTCGCTCTCCGCGAGCTTCGCCTCGATCTGGGCCCTCAGCTCCCGGATCAGCAGCACGCTCCCGTTCGCCTCGCTCTCGGCGTCCCGGATCGCCCTGGCCAGCTCGAACTGGGCGACGAGGTCGGCGTCGGTGACGTCCTCCAGGCGAGGATCGCTGCGAAGGCGGAACGAGGCGGTGTGGGCCTCGCCGCCCACGGTCAGCCGCGCCCGGTAGCGGCCGGGGGGCGCCCAGGGGCCCACCGTCGGGTCTCCCCCCTCCAGGACGATCCCCTCCCAGGCCACCGCGCCCGGGTAGCGCAGGTCCCACCGCACCCGGTGGGTGCCCTGGCCGGGCACTCCCTCGAAGAGGGTGCGCACGTGCTCGCCGGCGTCGTCGAGGACGTCGACGCGGACCCGGGCGCCCTCCGAGGCCACGTAGTAGTCCACGACGGCCGGAACCTCCCGCCGGACCGCGTCGGCGGGTTCGAAGAGATGGACGGCCGAGGCGAACGCCCCGGCGTCGATCTGCCGGAGGGTCTCGATGTCGTCCAGGACCCAGAACGACCGCCCGTGGGTGCTGATCACCAGGTCCCGCTCCTCCACCACGAGGCCGGTGACGGGGGTGTCGGGGAGATCGAGGCTCAGGTCCCGCCAGCTCCCTCCGTCGTCGAAGGAGACCAAGACCCCGTGCTCGGTGCCCGCGTAGAGAAGGCCCCAGCGGTGGGGGTCTTCCCGGATGACGCGCACGAAGTCGCCCTCGGGGATCCCTTCGCTGATCTTCGTCCAGCTCCGCCCGTAGTCGTCGGTCTTCCAGGCGTAGGGAGCCCGGTCGTCCATCTCGTAGCGGATCCCGGCCACGTAGGCGGCGGCGGGGTCGTGGGGCGAGACCTCCACGATCATCACCCGGGTGTGGGCGGGCATGTCCGGGGGCGTGACGTCGGTCCACGAGCCCCCTCCGTCCCGGGTGAGGTGGACGAGGCCGTCGTCGGAGCCGGTCCAGATCATGTCCCCGTCGTGGGGCGACGGCGCGATCGTGTAGAGGGTCGCGTAGATCTCGGGCCCGTCCTGATCCTTCACGATCGGTCCGCCCGAGTCGTCCAGGGTGCCCGGCTCGGCCCGGGTCAGATCGGGGCTGATCTTCTCCCACGTCTTCCCGTCGTCGCCCGAACGCCAGAGATGCTGGGAGCCCACGTAGAGGACGTCGGGGTCGGTGGGCGCCACGGCGATGGGGT
>JABAHQ010003752.1_pt3 | contig 27664 bp, 16 predicted proteins | sample 7062091 | NCBI WGS metagenome assembly JABAHQ01 (sample SAMN14534359, study PRJNA622989) | marine sediment metagenome | biome: marine biome [ENVO:00000428]; feature: marine pelagic biome [ENVO:01000023]; material: deep marine sediment [ENVO:00002113] | place: India: Gulf of Kutch | collected...
ATGGTTCTAATTGTTGCTTTTACCTTCGGGCTGGCGACCATAAGCACCGCTTTTGTTAAAGATATCGTGACCATCACGCTTACCTTCCTGGCCCTGCGATTCTTGGGCTTTGGCTCTCTGCAACTGGTCAGCAATAATGTCATCGCCCAGTGGTTCATCCGGCGGCGGGGCCTGGTCATGGGTTTGGCCGGGTTGAGTCTGGCCGCCGGCTTCACCATCTTTCCGGCCTTAACAGAATATCTGATTGGCCAGTTCACCTGGCGTGGCGCCTGGCTGACCTTAGGTTTGCTCGTTTGGGGCATCATGCTGCCCCTGGGTTGGCTCTTTTTCCGAGATAAACCGGAGTTGTACGGGTTATTGCCCGACGGAGACCGACGGCAGGATAAAATCCGCCAACCTGTCGGGGGGGACCATCAGGCCAATAGCCAGGGACAATTCTCCCTGACCACTCAAGTACAAGTCAATGAGGAAAATTGGACCCTGGCGGAAGCACGACAGACAGGTGCTTTCTGGCTCTTTTTGGTCGCCCTCTCCAGCCTGACCATGCTGACCGGCGGCCTTGTTTTTCATCACCTCTCCCTCTTTGAAGTACGCGGCTTGAGCCGGGACCTGGCCGTAGATACCTTTAAAACAGTCGCCTTTTTCTCCATGGCCGGCAATCTGGCCATGGGGCGCTTGCTGGACAGATTCTCGGCCCGGCGACTTATGGCCCTGACCCTCCTCATGTTAGTTGCGGCGATGATTCTGGTGCAGATTATGACCACACCGGTTCAGGCCCTGCTATACGGTGCTTTGCTCGGCTTGATAACCGGCAGTTTTCGGGTCATTGACGCGGTAATATGGGCTAAATACTTTGGCCGTCGCTATCTCGGCTCAATCCGGGGGGCCACTATGATCGGTATAGTGGGAGGCACAGCCCTAGGCGCATATCCGCTTGGCTTAAGCCTGGATTACCTGGGCAGTTACGCGCCTGTTTTAACCGCTCTGTTAGTCCTGCCGTTAGGCAGTAGCTTGACTACCTTCTTTATCAAACCACCCCAGAAACAAACGACCAGTAAGTCTACTTTATAACCAATTCCCACCCCGTCTACTGTCTACTATCTACCGTCACCTATTTCGTCTTGCCTGGCAAATTGAGGCTGGGTATAATCTCCGGCGGAGGTTATCAAACACATGGCCACTGATCGGAAATACCGTAAAGAAACTGAAACCCAGGCGACCAGCGATCCCGTACCGGAAGAATTTGATTCTGCCATTGCGCCGCAAGGGTATGAACCAGAGTTGGTTGAAGATATTGCGGATATGGAAACGCCCGAGGAAAAGCGGCGCAAAGCGATCCGTTACCTCATCTGGACGGCCCTTGTCCTCATCGTAGCCACTTATTTTTGCCTGCCTCGTGGGCTTGAACGGCCAAATGATATTCCAATCCCTTATGGTTTGGAAAATCGCCCCTTGCCCTCGCCAGAATTGTTCCTTTACCAAATCGTGCCCAAATCATTAGGGGAGTTTGAGCGAGTTCACCAACAGGTAGAACGTTCGTTTGAAGAGCCATTCGTTGGGGCAGAGATTGCTATGGCCACCTATACCAACCCCCGAGGCAGGGTAGTCACGGTTTGGATCATTAACGCCGGCTCATATATCAATGCCAACCGCTATTTGCGGGGACTGAAAACATTTCTGGCAGAAGAAGTCGGCGCAACCAAAGTTGTTGACCGTATCTGGCTGGAACATAGTTTTCTGGAATGGGAAGCGCCTAAGCTGGCTAACCGCGCTTATGGGTTCGCTTGGAGCAATGAGCATTTCTACTATTCGGTTACCAGCGCAAACAAAGAAGACCGGGACTTCTTTGTAGAGAACTTTCCGTATTAATGCTCCCAAAGACACTAGAAACCCGGTTTTTCCGTTGAGGCAACCAAATTTATCATTTATATAGCCGATCTTTTATGACATAAAGTCTACTTTTAGAGAAAAAACCGGGTTTCTTTTCAAAGTGGCAATTTGGTTAGGTTGTAATAAATTTGTTTCAGGCTATACTTTTGTTTATAATAATTAGAAAAATTCAGTTAGCAAAATTTACTTTTTAATGAAGCGAAATCACAAACTTACTAATCAGGTCAAAAAAATGTTGTCCCAAGAGGAAGGGACAACATATAAAGACTGGGGAGGGCGGCTTCCGGTGGCCCTGGTCTATGCCAATAGTTATCGCGTGGGCATGAGTAGCCTGGGGTTACACACCCTCTATCGCCTCTTCAACAACGAACCAGACGTCGTTTGCGAACGGGTCTTTTATGGATTTCAACGCGCCCCTCACCCCAAGGAACCGCTTCTCTCTCTGGAGTCACAACGGCCTCTGGATGAATTTACCCTCATTGCCTTCACCATCTCCTACGAGTTGGATTACTTCAATGTGATCCACCTGTTGCGACAAGCAGGCATCCCTATCTTTGCCCAAGACCGGGATGAAAGCTGGCCGCTAATTATCGCTGGGGGGCCGGCCGTTTACACCAACCCGGAGCCCCTGGCCGACATTTTTGACGCAGTGGCCATTGGCGAAGGGGAAGCCATCGTTCCGCCATTAATTGATGCTGTGTGGGAGGCAGCTAATCTACCACGCCATGAAGCCTACCAGCGCTTGAGCCAGGTGGAGGGCCTGTACGTCCCGGCTCTCGATAATGGGCCGGTTGCCCGGGTCTGGTTGAAAGATTTAGACAATTTTCCGACCATCAGCCAAATTTACACGTACAATACGGAATTTGGGGACCGGACTTTGATCGAAATCGCGCGCGGCTGTGGGCGTGGCTGTCGCTTCTGCCTGGCTGGGTACGTTTACCGCCCTATGCGGGAAATGCATTTAGATACAGTTCTGGCTATTGCCCGCCATGCCCTCACCCATCGAGACCGGATCGGGTTGGTCAGCGCCGCCGTTAGCGATCATTCCTGGATTGACCAGATTGCCACCGAGTTGCGCGCCATGGGCGCCCGCCTGACTGCCTCTTCAATGCGAGTCGATCCCATCTCTGAGCCCCTCATTAAGGGCCTGGCCGAGTCGGGCAATCAGACACTGACCATCGCCCCGGAAGCGGGCTCCGTGCGCATGCGCAAGGTGATCAACAAACCTCAATCAGATGACCAAATCTTGTACGCCGTTGACCTGGCGGCTAAATACGACTTTCCTCAGTTGAAGATGTATTTTATGGTCGGCCAACCAACTGAACAAGAAGAAGATGTGGAAGCCATCGCCGACCTGGTGTTGCGGGCCAGGCGAATTTTCCCCCGCAATATGGCCATCAACGCGACCCCCTATGTCCCCAAAGCGCATACCGCTTTTCAGTGGGCGGCCATGATGCCTGTTGAGACCCTTGAAACGCGGGTCAAATATTTGGAGCGCTGCTTACAACCGGAAGGGATTGCCGTTCGTTCCGATAGCCCGGCCTGGGCGGCCGTGGAAGGTGTTTTGGCCCGAGGGGATCGTCGCTTGGGACGCGTTTTGGGTCGCATGCGTAAAACCACCCTAAAAGAATGGCAGGCGGCCATGGACGCTGAGGGCCTAAATCAGAATGACTATTTACGCGAACGTGATTTAAATGAAAAATTACCGTGGGAGTCGGTTAATCCGGGGGTGACAAAAGCCTTCTTTAGTTGGGACTTAAAGCGAGCCGTCAGAAATGAATTAACGCCAGCCTGCCCGCCGGCCAATTGTCTTATGTGCCAGGCTTGTGACCAGGAATGGGCTTTCCGACCGGATTACCTGGAGAAACTGGGCCCCAATATGGGCACCTACGGGGACAATTTTATCCCTTTGCAAATGGACTGACTTACTAAAACGGTGTGCAAACAGGTAATGATTTAGCCAATAAAAAACAACTGCCAATCATTTGCGATCGGCAGTCTTTAATAACCAGATTTTAGCCAATAAGCTCGGCAAAATTAGACCAGCTTCTCCAGATCTTCAGCGGCTCGCCTCATATCCAAGAAGATCAGGCCTAATTTGGCATGAGCGCGGGCCATAGCCGTCAAAACGGCTTCATCCCCAATAGCCATCAAAAGAACGTAACCATTCGAGCCTTTAATGTAAATCTCATCAAGAACACCGCGATTTAGTTCTTGCGCAATCCGTTCACCCAAAGACAGCATCGCCGCCGACATAGCAGAAACGCGGTCCTCCTCAGTATCTGCCGGCAGTGACGAAGCCATAATCAATCCGTCAACGCTAACCACTGCGCTGCCTTCAATATCCGGTGTACCAGCTTGTAAGTCCCTTAGGCGGGCCACCATCTGTTCAGTGCGTGATGCCATCTTGATATCTGCTCCTTGTGTGTGATATGGTGAAGTTGATTAGCGGTAGTATCACAAAATCACAGTTATCATAAAATTACAGTCATCATAACACAACAGCTAAACTATGTCAATGTAGAACTCACCCTTACAGCAATTCTCATTTTGGCGCGAAAATTACCTTCCCGGAAGCTAAGAGAGCTATTTCTTGACCAAAGCACCTCATGATTTTGACACTCCGCCTGGCTGAAGACGCCTCAAAGCTTCCGGGAAGGTTATAATTAGAACTGCCGTCGCCCTTACCAGGATGAATAGGGACCCGTCGCCCCACTTTGGCCACATCAACCATTCATACAGATCTAACCGACTGTTGTTGGTTCAGGCAAAGAGGATTTGGTTAAGACATAACGCCCATAGGGAGGAAAGAGTTTGCCCCACTCAATCAAGTCTTCTAACTGGTGAGCGCCAGCGATCATCTCGCGAGTAGCAGCGTCGCTATGTCGCACAGCGCTATCTAAGGTTTGAATAGCCTGTGCCTGGTTCAAGGCCTGCAAGACTTCCTCAGGAGGAATAATCGCTTGCAGATTAAGCCCGTTCAGAGCGATACCAGATGGCTGCAATTTACCTTTGAGCGAGGCAGTGAGTTGACGCTCAATCCGTTTCCGGATGCTGGGCTTAAAAAGAGCACGTAAAGTGTAGACACCCATCAAACGCCGCAAAACAACATCAACCTGGCGTTGCAGACTCTTATCAGCCTTGGGCAGACCACGCAGGCGCTGGCTTACCCGCTCGGTAATTAAACTGGTATCAACGGAATAGGTGCCCGACCAGTGAACCGTTAACAGAACCCCTTCAGCAGTCGGGACATCGGTGACTGCCCCTTTGACCAACTTGGTTTTGGTCTCAAACACAAATTCTACTTTTTCCAGACCAGGCTTCAGATGGTGGCTACCTGATGGTAAGACCCGCTTGATAAACCCTTGCCGATTAACCACAACCGCATTATGATCTTCAGGGACAATGACAGCACTATTTCGCACGATGAGATAATATAGACCCGCACCCATCACCACCAAACTCAGGATTAAAAGTGTCATTTTCAGGTCCTCCNNTTTAACATCATGCTGTATAAGAAAATGTGATGTAATAAATCGCCATCGTGGGGAACGGCGCCAATTTCTTCAGCCACAGATACAGGAAGATCATAAGTATCCACACAATCAACCGGCAAAACGACCCGCACTTGACGATTAGCAGCCACTGCCCGCAGCTTTAAATGCATGGCTAGTTGATAGGTGCAAAGGTCGGTGCAATCGCCGACAGCAATAAAAGTATCCACTTCGGCGTGATCAGTCAACCAACTATCTAAATCAGTACCGATCGCCGAATGAATAGATTGCTTGGGCATTACCTGAAACAAATCCCAGAAAGAAAGCTCCTTAAATGCGCCAACTGTCTCACTCTCCGGTGTTCCTCGAATGCAGTGGGGTGGGTAGCTTTCAAACTCTACAGAGTCGGGAGCATGAGCATCTTGGGTCAGGATAAAGTTGCGTACTCCGGCGGCATAGCTCTGTTTGAATAACTCGGTGATTGGCTCCACCAAGTTAGCCACCCTGGAGCTGGCCAGTAGCCCTTCATAGCAAAAGCCATTAAGTACATCAACCGAGATAACAGCCACCTTTTCCGGGGTCCCATTAATAATCGAGGTGATAGCTAGAGTCGGCAATGTATTTCTCCAATCGACAACATAACTCAAAAAGGGCTTCGATTGTTCAATCAATTTTTCGATGTCCATAATATCTTCCATAAGTGTTTTTTTTACACTAAGTGGGTCTGAAAAAAAAGGAGTTTGTTAGTGTCAAACTCACACTAAGTATATCACCAAAAAAAATGATTGTCAAGCCTGAAAATAAGGATTTTTAATCTGGCGCAAAACGATGCTGCAAAAAGTAACTGATTGAAACTGAGAAAAAGCCAAGGGGCAATACCGTTCAAATAAGACGGTAGCATAGGGCCTTGTGCCCGCCCACAAGGGGCTAAACTACGTTATTTGAAAAGTATTGAGCCAAGGGGTGGCTCTAAATTCCCTGAGGCTTTGTCTTTGATGACGCCCCCAGTTCGCTTTGGCTGCTCTACGGAAACAATCGCCTGGCTTTGATTTCCGCAACAGCATCCGGTCTGTATTGGTAGAGCCGGGCTGGCCGCCCGCCAGTTTCTCGATATCTTTTGGTTGGCTCAATCACCTCGGTTTTACGCAATTTACTTCTGAAATTACCTTTGTCTAATTTTTCGCCCAAGATAATCTCATAAGCTTGTTGCAATTCCCGTAGCGTAAAAGTCTCTGGCAGAAGCTGAAAACCGACCGCGCTATATTCCAGCTTGTATCTGAGACGAGTGATGGCATAATCCAAAATCTCATCGTGATCGAAAGCTAACTTGGGGGGATGATAAGCGGAAAACCAGTCCACATCGGCGGCATCGTCGGCCGCTTTGGGGTCAATTTTATCAGCCCCAACCAGGGCAAAATAAGCCACCGTGATCACCCGTGTGCGAGGATCGCGGCCGGGCGCGCCAAAGGTATAGAGTTGTTCCAGATAAACTACCTTGCGGGTAACATTCGTTTCTTCTTTCAATTCTCGGTAGGCTGCGTCGTCAAGGCTTTCATCTATCCCGATAAAGCCCCCGGGTAAAGCCCAATAGCCTTCAAAAGGCCAATGTTTGCGTTTCACCAGTAATACTTTCAGTTCCTCTTGCAAGATCGTGAAAAGAACAATATCAACAGTGACCGAGGGACGCTCGTACTTGCTTGGATCGTAGGTTTCGGCCAGAGACATATTAATCCTCATCATTTAGTGTATTTCTCACACCAATAGTATACCACAAAAAACCTCATCTCACCAGAGACAAGGTTTCGTCCAAGTAAGCGTTCAAATCAGGCAAATTTTAATGGTTTGCGCAATTAAACCTGCCACATATACTTTTCCCAGACGGTGTAGGCTTCTGCGCTGCTCACATAAGCCAGCGCCAAATATTTGGGTCTTCTCGGTTGGCTTAAAAGCTGCATGTTGGCCTCGGCCGGCGTTTTATTACCCTTTTTGTTGTTGCAAGGCTTGCAAGCAATGACCACGTTGTCCCAGGTCATTTCTCCTCCTTGCGACCGGGGTATCACATGATCAACAGTTAGCTCTTTGCTCGGCGGCTGTATACCACAGTACTGGCACGTATAATGGTCTCGGATTAACAAGGCTCGCCGAGAAATAGGGATCGATACCCGGTAAGGGATTCGAACGTAATAAACCAAACGAATCACTAGCGGCTTAGGGAAGGTGATATGCTCAGACCGTAAGACGGCTTCCGCCGCTTCGACGATTTCTGCCTTTTCTTTGAGCAGGAGGACAACAGCCCGTTTAACGGAAACAACGCTCAACGGCTCGAAAGACGCATTCAAAACTAAGACGCTACCCACAATAGTTTCCCTTTAATAAAATAGACCACGCGTTCGTGTTTACAGTAATCAAAATAATATTATATCAAACCAGATTTTTGAGGTCAAAAAAGGCGATTGACACTTAAAGTAAGTGTGCTATAATAAAAGGCTAGATATAAAATAGGGATCTCACTACATAATTGAAAATCAATGATGTTTTTCACAAACAGGGACAAAGTTGTCTTTATTGAACGACGAGGTCAATCTTGCTGAGGATTAGTTAAGCCATAACTTCCACTTCCATAAGACGACAAGTCCCTTATTACCCTTAATTTGTTTCGTCTCGGGGGAAGCCGCCTGATCCTTAGCTCTAAGTGCTAATCCAATAACTAAGGAGGAGGCCACACTTGCCCGGACACTATTTCACCCAAATATCAAACCAAGCACGTTTGAAAAATACACTTTATCTGCCACAGTTCGAACACGATGCTTGTGGGATTGGTTTTATCGCCTATGCTGATGGCAAACCTCATCCCGACATCTTACCTTTGGCTCTCAAAGCTTTGACAAACCTGTCCCATCGGGGTGGCGTACTGGCCGATGGCAAAACCTCTGATGGAGCTGGTATTCTTTGCCAATTGCCTTACACCTTTTTCGCTCAAGCCTTAAAGAAACAAAATATTGCTCCCCCGAAGCCAAGTAACCTGGGCGTGGGACAATGTTTTCTCCCTAAAGATGAGGGGCTCTTAGCCCAAAGCATGGCCTTGATTGAAGATGTTTTAGCCAATCCAGACTTAGGGCTGCGACTGCTAACCTGGCGTAAAGTGCCCACCAATAGGCGCATTCTTGGCCCACAAGCTGAGGCAACCCAGCCTACTATCCAACAGCTGATCGTTGCCCCCACTACATCTATTAACCAAACTAACTTCGAACGACGCCTTTATTTGGCGCGGCGGATCATCGAGAAGAGAGCACAAGAGGCCAATCTGGCAGATATTTATATTTGTTCTTTCTCTAGCCGGGTCATCGTCTACAAAGGCCTCCTGCTCGGTGACCATTTGGGTAAATTTTATGTCGATTTGCAAAATTATGATTTTCAGGTCGGCATGGCTGTCTTTCATCAGCGCTATAGTACCAACACTTTCCCCACCTGGCCCAGGGCACAGCCCTTCCGCGTTCTGTGCCATAACGGCGAAATTAATACTATTCAGGGTAATGAGAATTGGATGCGAGCCCGGGAGAGTAAACTTACTTCAGAGATATGGGGGGATCAGATTAAGCATCTCAAGCCAGTGATTGATGAAACTGGCAGTGACTCGGCCAAGTTCGATAATGTCCTGGAGTTGCTCACCCAGACTGGGCGGGAGTTGCCCCATGCCGTGGCTATGATGGCTCCTGAAGCCTGGGAAATGCTGCCTGACACACCTGAAAATGAAGCCCGGCGTAACTTCTACGCCTATCACGCCTGCCTGACTGAACCCTGGGATGGCCCTGCGGCCCTGGTTTTCTGTGATGGGCAAACCGTCGGCATTACCCTCGACCGCAACGGCCTGCGTCCTATGCGCTATACGATTACCAAAGATGATTTAGTCATCGCCGGTTCTGAGGCTGGCTTCATCGAATTAGATCAAATCAATATCGTCAAAAAAGGTCGCCTCGGCCCGGGTCAAATGCTCGTAGTAGAAACGGGTACCCAAAGGATCTACGAAGACGCGGCTATTAAGGAAAAATTAGCCGGCAAAAAACCTTACGGAGAGTGGATGAAGGAGATCGTTCCCCTACCTACCCGTCTCATCCCCGGCCTCGAAACGACAAATCCTGGCCAGGGGATACCGTTGGAGATATACCAATCTGCCTTCGGTTACACTGCTGAAGAGATGACCGTTATCCTACGTCCAATGGGAGCGACCGGCAAAGAGCCCATCGCCTCTATGGGTGATGATACCCCAATCGCCCTCCTCTCCAACTTTAACCGGCCCGTCCATCACTACCTAAAGCAGCGCTTCGCGCAAGTGACTAATCCGCCTATTGATCCGCTACGCGAAGAGTCGGGCATGTCCCTGCGCATTTTGCTCGGACATCGGGGAAATATCCTTACCGACGGACCGGAATTAGCGCGACAATTACAACTCGACACGCCAGTTCTACAGAACGATGACCTGGTCGCCATTCAAAACCAGCCTGGTTTTGCCACGATCAAACTCTACGCCATCTTCAAACCCAAAGAGGTTATGCAGATAGAGCAGGTTTTGCAAAAGCTGGCCCGGACGGCTGAGTTGGCCGTCCAGCGCAAGGGCGTAGATATGGTAATCATCAGTGACAAAGCCATTGATAGCACGGCTGTTCCGCTTCCTATTTTGCTGGCCGTCGGCGCAGTACATCATCACTTGATCAAACAAGGTCTCCGCGCACAAGTTAGCCTGGTGGTTGAGACAGGCGAAGTCCGCGATGTCCATCATTTTGCCGCCCTCATCGGCTATGGGGCCGAGGCCGTTAATCCTTACCTGGCTTTAACCTCAGCGGCTGAATTAGCTCAGACCGGTAAAATCAAAGGAACCACCCCCACCCAAGCCATGGCCAATTATGCTCGCGCCCTGGAATTTGGCCTGCTGAAGATTATGTCCAAGATGGGCATTGCCACGGTTGATAGCTATTGCGGGGCGCAGATTTTTGAGGCGATCGGGCTTGGCCAAGAAGTGATCGATCGTTGCTTCGCCGGGACACCTTCCCAACTGGGTGGGGCTAGCCTGGTTGATCTGGCTCAAATCGCTTTAAGGAATCACCAAAAGACCTTTGGTCCCACTGGGCCTCGCCTGGAAAGTCCCGGTCAGTTTAAATTCAAACGGAGGGGCGAGTTTCACGCCTTTAACCCCATGGGGGTCAGAACCTTACAAAAAGCGGCTAGAACCAATGATTATGCCACTTATAAGAAATTCTCCAAGATGGCCAATTGTGAGGCGGTCGTTAGTCCCAAAGATGGACTACAAATCCTATCTGACCGGAAGCCGATCCCTCTGGAAGACGTCGAGTCGATATCCGAAATTGTACGCCGTTTCTCTACAGCGGCGATGAGTCATGGTGCGCTTAGTTCTGAAGCTCATGAAACACTGGCCATGGCGATGAATCGGCTGGGCGGGATGGCCAATAGTGGTGAAGGCGGAGAAGCTCCGGAACGTTTTGGTACCAAACGAAACAGCGCTATTAAACAAGTCGCTTCTGGCCGTTTCGGCGTCACCCCGGCTTATCTGATGTCGGCTCGGGAACTACAAATCAAGATGGCCCAGGGGTCCAAGCCGGGCGAAGGCGGACAATTACCAGGCCACAAGGTCTCAGTTGAAATCGCCAGGTTACGATACAGTTCTCCGGGTGTGGAACTGATTTCACCCCCGCCACATCACGATATCTATAGCATTGAAGATCTGGCTCAGCTCATTTATGATCTGAAGCAAATCAACCCCATGGCCGCTGTATCCGTAAAACTGGTCGCTGAAACGGGCGTAGGCACAATTGCGGCCGGCGTTGTTAAAGGGGGCGCTGATGTGGTCCACATTAGCGGTGGCGTGGGTGGTACAGGTGCTTCTCCCTTAAGTAGTATCAAATCTGCTGGTTTGCCCTTCGAGCTGGGGTTAGCCGAAGCCCAGCAAACGCTGATAGCCAACGACTTACGTGACCGGGTACGCCTCCGCACCGATGGGGGACTACAAACGGGCCGAGATATTGTTCTGGCAGCTCTATTAGGCGCTGATGAATTTTCCTTCGGCACCGCAGCGCTCGTGGCTGAAGGGTGCATTATGGCCCGCGCTTGCCACACCAACACCTGTCCCGTAGGAATTGCCACCCAACGTCTTAACCTGCGAGAAAAATTCCCTGGCCAGCCTGAGTGGGTCATAGCCTACATGACCTTTGTGGCCCAAGAAGTTCGGGAAATCCTGGCAGAGATGGGCTATAGCCGGCTGAATGATATCATTGGCCACACCGAATTGCTCAAGCAAAACGGCGTTGAACAACTGAACCTGGTGCCTCTCCTGGCTACCCCAGATCCCTCGGGCTTCTTGCCCCGCCGGAACATCTTAGCCAGCAACGATATCTGTGAAGTCAACGCTATGAACTGGCAATTACTGGAGGCAGCCCGACCCGCACTCCAAGATGGGAAGCAGGTCAATATTCAGCTTAACATCAAAAATACAGACCGAAGCATCGGTGCAACCCTGTCAGGCGCAATTGCTGCCCGGTGTGGGCCTAAAGGTCTGCCGGAAAATCAAATCTGCTTCACCTTCACCGGCAGTGCCGGACAAAGCTTTGGCCTCTTCAACAACTATGGCATGCATTTGACCCTCGTTGGTGAAGCAAACGACTATGTGGGCAAAGGTATGGCCGGGGGAGAAATCATCCTTAAGTTCCCTCCAGAAGCACCGCTCGAGAGCCACAAAAACACAATCCTGGGGAATACGGCTCTATACGGGGCAACCGGAGGACGCCTCTTTGCGGCCGGTTTGGCTGGAGAACGGTTTGCTGTGCGCAACAGTGGGGCCGTTGCAGTAGTCGAAGGAGTAGGGAACCACGGGTGCGAGTATATGACAGGTGGCACGGTTGCCATCCTGGGACAGGTTGGCTTTAACTTTGGGGCCGGTATGAGTGGCGGCATAGTCTACATTTTTGATGAAAACGAGAATTTAAGTGAACGTCTCAATCCAGACATGGTTGAAATTAGTCCGGCTGACAACCCGGAAGATATTGCCCGACTCTGCCACCTTTTGCAAGAGCATTTAGCTAAAACAGGCAGCCAGCGAGCCAAATGGATCATTGAACAACGGCACATTACTCTGCCGTTGTTCAAAAAGGTAGCCCCCATTCAAACAGAAGCTGTGACGTCATCAGTTCCGACAGAGGTCGAGGTCGAAGAGGCTGAAGCCGAGTTAGTTGAGAGTGAGACAAGGGCCTAACCTTCCTTATCAACCAAACAGGCTACCATGCGCGAGTGGCTCATCGTACCTTCCTTAAATTATATTATTCTAAAATTCTAAAGCATATCCAGGCTGACAGCCCAAGATAGGCCAGTTCGAAGCTGATCTGGCCATGCTATGACCAAAAAAGGTGAAGGGACGCTTCAACCGGTCTAGACACGGGAGTAAATAACGATTGATTGACTCTATCCTGGAGATGTATTATACTCCTGCGACTGTCTTTATAGCCCCAACGCCGTCGTTGTCAATAACGACTTGCGTGTTGGGGTATTTTTCTTTGAGGGAGGAGATCGAGAATGTATCAAGGTTATACCAAGAATCCGGGTAGACTGCCCCCTAAACAGGGGCTATATGACCCTCAATTTGAACACGATGCCTGCGGGGTAGGCTTTGTGGTCAACATCAAGGGGAAAAAGTCAAACGAGATTGTCCGCCAGGCACTCACCGTCCTCTTGCATCTGACCCATCGTGGCGCCCGCGGCTCTGAGCCTAACACAGGTGATGGGGCTGGTATCCTATTTCAGATACCCCATGCCTTTCTTAAAAAGGTATGTGCTGAAGAAGGTTTTCGGCTCCCTGATCCTGGCGAGTACGGCGTGGGAACGGTCTATCTGTCTCCCAATGAGGTTGAACGTCGAAATTGCGAAAGGCGCTTTGAGGAAATTATTGAGGAAGAAGGACAGCGTGTACTTGGCTGGCGAACCGTCCCTACAGACGGCACATCACTGGGGAAAACGGCTAGATTGGCCGAACCTGTTGTCCGGCAGGTTTTCATTACTCGCAATTCTTCAATTAGCGATGACATGGCCTTTGAGCGCAAACTCTATGTCATCCGTAAACGCGCTGAAGACACCATTCACTACGCAGACGGAGTAGCAGGCGGTGACTATTTCTACATTTCCAGCCTATCTTACAAAACGATCGTCTACAAAGGAATGCTCATGTCAGAGCAACTGGAGGCATTCTATCCCGATTTATCAGACCCCTCTATTGAGACTGCTCTGGCCCTGGTCCATTCCCGCTTTAGCACCAACACATTTCCCAGTTGGGAGCGCGCTCATCCTTATCGCTATCTCATCCACAATGGCGAAATCAACACGCTGCGCGGCAACGTTAACTGGCTGTATGCTCAGCAAACCCTGTTCAAGTCTGACCTCTTTGGGGATGATATAGCCAAGGTCTTGCCTATCATCCAGCCCGATGGAAGCGATTCGGCCATGTTCGACAACTGCCTGGAATTTCTGGTTTTGGCCGGCCGATCACTGCCTCATGCGGTGATGATGATGATTCCCGAGCCTTGGTCAAATCACGAAAGCATGAGCGATGATAAGAAGGCGTTTTACGAATATCATAGCAATCTCATGGAACCGTGGGACGGCCCCGCCTCAATTGGCTTCACCGATGGAGTCCAGGTCGGCGCAGTCCTTGACCGTAACGGTCTACGACCCTCGCGTTACTACGTGACCAAGGATGATTTAGTGATTATGGCGTCTGAAGTCGGTGTGCTCGACGTGCCGCCAGAAAAGGTACTTTACAAGGGCCGCCTGGAACCGGGTCGAATGTTACTGATTGATACAAAAGAGGGGCGTATCATCAGTGATGAAGAGCTGAAACGCAGTATGGCCATGGAACACCCATACCGGGAATGGTTAGATGAATACCAGGTGGCTTTAGAAGACTTGCCTGCTCCACCACCTCACCAGGTGCCAAAAACCGATCATAGCACGCTGGTTCAACGCCAGCAAGCATTTGGCTACACCAACGAAGACTTGCGTATTTTACTGGGACCAATGTCTAAAAACGGCATTGAACCCATCGGCTCTATGGGAAATGACACGCCATTGGCTGTTCTGTCTGGCAACCCTAAACTTCTCTACAATTACTTTAAACAACTCTTCGCCCAGGTCACGAACCCGCCCATTGATGCCATTCGTGAAGAACTCATTACCGCCACAGAGGTGATGGTTGGCGCTGAAAGCAATTTGCTCGATCCCAGGCCGGAAAGTTGTCACCAAATTAAGGTGAAAAACCCGATCTTGACCAACGAGGAATTAGCAAAAATACGTTATATCAGCCAACCTGGCTTCAAATCGGCCACGTTGCCAATCTTTTTCAAAGCTTCGTCGGGGGGACTGGAGTTGGAACAGGCTATGGAAGACCTATTCCAGACAGCCGACGAGGCCATCGCCAACGGCGTCAACCTGCTGATCCTGTCTGACCGGGATATGGATCGGGACAACACCCCCATTCCTGCGCTTCTGGCCGTGGCCGGTCTTCACCATCATCTTATCCGGGCCGGAACACGTACTCAGGTAGGTCTGATCCTGGAGTCGGGTGAACCCCGCGAAGTCCACCATTTCGCCTGCTTGATTGGCTACGGCGTAACCGCCATCAACCCTTATCTGGCCTTCGAAACGCTGGATTATATGATCCAGGAAAAGATGCTCACCGAAACCAACTATGATCAGGCCGTGAAGAAGTACGTCAAAGCCGGGATTAAGGGAGTGGTCAAAGTCCTTTCCAAGATGGGAATTTCGACTATTCAATCTTACTGTGGCGCACAAATATTTGAGGCCATCGGCATAAACCAGGCTGTGATCGACCGGTACTTCACCGGGACACCTTCCCGCATAGAGGGTATCGGGATCGACGTAATTGCCCAGGAAGTTCAAATCCGCCATGCACGGGGCTTTCCCAAACGGCAAATCGACGGACGGCTCCTGGATGTTGGGGGCGAATACCAATGGCGTCACGAAGGCGAACATCATCTCTTCAACCCCCAGACAATTCACAAGTTGCAATATGCCTGCCGCACTAACAACTACGAGATTTTCAAAGAATATGCCGAGTTGATCAACAATCAATCTAAAAAACTCGGCACTCTGAGAGGCTTGTTAGAATTCAAGTTTGCCGAGAACCCCATCCCTTTGGAAGAGGTCGAATCGGTCGAATCGATCTGCAAACGCTTCAAAACCGGAGCTATGTCTTACGGATCTATCAGCAAGGAAGCGCACGAATCCTTGGCCATCGCCATGAACCGTCTCGGTGGTAAGAGTAACTCCGGTGAAGGAGGTGAAGACCCCACCCGCTATGTGCTGGATGAAAACGGTGATTCCCGTAGCAGCGCCATTAAGCAGGTTGCTTCCGGCCGATTTGGTGTTACCAGCGAATATCTGGTCAATGCCAGGGAACTTCAGATAAAAATGGCCCAGGGGGCAAAGCCAGGCGAGGGGGGGCAGTTACCAGGCCGTAAAGTTTACCCCTGGATTGCCAAGGTTCGACATTCAACACCCGGCGTGGGCCTGATTTCGCCGCCGCCCCACCACGATATCTACTCTATCGAAGATTTGGCCGAGTTGATCCACGACCTAAAAAATGCCAACCCCCAGGCCCGCATCAATGTCAAGTTGGTGTCTGAAGTGGGGGTGGGCACCATCGCCGCCGGGGTAGCCAAGGGTCACGCCGACGTCGTACTCATCAGCGGCTATGACGGTGGAACCGGCGCCTCCCCTCAAAGCAGCATCAAGCATGCCGGCCTACCGTGGGAACTGGGCCTGGCTGAAACTCACCAAACTTTGGTGATGAATGACCTGCGCAGCCGAATTGTGGTAGAAACAGACGGTCAACTCAAGACAGGCCGGGATGTGGTCATAGCCACTCTCCTTGGCGCGGAAGAATATGGTTTTGCCACCACCTCCTTGGTGGTCCTGGGCTGCACTATGATGCGGGTCTGCCACCTGGACACTTGTCCGGTTGGCGTCGCCACCCAAAATCCAGAACTCCGCAAAAAATTCACGGGCGATCCGGACCACGTGGTTAACTTCATGCGCTTCATCGCCCAGGAGATGCGTGAGTGGATGGCCAAGCTCGGTTTCCGCACTATCAACGAGATGATCGGACGAACCGACAAATTGGTAACCAAAGAAGCGATAGGTCACTGGAAGGCTAAGGGGCTTGACCTCTCTAACATACTCTATCAGCCGGATGCACCGCCAGAGGTGGGGCGCTACTGCCAGATCCCCCAGAACCACGGCCTTGACCAGGCGCTCGACAACCAGATACTGCTGGATATGTGCAGACCAGCCCTGGAGCGAGGTGAGCCGGTTGCCGCTACCCTGCCTATTCGTAACGTTAATCGGGTCGTGGGCACGATCCTGGGCAGCGAAGTCACCCGCTGCTACAGCGCCGAGGGGCTCCCGGAAGACACAATCCGTCTTCGCTTCCAGGGATCAGCCGGCCAGAGTTTTGGAGCCTTTATCCCGAAAGGAATTACCCTCGTTTTGGAAGGGGACTCAAACGATTACATCGGCAAAGGGCTTTCGGGTGGCAAAATCATCGTCTATCCGCCCGAGGGGTCAACCTTTGTCCCCGAAGAGAATATCATCATCGGCAATGTGGCCTTTTATGGCGCGACAAGGGGGCAAGCTTACATCCGTGGCATGGCTGGTGAGCGTTTCTGTGTCAGAAACAGCGGTATCCATGCCGTTGTCGAGGGCATAGGCGATCACGGCTGCGAGTACATGACCGGCGGTCGTGTGGTCGTTCTTGGCTCGACGGGGCGGAACTTTGGCGCCGGAATGTCGGGAGGCATTGCCTATGTCTTAGACGAGGCCGGAGATTTCCCCCGCCGTTGCAACCAGGAAATGGTCTATCTTGAACGGTTAGATGATGAAGCTGAAATAAAAGAGGTGGAAGCTATGATCCGGCAGCACGCCGAGTACACCAACAGCAAACTGGCCTGGCGTATTCTGAGTGATTGGGACAATAAAATCTCGAAATTCGTTAAGGTTATGCCTAAAGATTACAAACGTATGCTCGAAGCCTTTGACCGAGTCAAAGCAGCCGGCTTGAGCGGCGAGGAAGCAGTGATGAGTGCGTTTGAACTGAATAAAAACGACCAGGCCCGCGTGAGTGGGAATTAAGATTAAAGCCCTCAACGATCGACTTTCGGCTCAAACAGTTGGCTGATAACTGATCGCTGACAGCTACTTAGGAGACAATAAAATGGGTAAACCTACCGGATTTATGGAATATAAACGTGAACTGCCTGGCTATCGTCCCCCCAAGGAACGAATTGGCGATTGGCAGGAGATTAACCTGTGCTTTCCAGACGACAAGTTTCAGATACAGGGAGCGCGCTGCATGGACTGCGGCATTCCGTTCTGCCACACCGGTGCATTGATGGGTGGGATGGCCTCTGGCTGTCCAATTAATAACCTCATCCCTGAGTGGAATGATCTGGTTTATCGAGGTCTCTGGCGGGCTGCGCTAGAGAGACTACACAAAACAAATAATTTTCCCGAGTTCACAAGTCGAGTGTGTCCAGCCCCTTGTGAAGGGTCATGTACTCTGGGCATCAGCGAACCGGCTATTACAATCAAGAGCATTGAATACGCTATTGTGGCCAAAGGGTTTGAAGAAGGGTGGATTGTCCCCGAACCACCCCGCAAAAGAACCGGCAAAACAGTCGCTGTGGTTGGGTCCGGCCCCGCCGGGTTGGCCTGCGCTGACCAGCTAAACAAAGCTGGCCATACTGTAACCGTCTTTGAGCGGGCCGACCGCATTGGGGGGCTATTAATATACGGTATCCCCAATATGAAGCTAGACAAGACGGTGGTCCAGCGCCGTATTGACCTCATGGCTCAAGAGGGCGTCAAATTCATTACCAATACCGAGGTGGGCAAAGATTATCCGGCTGATAAACTCCTATCAGCGTTTGACGCTGTGGTCCTTTGCGGAGGTGCAACTAAACCACGCGACCTGCCAATTGAGGGGCGGCATCTAAAAGGCATTCATTTCGCTGTGGATTTTCTCCGGGCCAACACCAGAAACGTCCTTGATGGAAACGACGCCTCCCGCTCGCCCTGGGAGACCCGAACCGGAAGCGGAGAATTTATCTCCGCCAAAGATAAAGACGTGATCGTCATCGGCGGCGGCGATACCGGTACTGATTGTGTGGGCACGTCCTTACGCCACGGGTGCAAATCTCTGGCCCAATTTGAGATCCTGGATCGCCCCCCCGATGAACGGACGCCCGACAATCCGTGGCCGGAGTGGCCTAAAATCTACCGCGTGGATTACGGACAGGAAGAAGCCGCGGCCGTTTTTGGTCGAGACCCGCGTTATTTTTCTATCATGACCCAAAAATTTGTGGGGGATGAAAACGGTTACCTTAAGGAACTACACACCGTCCAAATCGAATGGATACCCAGCAGCAATGACGGCCGCCCATCCTTTCGGGAGATTCCTAGCAGCGAAAAGGTGTGGCCTGCCCAATTAGTCCTCTTGTGCCTGGGCTACCTCGGGCCAGAGGATACGCTCCTCGACCAGCTTGACGTCGAACGGGATGGACGGTCCAATATCAAGGCCGAGTATGGTCGGTTTGCCACCAGTATCGAAGGTGTTTTTGCCGCCGGTGATATGCGTCGTGGCCAGAGCTTAGTTGTATGGGCCATCAATGAGGGACGCGGCGCCGCCCGCGAGTGTGATCGATATCTTATGGGCGAAACCAACCTGCCCTAACAAACAACAGGCAGGGAGGACCAACAAGCTGACCTAAACTCTCTGCCTGTTGTTTTTTATCTACAGTCTACAGTCTACCGTTTGCCGTCCACATATCGGCATGATGCTCCTGCAAACTGCGTACAGCCAAACTCTTTAGGCTGAGGGCTTTAATGCCATTGACCGCTGCTACTGCCGCCGAGAGGGTGGTTAATAGGGGGATCCCCATCCACGTCGCAGCGACGCGGATCGCTTTACCATCGGAGTGGGCAGAGGGGCCGAGAGGGGTGTTGATAATCAAGCTGATGTCGCCAGCCTGAATGGCTTCAACGATGTGGGGCGACCCTTCGCTGACTTTATTAATCGACTGCACGGGAATCCCCACGCGTTTTAGCATCGCGGCAGTGCCGTGGGTGGCAGCAATCTTGAAGCCTAGACTGGAAAGGTCACGGGCAATCTTCAAGGCTGCCCCTTTGTCAAAATCGTTGACGCTAATGAAAACCGTTCCCTCCTGAGGTAAAGCCGTCCCGGCGGCGGTCTGTGCCTTGGCAAAAGCGTGGCCAAAGCGGGCGGCGTGGCCCATCACTTCGCCGGTGGAGCGCATTTCCGGGCTGAGCCGGGCATCAACGCCGGGGAATTTTTGGAAGGGCAGCACCGCCTCTTTAACAAAAAAGCCATCGACCTTCGGCTGGCGGATAAAGCCAATTTCTGGCAACGTTTCTCCAGCGACAACTCGAGCGGCAATTTTCGCCAGGGGAAAGCCCGTTGCCTTGCTGACAAAAGGAACCGTCCGGCTGGCCCGAGGGTTGACTTCGATCACATAAACGATATCATCTTTCATGGCAAACTGGACATTCATTAACCCTTTGACCCCAATTTCCAATCCTAAGCGGGTGGTATAATCTTCGATAATGCTCAAATGATAGGCACTGAGTTTATAAGGTGGCAACACACAGGCGCTATCGCCCGAATGAATGCCCGCCTCTTCGATATGCTGCATTACCCCACCGATGACCACCCGCTCACCATCACAAACAGCATCCACATCTGCCTCAAAAGCGTCTTCCAGAAACATGTCAATTAAAATTGGCTGACCGGGCGCAGCTTTGAGGGCTTCGCCAACGTACCCGGCTAGCGCTGGCTCGTCATAAACGATGGCCATTGCGCGTCCGCCCAGAACAAAACTCGGTCGAACTAGCACCGGATAACCAACTTTTTGGGCCACCGCCGTAGCGGAGGTCAGGTCAAAAGCAATACCGTTAGCGGGCCTGGGAATATCGAGCTTGTTTAACAAGGCTTCAAACTGTTCTCGGTCTTCGGCCATAGCGATGGCGTCGGGGTCGGTGCCCCAGATGGGCACGCCGGCGTGCGCTAAGTCTTGTGCTAAGTTAAGGGGGGTCTGGCCACCGAATTGGACAATCACCCCATCTGGTTGTTCTCGCTCCACAATATTGAGCACATCTTCAAGGGTTAGAGGTTCAAAATAAAGGCGGTCGGCCGTATCGTAATCCGTGCTGACCGTTTCCGGGTTGCAGTTGACCATTATTGTCTCAAAACCGGCCTCTTTCAGAGCGAAGCAAGCGTGAACACAACAATAATCAAACTCAAGTCCCTGTCCAATTCGATTAGGTCCACTCCCCAAAATCATCACCTTACGCCGGTCCGTAGGGGCGGCTTCGCAACTGGTCTCGTAGGTAGAATAGAGATAGGGCGTGTAGGCCTCAAATTCGGCCGCACAGGTGTCCACGCGGTGATAAACAGGGACAGTGCCTAGGTCAAGACGCTTCGTCCGCACATCGAGCGCTGAGAGGGCAGATTGATCTGCTTTATCAGGCTTTAGAATTCGAGCCAGAGACGCATCAGAAAAACCGGCGCGTTTGGCACAACGCAAATCGTCAGCAGACATGGTTGCCAGAGATAACTGGCTCAACTCGGCCTGCAATTCGGCAATTTGGACCATTTGATCAACGAACCAGGGATCATAACCGGATAAACGAGCAATCTCATCAGCCGGGTGGCCGTTGAGGAGAGCGCGATAGACCTGGAAGAGACGCTCCCGCGTGGGTATTCGCAAATCCTCGAGCCTGTAAGTTAAGTCTTCGACCCAAAGGCCATCTATCCCCATCTCCAACCCACGAACCCCTTTTCCCAGGGCTTCTTTGAAAGTCCGCCCAATGGCCATCACTTCACCCACGCTTTTCATCTGAGAGCCAAGGGTAGGCTCAACACCGGGAAATTTTTCAAAGGCCCAACGCGGAATTTTGACCACCACGTAATCAATACTTGGTTCGAAGCTGGCCGGGGTTTCACGGGTGATGTCGTTCGGGATCTCCGGCAGGGTATAACCGACGGCCAGCAGAGCCGCAATCTTGGCAATAGGAAAGCCGGTCGCTTTGCTGGCCAAAGCCGAAGAGCGTGAAACCCGTGGGTTCATCTCGATAACCACCACCTCACCATCGATAGGATTAACGGCAAACTGAACGTTACTGCCGCCCGTTTCTACGCCGATTTCGGTCATCACGGTCCTGGCCGCATTACGGAGGCGCTGATATTCTTTGTCAGTCAGGGTTTGGGCCGGGGCAACAGTGATGCTATCGCCGGTATGGACTCCCATAGGATCCAGATTCTCAATCGAACAAACGACGACAAAATTATCGGCCTTGTCCCGCATCACTTCCAATTCAAACTCTTTCCAGCCCAGTACACTCTGTTCAACCAAGACTTCACCCACCGGGCTGAGGCGGCAACCATGCCTAACACCCTCGATCAATTCGGCTTCATTATGAGCAATAGCGCTGCCAGATCCCCCCAGGGTATAGCTGGGTCGAATGAGGAGTGGGTAGCCAACTTCCTGGGCCAGTTCCAAGGCAGATTGAGGATTATCGGTCAACACACTCTGTGGAGTCTTCAGGCCAACACGAGCCATAGCCTCTTTGAAGCGTAACCGGTCTTCGGCCAATTGCATCGCTCGCAGTGAAGCGCCGATGAGTTGCACCTGATATTTTTCTAACAAGCCCGCTTCGGCAATTTGAACCGCCAGGTTGAGGCCCGTCTGCCCACCAACGGTGGGCAAAATAGCATCAGGGCGTTCTTTAGCGATGACCCTCTCAACCGACTCCAGCGTCAGCGGTTCGATGTAGGTGGCGTCGGCAAATTCAGGGTCCGTCATAATGGTGGCCGGATTGGAGTTGATAAGAACAACTCGGTAGCCCTCTGCTTTGAGGACCTTGCAGGCTTGCACGCCGCTATAATCAAATTCGCAGGCCTGGCCAATAATGATCGGCCCAGCGCCAAGAATGAGAATAGTATTGATGTCAGTTCGTTTAGGCAATAAATTCTCCTACATACTATTGATCATTTTGATCAGTTCACCCTGACTGATTTATATCTTCAGTTATCTCTTGAGCAATAGCTTGATCAACCTTGAGTTGCTTCCGCCATTATTGTTACAAACTGCTTAAACAAATCAGCCGCGTCGTGCGGCCCTGGCGATGCCTCTGGATGGTACTGGATGCTGAAGATGGGTTTGGTTTTATGGCGCAAACCCTCAATGCAGTCGTCGTTGAGATTGATATGGGTCACCTCCACATCGGCCGGAAGGGAGCCGGCCGAGACAGCGAAACCATGATTGTGGCTGGTGATGGCTACCGGACCACTATTGGCCCCATTCACCGTTGGGCCGACTATGGTTTGAACCGGTTGGTTTCCTCCACGATGGCCAAATTTCATTTTGTGCGTCTGTCCTCCCAGGGCCAAGGCCAGAATCTGATGCCCCAGACAGATGCCAAAGATCGGTTTGTCCGCTTCGACCAGGGATTCGACCGTCTCAATAGCGTATGAAACCGCAGCCGGGTCTCCGGGGCCGTTGGAAAGGAAGATGCCGTCCGGTTCAAGAGCCAGGGCATCGGCGGCAGCGGTAGTAGCCGGGACAATGGTCACATCACAACCAACCTCGTATAGGAGGCGCAAGATGTTATGTTTGAGGCCAAAATCATAGGCCACAACGCGATAACGCCTATCAGGGGGCGTGACATCAATAGACTGCCATTCAGGTAGCAGTCCATGATGCCAGTGATACGGTTCAGGACAAGTTACCGCCTGGACCAGATCACGTCCCTCCATCGCAGGCGCCCTTTGGGCCAGTTCAATAAGATCAGCCTCGGTCAGCTTAGAATCACTGGAGAGGGCAGCCATCATAGCCCCCTGACTACGGATGTGGCGGACCAGGGCTCGGGTATCCAGCTCGGTCAGGCCGGGGATGTCGTGACGCAAGAGATAAGCAGGCAGGGTTTCAGTCGCCCGATAGTTGCTGGGCATACGGCTGACCTCCCGCACAAAAAGGCCAGCGACCCAGGGGGTGCTGGCCTCCATATCGTCCGGGTTAACGCCCACATTGCCGATATGGGGGGTGGTCATAACCACGAACTGGCCGCAATAAGAGGGGTCAGTCAAAATCTCCTGGTAACCGGTCATACTGGTGTTGAAGACCACTTCGGCAGTAGTCGTTTTCAGCGCCCCGAAGGCCCGTCCTCTGAAAACACTTCCATCGGCCAGGGCCAGGGTTGCTGGGGTTAAATTCTTATGCATCAACAAAGACCTCCAAAACTCAGTGGCGACAAAAGAATACGCGTTCAGGTGAACGCGCAGCGACTTTGCTCATAGACTTTGAGACCGAAGCAAACTTTACTCAAAATAGGGGAAAAAGGCAAACAGCCAGGGCTTGATGGGTGAGAGGTTATGAATGGTGAGTCTCCCTGGCTATAATATAATTTCTTTGATGATCTCTTCTACAAGTTTGTCCTGTTCAATTTGTTCAGTCAATGACATCACCTCAGCCGAGAGCTGGGGGATCAGGTCAGACAGGAGACGAACGGCTCTATCCTGGTTCTCTTTACTACTGGCGGGATGATTCACAATGAGAGCCAGAACCTCTAAAGCACGTTGCGTTTTCTCCTCCTTAAGCCATAATTCAGCTACGCCGGTAAAAACATCTAAGACTTTAGGCATAACCCGGTTAGCCAAAGCGAGCTTCAGAGCGGTCTGAAATAGTCGCCAGGCTGCCTGATATTCACCCAGGGCACAGGAGGCGTTGCCCAGGTTAGTGAGGGAGGTAATGATGCCAAGTTGGTTGCCAATTTCCTTGAAGATTGTCAGGCTTTGCTGATATAACAGTTTGGCCTCGCTATACTCACCCAAGGCGGCTACGGCATCCCCTATATTGTTAAGGCCGGTAGCCCGTCCACGTTGGTCGCCAATTGATTCCCCAATGTATACTCTCCTGGAACAATTGCTTTGCTTCCTGATAGTCCCCTAGTGCTTTGGCCACTGTTCCCAGGTAAGTGAGTGAGAAGGTCATGCCCCACTGATCGCCAATCTCACGTTTGATCGCCAGGCATTCCTGGCTCAAGCGTCTTGCTTCAGCATACTCCCCTTCCAAATAGGCGACCTGGCCCAAAATATTAAGAGCAATGGTCAGGCCATATCGATCGCCCGTTTCTTTACAGATAGCCAAGGATTCTTGTAAATATTGTTTTGCCTGGTCAGACTCCCCCAAATGGCGGGTCACGGCACCCAGATAGTTAAGCGGAAATACCATCTCCGCCTGAGCGCCAAGAGATCGCAGCAAATCCAGACTTTGCTGCAACAGCCGTCGGCCCTGCTCATGCTGCCCTAAATGAAAAGCAAACCACCCTTGTCGCGCCAGTAACTTGCCCAACACAATTTGCTCTCGTTTTCCTGTGGCTTTGCCGAATATAGGGGCTGCTCGACTAAATGTCTCCTCTCCCTCTTCAAACCAACTACGCATATCGTAGAAATGAAACAGACCTTCTAAAGCATCTTCAAGAACCTCTATGCTTCCAGCTTCCTTACCCGCTTCTGCTAAAGCCCAACGCCAACTCAGCCGTATATTTTCAATTTCTGCACCGATTTCCGCCAGGGCTTCCTGCTGTCGCCCTCCCCGCAAATCATTCTCGCGTTGTCGCAGAAACGTAGCGTAATAAAATAGATACCGTATGGGAGGGCTTCAATAGCCTCAGCTACCACTTGCCAGGCAGTCTGAATAGCTAAACGGGTTTTGCCAATGCCTCCAGGACCAATCAGGGTCAGCAATCGACATTCCGACCCATTTAAGATCAGTCGTTGGACATCGGTTAGCTCTTCTTCTCGTCCGATGAAGGGGGTGGTTTGGGCGGGCAGGTTGTGCGGAGGTACGGGAGTGTAGGAATGCAGAGATGCAAGGGAAACTTCCGTATCATATCTCTCTTGCTCCTCTACTCCCCTACTCCCCTGCTCGCGGTAGAGAGGGTAGTTGTTTTGCTTTGATAGCTTCATACAGAGCAACAATTTCTTCATCCGGCGAGGCGCCTATTTCCTCATCCAGTATCCGGGCGTATTCATCATATTGACGTAACGCCGCCGCCTGTTGGCCGGCCCAGGCGTAAACCTGCATCAATTGTTGCTGGGCCGGACCGTGCAAGAGATCAAGGCTCACCCAACGCCGGGCGTAGGGAACGGCCTGCTTAAACTCCTCTTGTGCACAGTATCCACGGACCAGGTTCTCCAGGGCTTCGGCTAAAGCTTGACGTAAACTTTCGGTTTGAAAAAACTGCCACTCATCGAAGTTGGCCGCATCCGGCAAGGTGAAACCGGCCAGAAAGTCGCCTTGATACAGTTCCACAGCCTCGGCCAATAGAGAGAGACAATCCGGGCAGACCTCATTGACTGGATGATCATGGGCTTGACAAGTAGCCAGTAATTGCTGAAATCGAACTACATCCACCCATAAGTTAGCAGACCGATCCAAGCCGATCTGCTCCCGGTCCGCCATCAGCCAACCCTCACCCAGCAAGGTGTTGATCTCTGCCAGGTCTCGACGCAGGTAGGCCCGTCCCCGACTGGCATCGTAATCTGGCCAAAACAAGGCTGCCAAGGCTTCACGGTTGTGGACTTCGCCGGTCATGGCCAGGTAAGTCAAGAGGGCAACTGCTTTACGCCGTTTAAGGGGTAGGGGTGCGCCATCCCGCTCCAAACGGGGAGAACCGAACAGGAAGAGCTTTAGATCCGACATGGCAACACCTCATCTAATAGGTTATTAAAATAGCAGTTTAATTTAGTCCAGACGCGGTATCTTTTGCTGGCGAGCGATTTTCAATAAAACCCAACCACTGACCGCCTCAGCCAAGTTTTGCTCACATTCACCCCACGTCTCGCCAAAAACAGATATCTCTGGCAATTGAGGAATTTCGCCGTGGAAGTAAATTTCATCCGGGCGGAGTTGGTGTGACTTGTACCGGGCATGGCGCATGATAACTTTGGTCTGTTGGTGAACAATGTCCTGGTACTTTTCCCGATCTAAAAAAGCCACCCATTCGCGCGGATGAGCCAGCTTAACCACTTCAACCAAGCCAAACGTCATCAGTAATAGTCCCAAAACCCGTCTCGACCCTTCCCGGCCGCCAATCTCCAGTCTGCCGTTGACTCGCTCAAATTTGGCCTCTGGGGACCAGGAGATGTATTCAGCAAAGCTAATCGGCACCGATTGCAAGTCAATGCGCGGTACAAAGGGAAGCGAATCCCAGAACAGGTCATCAGAGTCGGACTGACGTTTTGGCAAGTCGTCCGTACCTGTTTGCGGGGCAGGTAAAAACGGCCACCACGGCTCTTTCCAGTTCGTCTCGGTCATGGTCCATAAACGTGGTATAGAGAGGCCCAATCCAGGCATAGCCCGCGAATGATAAACACCCTGATTATCAACTCCTCTTTGATGAGAGTGATCGTTGGTCACCGGCTTATTGCACAGGCGGCCATTGCTCGTCATATGGGGAACACCCTGACGATCAACCACCAGTGAGTGATAGTGACCTTCGGCGGCCAACTGGTGGAAAATGATTTCCTGAGTCCCAGGCTCAATAAGCCAATATTCAGGAACACCCGCCTCCTCATACAGCCGCCGCTTGAGGTCGCGGTCATGATCAGCGTTTCCACTCCCTTCAAGGGTGATTTCAATAGCTATAGTCGGCGGGCCAGCCAGATAATAGTCGTGCAGGTTGACCAGACGCTTTCGGTCAATAAAAATCAAATCGGGCGTCAGGCCATTCTCGTCCAGGCGAACCACAAAATCATGGCCCAAAGACCGGCCCAGGCGACTGGTGCTGGCAAAGTGATACAATCCATTCCGCAGGAGCTGAAAAACCCGCTGATGGGCGACTGACCGATATGGCCCGGCCGGGGCGGGTTCTGGATTGTAGACGAAATGATCCACCCAGGCTGCCCACTGGGTTGGGGTTTGGGGCGCAGGCTGGGGGTGGAAAGCCTGGTACAATGCTTTCCACCCCAACTCGGCCGGAGCCAGTGGCAAAGCCAGGGCCGGACCGTAGTCGTGGAGCAAATACCAGGTCATCCGCCGGCTACCTGCCAGAGTGCTGATGATCAATTGACTATCAATCAGTTCTAGTTTGCTTTCAGGCGTTGTGGCCCACCAGGTGTCGAAATCCAT
>JABAHQ010005466.1_pt1 | contig 27641 bp, 22 predicted proteins | sample 7062091 | NCBI WGS metagenome assembly JABAHQ01 (sample SAMN14534359, study PRJNA622989) | marine sediment metagenome | biome: marine biome [ENVO:00000428]; feature: marine pelagic biome [ENVO:01000023]; material: deep marine sediment [ENVO:00002113] | place: India: Gulf of Kutch | collected...
CATGTACCTCATCTTCGAGCTCCCTTCTGGTGCTTCAATGGTCATGTTCATACCATAGCCCGCTCCTTATTTGGGGATACCGGGCAACCTTCTTTGGATAGCATTGAGATTCCAACACCCGACAACGATTTTCTGGAACTTGACTGTCACATTCAACCGGATTCCGATGCCATTATCACCCTTTTCCACGGACTCGAAGGCTCAACCGAGCGATACTATATGGTTGAGCTCATGAAGGTACTTATCAAAAATGGTTATTCGGTAGCAGGAGTAAACTTTAGGGGCTGTGGGTCAAAACTCAATGATCAGCCTCGATTTTATCACTCCGGAGAAACCAATGACTATCAAACCGTTTTCAACTGGATTTCAGATAACTATCCTGACAAAACAATTGGAGCCGTTGGTTTTTCGCTGGGGGGCAATGCATTGGCAAAATATCTTGGTGAAACCGGAGATGATAGCTTGGTTAATACCGCTGTTGCCGTATCGGTACCCTACGACTTGCGACTCGGTTCTATCATCCTGTCGAAAGGATTTCACCGTATTTACGAATACCGCTTTTTGCGGACATTGCGCAAAAAGCTTCAGATGAAACAAAAGAAATTCCCTGAATTACCCCGCTTTAACGGGTCTACTATTTATGAGTTTGATGATAAGGTTACAGCCCCGCTTCACGGTTTTGATGGGGCCGACGATTACTATGAACAATGTTCTGCGCGACGATTTATAGATAGTATTAACATCGACACCCTTTTCATTCATAGCAAAGAAGATCCGCTTTGCCCTATTGAGGCTATGCCTTTGGCTAAGATAAATCAAAACCCATCTACTGATTATATCATTACTGAACAGGGGGGACATGTTGGCTTTTGGAGTAAACCCCGAGGTTGGCTCAACTTTATAATTGAAAACTATTTGAGTAGCAATCTATAGGAATTGTCTATCCCCCATATCGATAATTTCATAACACTGATCTTGGGTACCTCTTGATAAAAACTGTATTTTAGTACACTCAATTTCGAACATCAAAAAAACTCACATGGTCATCATTGTTGGTGCCGGCCCCATAGGATTGGCCACCGCTATTGAACTTAAACGAAAAAACATCCCCACAAAAATTATTGAAAGAGGCTGTTTAGTTAATAGCATCTTTCATTATCCCAAGGATATGACCTTTTTCTCTACTTCCGAGCGGTTAGAAATTGGCGATGTCCCCTTCATATCTCACAACCCAAAACCAACGCGCCGCGAAGCGCTGGAATATTATCGTCGTGCCGCCGAAAGCTATGATCTGGACATCCATCTCTACGAAGAAGTGCAGGATATTTCCGGCCAGGACCAAGCTTTTACGATAAAAACTGATCAAAGCAGCTACGAAGCTTCAAAAGTAGTGGTAGCTACCGGATTTTATGATATACCCAAAATGATGAATATACCCGGTGAAGAACTCGACAAGGTTCGTCATTACTATGATGAAGCCCATGCCTACGCTTGGCAGGATGTGCTTGTCATTGGTGGGGGCAACTCAGCTGTAGATGCAGCCCTGGAAACCTACCGAGCAAATGCCAACGTTACTATTGCTGTTCGCGATTCGCAAATTAAAGAATCTGTAAAGTATTGGGTAAAACCGGATATCCAAAATCGCATTAAAAATGGGGAGATTACCGGCTACTTTGATACTTCGGTGAAAGCAATCAGGAAAGATGAAGTCGTCTTGGATACCCCCAACGGACTAAAGACCATTGCTAATGATTTTGTATTAGCAATGACCGGTTATAAACCTAACTTCGATTTAATGAAGAGTTTTGGCATTAAACTGACTGATGACGAAGATAGGATGCCAGTTTATAATGAAAAAACGCTCGAAACGAATCGCAAGGGAATGTATGTGGCCGGCGTCGTTTGCGGCGGAATGGATACCAGTAAATTATTCATAGAGAATACGCGGGTACACGCCAAACATATTGCAAATGATATCGATCAAAAGATAGGATAAAAAAAAGAGAGGGTAAGCGACCTACATCACGCCGCTACGACCTCCTACCGCTGCTACCTTCCGGTCCTGACGGAGTTCAGAGGGAGCTGGCTGCGTAGGGCCTACCCTCGAAGATCAAAGATACGACTTTACTGAGGTATTTGGCAAACTAAATTCCTCTGAAATATCATTTTTATTCCATTATAAAAACCCCGTCCCAATCCTGAGGAGGCGGATTTTCTTTTAATGCCTTACAACGATTTATATATACCAAAGATGGATTTGTAGAAATATAGGAATCATCGTTCGGGACATTACTTTCCAACTCCGAAGATTCCTGAAATAATTCTATGGCCTGATCCCACGCTTTATTTTTGTAAGCTTCAATTCCCTGTTCAAACTTTTCCTTACAAGCAAAATCATCTTCATTCAATTTGTCGCGAAGTCCCATGATCTCATAGACCTCCACCGACTCCGTTCGTCCCTTTACAATAATGCGACCAAGATACCTGAACACACAACGGTCACCATATTTTTCAGCTTCTTCCTTGGTACTCTTGGTAACCATCGTATAAGTTCCAAACTGCTTAGCTCCACTTTCGCACCGGGACGCGAGGTTTACATTATCCCCCATCATGGTATAATTAAACCGACTTTCCGACCCCATATTTCCTGTTACCATAACTCCTGTATTAATACCAATACGATTTCGCATGTGCTCTACAACTTCTGGCCAATATTTATCCTCTTTCCTCCAGTGTTCCCGTAAAGCAGCCAATTCATAGTGCATAAGCTGAGATACAACACACGCTTCATAAGCATGATCATCGCGCGGAACGGGAGCGCCAAAAAAAGCTACAATCGCATCCCCGATATATTTATCCAGGGTCCCCCCATGTTCTTGTATAATGTTCGTCATGGCTGATAAATACTCATTAATAAGCTTTACCAGAGTCTTGGCCGGCATCTGCTCAGAAAAAGTAGAGAACGATTGAATATCACTGAAAAAGGCCGTCATATAAACTTCGTCACCACCAAGCTCAGGCTCCTTCCCTTCCTCCACCATTTCGTCAACAATAGCGGGCGAAACATAGGATGAGAATAATGCTTTTATACGGCTTTTCTCGCGCTGTTCCTCAACGTATTGATAACTCTGAGTACCAATATAACCAACTGTTACTGCCGTCAGCATTGCGACGACATCCATCACCATGTTAAACGCTAAAAACAACCAGATCGCAATCCCTATAATAGATAAACTCACGAGGAAGTATAATCCAAAACCCCAAAATCCCGAAAGGCGACGGATAGCAAAGACCATCACAATAATGGCAATAGTCAGAAAGGCAATATTTTTCCAGGAATCAATATGATAAATATAATTTCCTGATAAAATAGTTTGGATAGCATTTGCATGCATTTCCACTCCAGGCATAGTGCCCTGTTCAGCAAAAGGAGTTGCATGCAGATCATGCAGCTCTGGCATGGTTGCTCCAACCAGAACAATCTTATCTTCAAAAACATCAGTATGCCTTAAACCAAAATTGGGGTCAGAAAAAGAGTCTATCTGAAATGTTGAATCTTCGGAAGCAAGAACAATGGTAGAATCGTCAATAACAGTCTCAAACGAATAACGGGGAAAAGTACCCGGAGGCCCAAAATAATTTATCGACATCAATCGATTTCCGACCTTTGGAATGTGATATGATCCAAAATCCAAATATTTATCGGATTCATTGATCTGGCTTGAGTCAATCCGGGAATATATTTTCAGCAACTCCAATCCCAGTGAATAAAGCTGCTGCTCATTATACTCGAGATTTAATATATATTTTCGGATAGCTCCGTCACTATCGTAATGAGCTCTCACTAGGCCACTCCGACTATTATTTGCATTTTGCAATACGCGATTAGGTTTTACATGCATAAGTGACTTTGAGCTACTTCCCTGTCCTCTGCTCTGTTCTGTACTTTGAATGTTGGAACCCAAAACAACATTACCATATGTATCTATTACTTCTGCAAAAGCCGAGTCATTGGAAAGATTATAGTTGTCCCGCTTGTCAAAAAGCACATCAAATCCAATGGCTTTTGCACCTGCTTCATTTAGGTGGTCAACAAGCTTTGCATGTAAACTCGTAGGCCATGGATATTTATATGGTATCTCCTGATCGGCCTGCTGACTAATCGAAACTATTACAATAGATGAGTCCTTTACAGAAATTGGACCACGCAGCTCAAACAGCTGATCCGTTACATTCATTTTAAGTTCCGTTGCAGGAGGAGAAAAAGCCAGCATGAGGGTCAATAACAAGCTGCCAAGTAGAAGCCCCGACAAAACAAGATTACTTCTCCATGTCTTTTGAACTACAGCCATAATCAAAAGTTAAAAATATAGCGCAGTTGGACCAGATGGTCATTCGGATACACAATAGAGGTGGAGAGCATATTACGAATATTCGAATACTTGAAATCTATAAGAAAGGAATGTCGTTCACTTAAATTATACCTCGTCCGGGTATTTATCATAAAAGAATTACTTTCTCTCACCGATCCATCCTCTGGCATGCCCGGCATGTAGTAATCATCAAATGAGAGCTGCGGAGTATTATTGTTATTAGTCACTAACGGAATAGATTCAGCCCTATTTTTGGTAAAGGCCAATGACATTTCAAGGTTCAGTTTATCATCAAAGATGAACAAGCTTCCCCCTACATGTGCACCAAAAATATTCACATCATTAAGACCACCAGATGTTTCTGAGTTATTGTAATTAAATCCAATATTTGTTTGTAGGGGCAGATTTTGAAATCGATTCACTACGCGAACCGAAATGCTGTGACTTTCTGCATCTCCATACTCAAATACCCGATCAGAAGTATTCAAGAGTGAGTAATTGATACTGGCATCATGGGAAGCTCCCAGCAGAGAAAATTCCTTGCTAACCGACGCAGTAAACTGATAAGTATCAGACTGTCGGGGTGAAACTGTAGCAAGCGTATCTCCATTTTGAATCGTAATATTCTGTACTGCCGTTTGCTCCGGCGTACCGACGACAGATGCTACAATCGGATTATTCAATTCTACTTCGTTATCTCTGGTACGCTTCATCACCCCCAGACTAACCCTAGGCCAATCTTGATTAAGCGGATACCAGCTAATATTACTACGGTAGTTTATAGTGCCCGTGGTAGCGTCCCTGTTATTTACTACGTTATCACGCAGGTTTTCGTAACCAAGGGTTACATATAGCTGGTTCTCAAATAATCGGACGCGATCTCTCAATGAAAACCCGGCAATATCTTTTCGAATTGTTGTATTCGCCAAAGAGTTATATCCCGGCCCAACCCATCTATAACGTATGCGAAAATCGTTATTATAATAGCTAAGTCCCAATTGAGACTGTCCCGCCAAAATACTTGTTGGGAAAAACATCCCTGCTGAACTACCTGTAGCATCATCAAAGCGAATAGGTAATGTTTCCATATTTTCATTGATAATAATAAGCCAAGAAAGACGATCAAGCATATTTTCGGTATCTTCAGCAATATCGAACCCAATACGATCAGCCGCCTGTTGTGTTAATATTCCATCAGAGATATCCTGATTAAGTAAACTAATCGCTCCGTCAGCCTCAAAATGAATGCGATTATTGTCAAATCGTGCCTCTATATCTGATGCGGCTACAAAGTTACCTCTGGGAGTTGGATTTCCACTTACACCGAGCTCACCCGGATTATTTTCTAACTCCTCTCGATATTGGCTATTAAGATTGTTTGCAAGATCAGGATTTATAGCCATCACATCATTGAAATCATCAATAAGACGTATTGAGTTGGTATCATCTTCAACCTTAATCACGTTAATACCAAAATTAAACCGGTCCTCTTTCTTGAATCCAATACGTCCACCGGCAATATTGCGCCGAAATGTTCCATTGTCTGCAGTACTTAATGCATATGAACGAGCTGTGTTTTGTTCCCCTCCGAATGCATATTCTTCGACAGAAATTTCATCATAAATATTATTAATTCCACGACGCAACTTTCCATAAATAAGCTGCAGGTTTAGTGTTTCCCTCCAAAAATGAAACCCAGCATTAATACCCTGCATGCGTTGACCGGCAATAGTATAGGTACTGAGTGTTGGATACACATGGCCCGCCTCAAGCTCAAGCCAATTACCAACATATAAATTAAGTCCATAGCGATTTTGAGGCTGTAATCGTGGGTCTTCCTGGGTTGTTAGTAATCCGAAAGCCGAATAAGAAACCTTCCCCTTTTGCCCGGATATTCTGACATTCCCACTCAACGCATCATTTGAATATCCACCCACCTGCTGATTCCGCGCGCGGAGCTCCACATTTCCCTGCGGTATCCAACTTTTCTTCTCCCTTTCATCTCTCAAAGCACTTCCGGATTGACCGGGAGTTATGACTGAAAAATCCCAGGCAGCAAGAACAATCGTGCTATCTTTCTTTTCAAGTCTAATCTCAGCTTTATGCTCTCCCATCGATAAATCATCGGGAGAATAGGTGTAAAAATAATCACTGGCATTTGCTTGCTCGGTCACATCTTCTTCATCAACATACATACGAAAAGAAGATGAAGTATCTATTTCACTGGGATCATAAAACAAGGTCAGTGCCACAACCACATCCTGCTGTAAAACAGCCGAGCCGGGATCAGGTGAAAGAATTGTATAATCAATACCAGTTTCTTCTACAATACGTTGCCGATCATCTTGCTGCGGATTAACGATCTCAACACGAACAGGACTTCCGGAAGCATTGTTACGTGGATAAGTAAGGGTCTCACCATTATTTAGATGAATTTGCAAATAATACTCCAGCTCACTTGCCTGCGTATCCTCAATTGTCAACTCTGATAAGAAACTGGAAGATACAAGGGCTGCCCGTTTTTGACGGAATCCCATTTCACCATCTGTCTTGTAAAAGACATATGCATCAGATACATCATTTGCATTAACTGATGGTGCTGAAAAACGAAGCTCGAACGGGGTGTTTCGTTCAACAAAGGTAGGTTTCTGATGTTGTATCGGGACAGCCTCAACAATTGATAACGCCTCCACATCAAGACATACTATGCCTGTAAAAGCTATAAAGAATACTATCTTTTTTATTAAAGCTACCCCTTTCACCCGTAATAGTATCTAAAAGTTTTTAGTTTTCATTGTCAAAGACTTTCATTTCAATGACCCTTTCTTCTCCATTCTCATTGGTAAAACGCACTTTATAAATCGTTGGCTCAAGTTTCTCGTTCATTTCAGAATACTCTGCTTTTCTTTTATCCAGCTCCTCATCCGTCAATTCTCCGGATTCTATAGAACCATCCTCTTGAACTTCACCATACATCTTTTCAGAAAGCGTAACACTTTGTCCGGTCTGCTTTGATGCCACCTCTACGGTCCCTTTCTCAACCCAGAAATAGTTATCAACGGTAGCCCCAAAAGAAGTTCCTTTTACAGATGCCACTGCCGAATTTGTGGTCACCTCAAAATCTTGTGACCCTCGTTCCGATACATTCAGCAGTATCTCTCCCAACTCCAATCCAATACGAGTGCTTGTATTTTGCTTATTCTCGATGTTACCCTGAATAATTAATCGAGAATCAGGCCTTATTTTGGCAATACTTTTATCCATAAACTGAACTAGGGCAAAACCATTTTGATCAGTTCTTAATGTATCACCATCAAAAAGGGGTTTGCCTCGCTCTCTGATATCTTTAAACTCTCCATTTTTCTCAATTCCGACACTTGGCTTGAACTTTTGCACAAAAGCCAACGGGCGATCATTTGCATCATAAATTTGTGCTCCGATGCTCAATACACCCATTACCAAGAGCAATAAAATGTATTTTATCAGGCCTTTCATGACAACAATTAATTTTCTATCAGTATTGACACATCCCCTTGCTCGTTTCTTCTATCAAGCTCTCTTAGCTTTTGTACAGCCTGTCCGTTACGAAATATCTGTCCATCAATTTCTACAGACTCAAGCGAAAAACCATTTTTACTAATCTCTCTAAACCGGTCACCTAAAATGCGCTCCAGGATACTGGATACTTCTATCGCTTGTTGACCCCCAGATAATTTATGCATTTCTGCGAGAGTAAAACTCCAGATTTCCGATTCTCTTTCCTCAATACCATCATTTGTTTCCAGCTGACTCACAATTCGCCAAAAATATCGAGTACCGGGTTCTAAATTCTGCACTCCCGAACTGGGATATTGAAATCCAGAACCATCAACAAGAATATCCAGCATTTCATAATCCAGCAATGAACCAGATCCGTTTGCCCCAACCAATTGAATAGGCTCCGTACTCATTGCTCCGTCCATCAATGACTGTGGGCTTTCATCCCCCTTTGACACTACAACCAACAACCGATAACGAACATCTAAACTACCCTGCCACTGAAAATTTGGGTATCGGCTTGATATAATAGTTTCAGAACCTACCTCATCTCCCGGTGAGAGCAGATAAAAACCAAGAGTCTTTTCTGCCAGATTTATGCCAAAACTGTCCGTTTGTGAGCCAAGTAATTCACCATTTACTGAACCCTGATACAATTCTACCGTAATCCGATATTGATCAGCCGGAAGAGAAGTGGATCCCTGAAGTCCGTTATAAAACTCTCGGCCTCTTTCTGTGAAGTTATGTTCAAAAAATACTCCCTCTTCAACGCCCGGTAATCCATTCCCCACGTTATTATTATTCACAAATAACTGTTGTCCGGGATCTAAACTAAATGGCTGCCCCGAAACCTGCCGAACCTCTAAAATTCTGCCAACTTTGTTGGATTCAACGACAACCCGTAAATAAAGATCGTTTAAAGATTCTGAACTTTTTTGGTTTTGAAGGAATAACCGAAATAAGGCAGGACCTTTCAAATCATTAGCCAACAATGATTGAATATTTATTACCTGAGAATTCTCCAGCGTTTCATCTATTTCGAACTCCATAGAAAGCTGGGCAAAAGCTGGCTTTACATTACTTACCAGCAATAAAAAAAACAGAACACAAACGACCTGTCTGATATATCGTAACCACATTGATAACCTCCCATAATTATTACAACCTTTGCTATCAGTTGTTTATCAATTAATATCCCTTGATGTTTAGATATTAATTTTAAAAGCTTGGAACATTTGCTCCAATCCCAAGTATGAAGCAGTGTTATTCAAGAAATGCGGTTCTTGGCAGAAATGCAAAACAAAAAAAGTGGAGCTACGGGGACTTGAACCCCGGACCTCTTGCATGCCATGCAAGCGCTCTAGCCAACTGAGCTATAGCCCCATTTGAGAGTCGATAAATATAAGGAACTTTTATCGAAAGTTACACCCATTTACCAGATTAACTTTATTTTGTTTTTGATTATATTAGATAACATATTGTAGCCAATAGTTTTAACTAGCATTTATACTTTTTCTGGAAAACACTATCTTACAATTCATCACAAATAAACTTTTAACCTACACTCGTAACACGATGATTAATAAACAATTAATACTACTTCTTTCTTCCGTGTTTCTTGGGATGGCATTGCTTTCAGGCTGTGCCGGTACCGAAGAACTTAGAGCTCCTTCCGACCGTGATATGGAATATCTTCAATCATTAGATGAAGAGACTCTTCGCTCTCTTGATACTGATGACGATGGTCTTAGTGACTGGGCAGAAATGAATGAACATAATACTGATCCACTGAGCGCAGACAGTGATGACGATGGTCTCACTGATGCCGAAGAAATCAATGAATATGAGACAGATCCTAACAATGCCGACACTGATGGAGATGGTCTTGAAGACGGCGAAGAAGTTAACTCTTATGAAACCAACCCGCTGGAAGAAGATTCTGACGGAGATGGGTTAACCGATGGTGAAGAAGTTAACGAATACAATACGGATCCATTGAGCGCAGACAGTGACAACGATGGTCTCACTGATGCTGAAGAAATCAATGAATATAATACAGATCCTAATAATGCTGACTCTGACGGTAACGGTTTTACCGACAGCCAAGAAATTGAAATGGGCACCGATCCTAATGACAGCAACGATCCTCCTTTCCTAAAGAAAGATGATCTTGGTACTGTTAACTTTGCCTTCGATAAGTCGAACATTAATGAGGCCGCTGCTCGAATTCTGAATGAGAACATCAAGAAATTGATGAATTCTTCTAAATTCCGAATTCGTATCGACGCTTATACTGACCACGTTGGTGGCGACCAGTATAACTTGCGTTTGAGTAAGCGACGAGCAGAATCTGTCAAACAGTTTTATATTGAGAATGGCGTTTCTGAAAATCGCATTGAATCTCGCGGATTAGGTAAAGCGCCTCAACCATGTATGGATCAAACGGAAGAGTTAGGCTGCCGCAAAAACCGACGTGCAGAGTCTCATCCGTTAAATCCTTACCAATATGAGCCCAATAACTAAGGATTAACTAAGTCCTATTAAATTATTAAAGGCGACCTCGTTTCGAGGTCGCCTTTTTTTATTATTGGATATACTGATATCCGTAGATAATCAACTCTCTATCTCTCCTACATCAACAGTACTGACATCTACCGTTATTTCTTTTAAACGCTTCTCAATTTCCTGTTTGATATCTTCCAGATCATCAAGATCTCCAACCCGTACAGAAAACATTTTCCGAACAGGTTCCCAGTAAGGCGGGTAGAATTAAGCAAAGTGATAATATATGAAGGGCCTACAAACGAAATACCTGCCGCATAAGGCTTTCCCTTACAATATCGTAAGTATTGCTCCCGCAACACATTATGTAGAATCAGCACGTCTTGAAATCATTTAAACGCTCACCTTTTACAAGAGCAATAAGAAATCCCAACCAATAACCACTATATCATGAAAAGACTACTTTTAGCCATCTTTATAATTTTGATAAGCTCACCTCTTTTATTTGCTCAGCAAACCGGTCAGCAGAAAATGCATCAACAGATGCAGGAAATGCAAAAAATGACCCAGAAAATGAATGATCTGCTGGAACGTACACAAAGAATGAATCAAGAGATGAATCGGCAGATGAAGCAAATGCAGGATGAGCAAGTAAACAATCAATACCGGATGATGTATCGATTTAATGAACAATTACACATGGCGCTCGGTAACATGAAAAATGCTTCAGAACGGTGTGATTTGATGATGCAAAACAAGGAGATGATGCGCGATAAGGAGATGCAACAAGAAATAGAGCGTCTCCAAAAACATCTCGGCGAAATGGCAACCCAGGCAGAAGATGCTGTGCAAACAATGGAACGGCTTACAAAGCGTATGCAACTACAAAAAACAGCACAACTAAACGAAAATGAGTAATAATGGTTTCATTTGGAAATCTATTACATTCGCGCTGATTATTCACGGATTACTTATTAGGGCTACTTCCAATTCTGTAAGCGCTCAAACGATTCGTTACAACGGCTCAATACAATACGCTACCGGTTCGTACTATTTCACGGAACGAACCAGCAGCTTTTATTTTAATAATGGTATAAGTATATCGGGAAATTCGAGCAGCATTTCACTGTCCATCCCTTTTATTACTCAAAATACTCCCTGGCTTTCAAATGTCGGAACCGGGATACTACCGACCGGCGGACCTAAAAACGGTATGGTTGGTAGTAACAACTCAAGCGGGAGTAAGAGAAGAGGTAACAGAAAAATCGACTTGGGAATGTCTGATACCTTAAGCTACACTGAAGCTAATTTTGGTGATCCGTCCTTGTCTGTATCCATCGAAGTTTTATCAACAAAAGATCAAAGAACAACCATAAGTGCAAGTGGAGGCATAAAGTTTCCACTTGCTAACGCTCAGAAGGGTTTTGGAACGGGAGAATGGGATTGGGGAGGCGGACTTTCATGGTCGCAATATATCAGCTCAAAAATCATGTTACTTACCAGCGGTATGTTCTGGAAACTGGGTGATATGACAGATCTCGATTTCAACGATATTATTACCTACAGTGCTGCTATCGGAAAATCTTTCCGAGAAGGCAAGTGGATGGGTATTATCTCATTCTCCGGCATAACACAAATTATTGACAACGTTGATCCCCCACTTTCTGTAGGAACCGGAATAAACCTTCAAACTTCTGATAAAGTAAGCCTGAACTCCAACTTTACAATTGGACTAACAGAATCTGCTTCGGATGTTAGTATAGGAGTAGGATGGAATCTGAAACTCTGACACATTAACCATATAAAAACAAACTATTATGAAGCAACTAATTATAAATATCACCCTATTTTTTATTATCGCCCCATTGATAACTACTGCTTTTGGCCAGCAGCGATCCGGAAAAAACAAGAAAAAGCAGATGTATTACCGAGAATTTAATACCTCGACCATTGAAACTATTGAAGGCGAAGTTTTAGAAATTACCTATAATCCCAGTAAAGCTACTGCTAATAAGATGGGCGTTCATATGACTGTAAAAACCGACAAAGAAACCATTCCCGTTCACCTTGGACCAGCATGGTATTTAGAGCAACAAGAAAAAATAAATGAAGGTGATAAAATTAAGATCACAGGATCGCGTATTACATTCGAAAATAATACTGCTCTTATTGCATCTGAAATAAAACGGGGTAATATGACTCTTCAATTACGCAATAAAAAGGGGATTCCTGTGTGGAAAGGATGGAAACAGAACACAAGAATGAATTAATTATTCATTAGAACCCATATCAATCCTATATCAAAAAAAGAGAAATCCCCGCAGTGTTTTGCTGCGGGGATTTAATTGTTAAATATTTTTTAAAGACTGCTTACAATGTCCAACTTACGGTTCCAACGGCCCAACGCCCAGGCATACGAGCTCCAAGCACATCCTGGTTTTGCTGATCAAACACATTATCAACTTGCAGCCCTACTGATATGTGGGGGCTAATCTCATAATCGACCTTCACGTTCCATAAACTGTAAATTGATGATCTGTACGCATTAATACTTTCGCTTTGCGTTGCCTGTCTCTTTTTCCAAACAGCACTTACCGATCCATCTACCGGACCATGACTGATGCTGACAATTCCATTTACCAAATGTCGGGCATAATTGGATATGTACTTAGAAGCAACATTCTCATCCCCGAAAAAGTCGGTAAACGCATATCCCAGCGTACTGTTAACAAGCCAGTTATTACCCAAGTGTTGGCTTACAGAGAACTCCGTTTCCACTCCTGCGGTAGTTACATTATTGATGTTTTGGGCATAAAGATAATTTCCACCGGGTTGAAGGTTACTATCATTACGGATTTGTGCCGTATTTGTCATTGCATAATCAATCAGGTTCGTTGATTCACGGACAAACCCTGTCGCAGAAAAACGTACGTTCTCCCAGGGAAACAGGTCAGCTCCCATCTCACCAGACCAAGCCCGTTCGGCCTGCAGCCACGGATTACCAATGTTTCGCCCCTCAGTTAACGGACCTGACAAGTTGGTAGAAATAAAACGCTCTGTATAACTCGGAGCACGAACACTACGTCCGCCCGATGCCCGTAATATCCACTGTTCCTGCTGATAGGAAATGCTGACCTGTGGCATCAACTCTGTGCCATAATTATCATCATGATCGATCCGAACGCTTCCGGATAGGGTCATCGGATTAGTCGGTTGCCACTGCACCATTGTAAAACCTGCATAATGCCAGTTACTGTGATCCCCCCTATCATTACTTCTAATCATCCGGTTATCCAGCTGCGCACCATACGTAAGATCCCAGCTATCCGATAGTTGACGATATTGATACAGATGTAATGCTCCTCGAGAGGTGGTATGATTATTACCCGGGAACTGTGGATTGAAAATATACTCATCATTCGTACGCTTAAATGATCCTTTTATAGTTGTTATACTATTTTGGGTGCTTCGCTGCAATCGCATCTGGTTCCACCACATTGAAACTGTTTCAGTAGCCTCATCTAATGGACTCGCAGTGTAAAAATATTTTGCATTAAAATCGCGGTAGTCATATCCCGTTCGCAATGCCAAATCCCAGTTATTGCTTAATTTTACTCCCCCAGAAACCGATCCATTGGCGATATTAAACCGGTTTTTATAATCATTTGCTAACTCCTGTCCGGGACTTTTATGCCACATACCACCACCGCTCATTCGGTACTTTTCGGTGCTGTGATAAAATCCGCCGCGTCCCATTTTCAAGCTATTTTGACCATAACCTCCTTTTACGCTGGCATTGGTTTGATCCTCATTAGACTGACTTCCAAACGTATGCGTAACAATATTGATGACGCCACCCACCGCATCAGCACCATATTGTGCCGCAGCAGGACCATGAAGAACTTCAATTCGCTGAATTTCTGCCGGCGCCACCGGAATATTAGAATTGAAATGAGCCGTAAGCGGGTCATTAATCCGCATACCATCAACTAATACCAGTACCTGTGAGAATGTACTTCCACGCAGGCTGAAATCCGACTGCGTGCCAAAGGCACCACGCGATTGTACCTCCACCCCAGGAATATATCTTAACATCTCATCAGGGGTATGGGCAGGAGTAGTTTCGATCATCGGAGCTGAAATTGTTGTAATGTTACGCCCCGATCCCGCAGCTGTTTGTGGAACCCTACTGGAAGAGATCACCACCTCTTTTGAAACTACCAGCGTGTCTAAGGTTTTGGCCTCCTGAGCTTGGGTAGAATGAGAAACTCCTACCACCATAAACAAGGAGATTAAAATTGACGCAAATATTACAGATATAGAATTCTTGTTAGATAGATACATTTTACAAATAGCTTTTGATCAATCCTTTTTTGAAGATGCTGAAGATATTAGTGGAAATCCTTCATTGAAAGAAAAATCCCCATCTTTTCTTCAATATAAAAACCCCGATGAAACTATTTCATCGGGGTTATAGCACAAAAAATAGATAAATTAACGATTAATGATTTTCGAACCATTCCAAGATATGTGCAACCTTACTCATCAAATTGCTCGGGCGACTGGCAATGCCATGTCCCGAACCGGGGATACGGACCATTACCGACTCCACTTTCTGTAACTGCAATGCCCTGTAATATTGCTCAGTTTCAGACATCGGCGTACGATAATCCTCTTCACCCGTCAGCAACATAGTTGGCGTTGTAACATTGCCCACTAATGATATGGGCGAACGATCCATATATTGGTCGCGATTTTCCCAAGGAAATCCCGGGAACCAATATTTATGATATGAAGACCCGTCAGAAGTCAGCACAAAACTGTACCAGTTGATTACCGGCTTTGCAACTACTGCAGCATTAAAGCGATCCGTCTTGCCAATTGCCCAGGCCGATAACACACCACCGCCGCTACCACCGGTAATGTAAAGACTGTCGGCATCTACATAGCCCTTGTCAATAACGGCATCCACGCCCGACATTAGATCATCATGATCTTCGCTGGGATAATTCTTGTTAATATAATTCCCAAACTCTTTTCCATAGCTGGTACTGCCACGCGGATTGATATACACAACTACATATCCCTGAGCCGCCATCAGCTGTAATTCCGCAGTAAAGCGATCACCATAATTGGTATGCGGACCACCGTGAATTTCCAGAATAAGTGGATACTCCTTATCGGGATCAAAGTTGGGCGGCTTAATGATCCATCCTTGAATCCTCTTGCCGTCGTAAGAGGACTCGTACCAAATTTCTTCGACCTTACCCAGTGTTTTATGGCCGAATAAATCTTTATTTACTTGAGTCAATCTATTCATGTTACCGTTTATATCAGTAACGGCCACATCTCCCGGATGGTACGGGGTGGCATAGGTGTACGCAATTTGTCCATCAGAAGATACCGTATATGATCCGCTACCGTAGGGACGCCCGATTGTTGTTCCACCGCGATTATCGGCAACTTTTTTAATCTCATTGTTCCCATCCAAAGCCAGTAACCCGACCTTACCATTACCTTCATCATCATATTGCAGATACAATCCATCTTCGGTCCATTGTAGATTACTTACACTCCGATCAAAATCATCTGTCAGGGTTTGTTTCTCGGAACCATCAATATTCATCACGTAAGCATTACTTAGCTGATAACTGTCCATATTATCATCATATCCCAGGTAAGCAATCTTATTTCCATTCGGCGAAACTACGGCCCCATAATCCGGCCCGCGCCGATCAGTAAGTTGCGTCATTCCCCCATCATCAACCGAAATCTTATAGAGTTCCGTATCGCGTTCCTTATACTGCCAATCTTTTTTTCGGTTGGATGAGATAATAAGATGTTCGCCATCAGCCGTCCATTCGGGCGAACTGTGATTGAAGTTACCTTCAGTGATTTGTCGAGGAGTACCGCCTTCGGCCGGAATTATGAACACATGGGTAAACCCATCCTTAACAAATCCTGATGCCCCATCACGGCGATATTCCAAGTCATCAATTACGTTAGCTGGTTCAGCCCAATCAGCCCCATTTGGTTTGCCGGGCAGCGAAACCATGGGCTTTTCTTCACGAGGTACAAACATGGTAAATGCTATATATTCTCCATCGGGCGACCAAGTTATAGAGCTCGGTGACTGGGTCAGATTGGTGATTTTAGCCGTTTCGCCGTTATCCATCCAGCGCATATACAATTCGCTTGAACCGCTTTTGGTAGATGCAAACAGCAGTCGATCTCCGCTGGGAGACCAGCGGGGCGAAAAGTTATTATTGTTGCCTGACGTCAACGGACGATGTCGACTGCCATCTGAATTGACAATCCAAAGGTTCGATCGGCGACGATCATCCATGATATCCATGAAATTTCGTTGATAAACGACCTGTTCACCATTCGGCGAAATTTGCGTATCAGATACATACTCGAGGTCAAATATATTTTCGAGCGTTAAAACATTTGACTGGGCTTGTGCATCTGTTGAAAACACAAACGCAAAGATAATTAGCAGAAATAAATAAGGTATGTTCTTTATGACTTTCATAATACTAATATGAGTTTAACTATTTTCTTGATAACTCCTAATCTCTAATCAGCCCCGACGGATAAGAAACTACGCTTTCATGTCCGTCTTTACCAACGGCCGATACGCCAAACAGATAATTATCGATAACGATATTTTCGAGGGTAAACTCACTAACATCGCCTACATACCGCTGGCTTTCCCACAATGGTTTTGACGTTGGCCGCCAGTAAATTTTATACCCTTTAACAAGATCACTGTCCGGTTTTTCCCAGCGAAGAGTGGTTGAGGGTTCTACCGCACCACCTATTTCTACATCCTTAGGCTTTGGAGGTGCTTTCGCTAACGAAGCCATCGCCACCGCATTTACTGCCGTTAATTTCTTGGCATAATCAAAATTTACATGCTCGATCACATCTCCATATTCGATACCATCTTCTGTGCGGATATCTTGGTGCTGCTGTATATAATTTTCGTGCGCTTCCATAATACGAACCCCTGCAAAACCGGCTTCATTGAACGGACGATGATGCCCGCCACGACCAAAACGATCCAGACGGTAAATCAACATCGGATCCATTTGTGGCATATAAAGTTCGGTAGTCTCGTAGATATAGCGAGCCAATTGACGAGATTTTCCGTCATTTTCTCCCCCGTAAAAGCGTTTCATCTGCAATTCGCGCTCAGTGGCTTGGGATGAATAGGGCTCAGAAAAGATGCGGAATTCACGGTTATCAATCACCCCGTCAATGCCTTCAATATTTCCGATCATATCATTATTCAGAACGCCGATAATATCCCAGCCTTCTTCTTTAGCCATCTCCGCCATATGACGTCCGCCATACAGGCCTTGCTCTTCTCCCGACAATCCTGCAAATATGATACTGCTTTCAAACTCATAATCTGATAAAACCCGTGCTGCTTCGATTGCCCCTGCCATACCGGAAGCGTTATCATTAGCACCCGGTGCATCAATGGTATCATTCATCACGTCCGAGGCGCGGCTGTCAATATCACCACTCATAATCACATAGCGATTCGGATGCGTATTTCCTTTTAGCACTGCATAGACGTTCACTACCCAGGTATCTTCGTCTATACGACTCTCAGGATCGGCCTCTACCAAAGTACGCTGCTCCCGAACTTCAAGGCATCCACCGCACTGATCACTAATTTTTTCAAACTCTTCTTTGATCCATCTCCGCGCCGCACCGATACCACGGGTATCAGAAGTGGTATCCGACATCGTATGACGAGTTCCAAAACCGGCCAGCGTTCGAATATCTGACTCCAGCCTGTCAGCACTTACTTTATCAATGATATCATACATCTGAGGGTCAATACTAAGATCCTGCCCCTGAGCCGTATATGAATATGTAAGAACCAATATTAAGGGGAAGAGCAAAAAACGTTTCATAATCAAAAGTGATTTAGTTAGATGTTTTAAAACAACTTAGAGCCACAATTTTCTAACTTACAGAATTCGCACTTTTATGCGAATTGGTTTTACAAATTAAAACTTTTTTTGAAATCACTTCCCGAGTTTGCATAATTAGCCTGTTGCAGTTACGATTTTATTTTTCAGATATGATTGATGATGACAATATTGACGGGCAACCCGAAACCACGAAGTCGCGGCAGATTTCCAGCCGAGAGCTTTTATTTATCTCAATTTTATCGGCTACTGCTTACCTCATCCTCGCTTTTCTAATTTACCGATATCTTCTCGAAGAACCCCTTAATATTGCTTTTAAACATGGCTATACCGTATCAACTCAACTCATTATCGGGATGCTATCCGGCAGTGCTGCAGCAGGTATAATCGGGGTAATTATAAATCACACCAGCGTTTCAGAAGTCTTGCATGATTTTTATATCGTCGACATGGTTTCAAAACTGAAGCTTTCCAGATTTGACCGCATTCAGCTTTCGGCATTTGCCGGGGTAGGTGAAGAACTACTTTTTCGCGGTGCCATACAGCCGTTGCTCGGTATCTGGGTCACCTCCTTTATTTTTATCGGCATCCACGGTTATTTTAAATTCAGATCTGCAGGACACATGCTATTTGGGCTGACGATGTTTGCGCTCAGCATGCTGCTCGGTTACCTCTTTGAATATAGTGGCCTAATTGCCGCAATGACTGCTCATGCTGTTTATGATGTCATTATGTTACGTATAGTACAGATAGGAAAATAGAATTTAAGTTTGTTATCAAGTTGAGAGAACAAACTAACACCTTCCAATAAATGCCTGTTCAGTTTAGCAGAAGATCGTCTATATAGGATACTGATACTATCGATCTCAGAACTTTTAATTAGCCATTTCTAAAAATAAGCCCCCAATCGTCACCGTTCTTCCAGGCTTTACCCACATACGTTCCATAGACCATAATCTCCTCCCATTCATCAGGCGTAATATTGATTGGTTCATACGATGGATTCTCCGGTTGCAAGGTAATACCATCCTCTTTTTTTCGAATAGTCTTTAAGGTTGTTTCCCCTCTATAACGAATAGCACCAATCTCTCCATCTCTGGGCTCGCGGGGATCAATAATAATATAATCGCCGTCGCGAATATCAGCATCAATCATACTTTCTCCATCTACAATCAAGGCAAAATAGTGATCGGATTTTTCAGGATGGATCTCTACCGGCAAATGCCCGAGATTCTCACTAATAGCCTCATGCATAGCGCCGGCTGCAATACGTCCCTTAACAGGAATACCGGGATAAAATCCACTTAATTCATTCCGTTTAGCAGGATGAATATCGTAATCTCCCCGACCATGCCTTGTTAAATAGTTTTTCTTGGTAAGTGCTTGCAGGTGTTGGTAGATGCTGTTAGAGGAACTATACCCAAACTCCTGCTGCATGTGTTCATAACTGGGAAACTGCCCATAATCTTCATAAAAGGAGAGAATATACTCCCAGAGTTGTCGCTGCTTGTCTGTCAGTGATTTCATATGAAATTATTATACATAATAATATGAATAAATGCATGAAATAATATAATAAAAATATGAAAAGGAATTTTGTAAGGATTTACTTTCCCAATGGTCTTACTAATAGATAAGCCGTTGAATAATATTCAAGAGAGAGTAGTTTTTTGAGCCCGCCTTAACCGGCGGGCTTTTTTTGTTCGCAATTAAATAATTCGATCCTCATCACTTAAGTCTGGAACCATTCCTCGGTATCCGAACACCCATTTTATCAGTTTAACCATCCAGGTAGACTGACTCTGAACATACCACTGATCTGCAGCCCTTCGAACCCCAAGCCCATACGAAGGGTAGGGGTGAATGGTATCAGCAATATTTCTGAGCGTGACCCCATTCCGCATCGCCAAGGCATATTCCCCAATGAGATCCCCGGCTTGTTTTCCATAAATTGTAGCCCCCAATATTTTACCGTTCCATTTCTTGGCAAAAACCTTAATGAGTCCTTCAGTAGACTCATCGGTAATTGCGCGATCAATTTTATCATAGGGAAATCGATATGTCTTGTATGAGGTATTACTTTCCTTCAACTCTTTGTCTGTAGCCCCCACGTGTGCCAGCTCAGGATCGGTATACGTACTCCACGGCACATGTTCACGATCAATCTTCTTTGGTATTTTAAGAAGTGCATTCGTCACCGCAACTTTGGCCATATGGTCAGACATATGCGTAAATTGATATCGTCCAGTTACATCACCCACCGCATAGATATGCTTTAGGTTTGTCCGGCATCGATCGTCGACAGTAATACCGTTCTTTTGATGACGAACGCCCGCCCTTTCCAATTGCAATCTTTCAAAGTTCGCCGAGCGACCCGTAGCCACAAGCACTTCACTTCCTTCCCAAACAGACTGCTTCCCGTCAACTCTGGTCTCAATCCTCACATTACCATTCGAAGTCTCAGATAATTCCTTTACACTTGCGGAAAGCTTAAAATTTATACCCTCACCTGCCAAATAATCTTGTAGCATTCCGGCTAACTCCACATCATCGTTTGAGAGAATACGGGGAAGTTTGTCAAAAACCGTCACTTGAGTACCCAGTCGTTGAAACGCCTGTGCCATCTCAATGCCGATGGGACCAGCACCGATAATTCCCATACTTTCAGGTTGTTCATCAATCTCAAAAATTGTCTTATTTGTAAGATACGGTACTTCTTGAATCCCATTAATAGGAGGCACATTCGTCTTACTGCCCGTTGCAATAATAATATATCGTGAAGAGACCTTTCTATTCTCCTCATGCTTTACAATGCGAACGGTGTGGTCATCAATAAATAATGCCTGGCCAAACTCAATATCTATTCCCATTTCCCGATAGATAGCTGGGTCATCCGCTTCCTCGTAAACCTCTTCCCGCGTGGATCTGATATGCTCCATCACAACTGAAAAGTCTAACCCCTTCGATTTTCGATAACCGAATTTCTCAGCCTCTGTCACGTTTTGTGCCATCTTCGAAAGGTGCAATAATGTTTTACTGGGGATACAGCCGTGCCACGTACAATCACCTCCTAACTTATCGGCCTCCACCATTAACGTTTTTGCCCCAAAATTTGCCCCCATACCTGCTGCAGTAAGTCCCCCTGCTCCACCACCAATTACAAGCAGATCATAATCATACTTCATACGACACCGTTTATTTTTTTATCCTTATTTGTTTTTAGGCAAAGCAAAGTTCGTACACATGCAAAAGTTTTCTACCACTCAGATTTCTTAGCCAATCGTCTTCTTAGTTTATACTATCTGTTTTAAATGAATGACCCTACCTCCAATTTAGTTCGTTATTGTATCACATTTAAAGTTGTAAAAAAATAAAACCTGTACCCGTCAAAAGTTTCTTATAACGACTATATGTTGGTATAATCTTTTTCCATTTTTTCTTACTTACAACCAACAGTAATATAAAACTTAAATTACACTTACAATGAGTGACAGCTACTACAATCCCAAGGACCTAAAAAAGTTTGAAGATGTTGGCGAATTTGGACCCGAATTAGCCGAAAAATTCTTTGACTACTATGGAGCCGTTTTTGAGGAAGGAGCACTGAGTGCTCGTGAAAAAGCCCTGATTGCTCTCGCGGTATCCCACACCGTACAATGTCCCTACTGTATCGACGCCTATACGACCGAAAGCCTCGAAAAAGGAGCAAGCGAAGAACAGATGATGGAAGCGGTTCACGTAGCTTCCGCTATACGGGGCGGATCATCACTTGTACACGGTGTGCAGATGATGAACAAAACCAAAGACCTGAGCATGTAATGCTCCATAGAACCAATATTTGTATTTCAGTCCAAATACTTTTAGAGCATACTATATACTTATGATTAAATCGCTTAAAACACTTAATCACGACCTTTCGGATCCGACATATCAGTTAGATGTGCTCAACAACTATTCAGAATCATTACGGCAACAGCCAAAATTTAAAGAAAAACTCGAGGAGATTGATCTCTTTCCCCTTCGCCCCACCGGTATCGAAATTTTTCAGATTAATGTAGGCTACATGTGTAATATGACCTGCAAGCACTGCCATGTGGATGCGGGGCCGGATCGTGACGAGGTTATGACCAAGAAAACTCTTGAACACTGCCTGGAAGCTTTGCGTAACTCCGACATATCAACAGTAGACTTAACCGGCGGTGCCCCGGAGATGAATCCCCATTTTCGGTGGTTCATTGAACAAGTTTCAAAACTTGGTAAAGAGATTATTGTGCGGTCGAACCTGACTATCCTAACCACAGCTCCAAAGTATCAGGAGTTACCTGAATTTTTCGCCGAACACGATGTGGAGGTAACCTGTTCGCTGCCCTTCTATAATAAGTCCCGTACCGATCGTCAGCGCGGAGAAGGTACGTACGACCGCTCTATCGAGGCACTTAAAAAACTCAACGAAATCGGTTATGGCAAAGAGGATACCGGTCTTGAGTTAAACCTGGTTTATAACCCTTCCGGCGCATACTTACCCGGCAGTCAAGAGTCACTTGAAAAAGAATTTAAACGTCAGCTTGACCGCAAACACGGCATACGTTTTAATAACCTCTTTACCATTACCAACCTGCCCATCAGCCGATATCTCAACTTCTTGCTGGAATCTGACAATCTGGATGAATATATGGATCGGCTGATTACCTCTTTTAATCCTGCCGCCGCCAAAGGAGTTATGTGTCGCGATACTATTTCGATAGGTTGGGACGGAACCCTCTATGATTGCGACTTCAACCAGATGCTGGAAATGTCGGTAGAAGAGGAAGCCCCGCAGCATATTAGCGAATGGGATGAAGCCAAGCTTAACGGACGAGAAATTAAGATCAATCAGCACTGCTTTGGCTGTACAGCCGGGGCCGGCAGCAGTTGTGGAGGTACTACAACCTAAGAGGAAAGTTTACTTATGAATAAACAAAAAGGCAATTCAAATAACAGTGATAAGGTGCTTATCATTTTCACTAAGAACTCTGAAAGAGGAAAGGTTAAAACCAGGCTTGCTAAAACTGTTGGTGATAAGAAGGCGCTGCGGGTGTATCAAAGACTTTTAAAAATCACTAAATCTGTTACCGATCAACTGGACGTCTCCAAGCAGGTTTGGTATTCTCGNNAAGGAAATACTCTCGGCATGCGAATGCAACATGCATTCAGCAAAGCATTTACCGATGGATATCAAAAAGTAGTAATAATAGGAAGCGACTGCAGCGAACTCAGCCCTAAAATAATAGAACAAAGTTTTCGAAATCTGGAAACTTCTCAGGCTGTTATTGGACCTGCCAGCGACGGCGGCTATTATCTGTTGGGAATGAGGAATTTCTATCCCTCTCTTTTTGCGGGTAAGTCATGGAGCACTTCTTCTGTTTTTGAAGAAACCATCCGTCAATTTAATGAGATGAATATTTCGTACGAAAAATTACCTATCCTCAACGATATTGATACCGAAGCAGATCTCAAGGCTTCAAATTTGGTCATCGATCTATGAATATCAGCATTATCATCCCTACTTTTAATGAAGCCGATTCTATATCCGAAACCATAGAAAAGATCCGGAGGCACAGCAATGATCACATTCTGGAAATTATTATCGTTGATGGTGGAAGTAATGATGCAACAATTGATATAGCCAAAGCTACTGATGTCAAGACCTTTAAAAGCCCTGAAAAAGGGCGGGCGACACAAATGAATTTTGGTGCCAAACAAGCAACTGGAGAAATTCTCTATTTTTTACATGCCGACACTCATCCCCCGAACAATTTTGATAACTCAATCAACAAAGCTGTGAAACGGGGTTATCATGCAGGGTGTTTCCAGCTGACTTTTGATAATGATCATTTTCTATTACGACTTTACGGATGGTTCACCCGTTTCAATATTGATCTTTTCCGCTTTGGGGATCAAAGCCTATTTATTAAAAAAGATACCTTCCACAAGTTAAAAGGTTTCCGTAAAGATCATATAGTAATGGAGGATCAAGAGTTCATCCGGCGTATCAAGCAGAAATTTTCTTTTGTAATACTTGATGAATATGTAATTACTTCAGCTCAAAAATACCGGGATAATGGAATTTTAAAGCTACAATTGGTCTTTACGCTGATCCTTCTGCTTTATTATATGGGGATTGGACAGGATAAGCTCGTAAAAATCTATAACTGGTTCACTAATTAGTCTATTTGAACAATACAAACCATTATTTTAAATGGAATCCGATGAGAAAAATTTCATAGAAATTTTCATTCAACAAATAATCTCTCTCTTGAACCACAAATTAGGACTAAGCTGCGGTATCAACTTTGGCGGGCTCAGACTTTTGTTTTCTGACTCTTATTTTGGCTGATGAGTTGCGACGGCCCCACCAGATTATAGTTCCTGTTATCGGCAAACTCCCGACAATTAGACTACTAAGGAAAGCTATGATTTTACCAGCTATACCCCCTATTGCACCTACGTGAATATCATAGTTCATCCGTTGGATCATGTCAGCTGTTGATGCTTTTTCAATATCTCCATAAACATGACCTGGATCAACCTCCTCAAGTGTTCTGCTGTCAAAATAACGGTAATCAGCATCCCAGTACGTACCTTCCGAAAATTTCATATAGGCATAAACGGTATATTCATCTGAAGGAGGATAATGCATTTCAATGCTGGTGGCTTGCGGATACTCTTTTTTCATTTTTGCCCAGATAACATCTATAGGTTCCTCTGCCACCGCTTCCTGATTGGCTTCACTGACATTTTTGGGAAATGAGAACATTGGGGTTTTATCTCCACCTGTCAAGGTATATACCCCATTGGCGAACCAATTGAAGGTCATTATCAAACCAGTGATTGCAATTATTAAAGCAATAGCGGAGGCATAGAAACCCAGAATGTTGTGCAGATCGTAGTTCTTCCGTTTCCAGCGTGTACGGTCGGCCCACGAAAATTTAACTCGCTTTTTCGCCACTTTTTTGTTCCTCGGCCACCACAAAATGAGACCGGAAATCAGAATAAACAAAAAGATGAGGGTGCTGTACGAAACAATTTTGTTACCGACTTCTCCCATCCATAGATTAAGATGTCCTTCAAGTATAAAGTGAAAGAAACCGGACTCTAAATCCACTACTTTTATTAGCTCACCGGAATAAGGATTTACAAATGCTTTCTGGTAAAACTCCGGATCTGCCTCATAATAAACAATTTGCAGTGCTTCATTTTTATCCCCGTAAATCGCCCCATGAACATGCCGGTCAGGCATAATATCTTTTGCTATCGCCTGTGCTTGGGAAGGCGGTATAAAAGAAGCTTCCTGGGGCTCAACATATTTATAATCATCATACAAAGAGGTGATCTCTTGCTCAAAGCAGTATATGCAACCCGTGATAGCCACAACAAACACCACCAGCCCGGTAGCAAGTCCGAGCCAGAGGTGAATTTTTCCAATAATTTTTTTTAAGGATCCTGACATGTCATGTGGTTAAATTGATTGGCAAATGTACAAATAATTTACCTCTATTGTATATTACCATCGATATCTGATGCTAACCTGCATGGAACGGACAGCCCCATAGGTACCAAAGTTCTGAGCACCGCTGGCAAAACCGGAAGCAACATATTTATTGTTGAATACATTATCGACATTCACCTGTAGTCGAAAATCATTCCAATTGTAGAACACCGCTGCATCTGCGAGGGTAACGGCTGGAATCTTGAGTGTATTTGGAAGATCACCGTACATTGGTCCAAGATGACGCACACCTCCACTTACACCAAGGCCTTCCAGCACTCCGCTCTGTACAGAATAATCAGCCCACAGTGATGCCATAGTCTCACGAACCTGAGTTGGTCGATCGCCAATCTGGGCAGCTACAACGCTTTCGGTGATTTTAACATCCTGATAAGTGAAACTGGCTGTCAGATTTAGCCCGAAATTAAAACCGGCGACTCCTTCTGCTTCGATACCTTGTGAATTGGCTTCTCCTGTTTGAACTTGTGCAAAATTAGCAGGGTCTGTCTGCAGGAAGTTTTGTCGCGTGAGATCATACATAGCCACGGTAATATAACTACTGCTTCCTGTAGGCTCATATTTTATACCCACCTCGTATTGTTGCCCAGTTTCAGGGTCAAACTGTTCGCCAGATGCGTTGGTACCTATAACCGGACTAAAGGATTCTGAATAACTTGCATAAGGCGCTAATCCAAATTGGGTTTTATACGTAATACCAACCCGACCAGAAAAAGCGTTATCATCTTGGGTGGTTTGCGTATCTGTAAGTTTATTGTTGGTTTCCGTAGTAGCCCAATCATATCGTCCATTTAAGGTCAAGATAAATTTATCATTCAATGATAATTGATCCTGCAGATATATTCCCGTTTGTCGTTGCTTTGTTTCGGTATTCGCAAATGCTGAGGGATCGGCAATATCGCTTCCATAACTTGGATCATACAGATCAATTGGAGTAGCTACACCAAAGTTCTGCTCTGATGTTACATTTACACTTTGGTAGTCAATACCAAATAAAACCTTATGGGCGACTGGGCCAGTATTCACATTTAGCTGCGCCTGATTGTCAAGGGCCAAACCGTCAAGTTGACCTAGACTTTCAAAAATGTACCGGTCCATCGTTCTGTTATCCTGTCGCAATGCACTTCCATATACTACGATATCATCCAGCCCGATGTCGTAATAGCGGAGATTCTGCCGGAAGGTCCAATTACCAGTTTCGTGCTCAAACTGGTATCCTGCCGACCTCTGAAGCCTGTCATATTCCCCAACATCAGGTTCGCCGGCAAAGCGATCTACAGGAATGGATCCATTGGGATTGGGATCCAGCGTTCCATCTTCAGGCAAACGCTGAGAAGATTTTGTATTATCTTTTTGATATCTGGTTAATACAGTAAGTGAGGTATTATTCGTTGGCTGCCAGCTAAATGCTGGTGCAAAAAAGAGTCGGTCATTATTGATGTAATCCACCTGAGTATCACTATTTCTTGCAAGACCGGTAAAGCGGTAAGCAAAGTCGCCATCTGAATCAATCGGGCCGCTTATGTCAACCTGTCCCTGCAAGCGATTAAACGAACCAGTCTCAAACAGCACTTCGCCAAATGGTTCTTGAGTTGGCTTCTTGGATACAAAATTTACAAGACCTCCGGGACTTCCAGCACCATAAAGTACAGAAGCAGGTCCTTTTGGCACCTCAATACGTTCTGCTGCATAAGGCTCAGGATTATAACCAACCGCAAAATTTGGATTACGAAG
>JABAHQ010031928.1_pt1 | contig 27633 bp, 17 predicted proteins | sample 7062091 | NCBI WGS metagenome assembly JABAHQ01 (sample SAMN14534359, study PRJNA622989) | marine sediment metagenome | biome: marine biome [ENVO:00000428]; feature: marine pelagic biome [ENVO:01000023]; material: deep marine sediment [ENVO:00002113] | place: India: Gulf of Kutch | collected...
CGCTTGAGCCACCGTTGGCGGACATCTACCAGGTAATTTTCCCGCTGGTAGGTGTGGGGATGAGGCTTAAGCAGGGGGACAGTGATAATATCCAATACCTTGGGCAGGTCACCCGCGCCCAAGCTTATCTCTGGCAAGGTGAATTCCCCCATTTCCCGGCGGCTAACCGGCCTGATCCATGGGCCGACCTCTTGACCGCGTAATTCTTTGCCGGCGATACAGCGGCCGGCGTATTTGCGAGAATTGGCCAGACAGATGATTTGTTTGTAAAAAGCCACATTGCTTCTCCCAACTTTATGCTCTTAGAACCAGGAATGCTTCGTCACCTCGCTCAAGGCTAACCAATAACAATTATCAATTATCAATTATCAATTATCAATTATCAATTTATGAATTCCCATTAAGGCCAGGATTACGCCCGTTTCCAGTGCATATGTATTGGCTGGCCGGCTTCATAAATCGTGGAACCGGCCCGATCCACGCTTAGCGAAAACAGGATATAGCGATCGGCCGGGGTATAGGAGGCCAGTTGGGCGGCCAGGGCTCGCACTTCGGGATCTTCGACGAAGGTGGCCCGTCCGCTGATATAGAACTCCCCTTCGCCGCCGCTGGAATCACGCACCGAGGCGTGCAAGGCGTAGCGGCCATCGCGGCGTAAATCATGGCCTTTCGGGGAAGTCGGCTCCATAAACAAAAAGAGGTGTCCCTGCCCGACAATGGGGGTCACCGGATGAACCCGGGGCGAGCCATCTTTGCGGATCGTGGCCAGATAGGCCACCTCACTCTTAAAGCGTTCGGCCCCAAAAGCGGCCAGTTCGGGTTTCCCCGCTTCCAGATCCTGCCAACTCATCCAATCAGCTCCTCTCAACATGAGTCATAGAACAAGGGGGTGGCGGTAATTACCACCCCCATTACCTGCCTGAAACGTGAAACGTGAAACGTAATGAATTTCGCAGAAACTCTCACGTTTCACGAGTCACGTTTCACGAGTCACGTGTCTTGCTTAATTTGTAAAGAAGCTTGGTTTAGCGGCCAGGCCGCGCCAGGGGATTACGCGCTTTCTTCGGTGGGTAACACCAGGTCACACGCCTCGGCGGGCATCCAATGAGAGTCCTTCCCTTCCCACTTCACGTTACAACCAAGGGGGTTGGTCAGGGGAACGCTCACCGGCTTACCGGCCAGATGCTCCTCCAAGGCCCGCTCGAGGTCGTTGACCGTCGCCTTCTCGGCCTCGCGGGGGTTATCGACAGCGCGCCCGGTGTAGACCAGCTTCCGATTTTTGTCAAAGACGTAGAAATGGGGGGTGCGGAGCGCCCCGTAGGCCAAAGCCACGTCTTGGGATTTATCACGCAGGTAGATCCAGGGGAACTTGTATTCGTTCATACGGGCGACCATATGGTCAAAGTCGTCCTCGGGATATGAGGTCTCGCTATTGGAATTAATGCCCACAAACTTCACCCCTCGAGGGGCGAATTTATTGACCGTCTGGCGGGTGACTTCATCCGAGCCCTTGACATAGGGGCAATGGTTACAGGTGAAGAAGACCACCAAAGTCTTGGCGTCATCAAAATCGGACAGGCTGTAGGTCTTGCCATCGGTAGCGAGCAAGGTGAAATCTGGGGCAGATTCGCCTATTTCTAAGGTAAAAGCCATTTTAACACTCCTTACGGTTAATGAATTTGATTATAATTTCGTAATGCATATTGCGTAAGACTATCCATCGCTACCATTACGCATTACGTAGTACGCAGTACGTATCACGTCGAGCCTAAATCAGATTCTTTCAGTTGCAACTCCCCTACGTGATGTTTACCACAGCGTCATCGAGTCCAGGAAAAGCCGCTTTAAGTCCTCGGCCTCGGCCGGGCGAGGCGATAGCTTGGTGACCCGATGCTGGGGCAGAGTCCCCTTGACCAATTGGTCCACGTCCTCCGGGCCAAAGCCAACCGCCCGCAACCCATTGGGCATCCCGGTTTGTTGCATCAGCTTGATAATGGCCCCGGCCAGTAGCTCGCCGGCCTCTTCCGGTTTAGCCCCGGATACATCCACGCCCATCAAGCTGGCCGCATAGAGATGACGCTCCGGGTTAACCGGAGCCGTAAAGCGAAAGACCGCCGGGGCATGGAGGATGACTGACATACCATGAGGAATGAGCGGATGATCGGTTGGGTATCCGGGGACGGTAAAATCACGCACCCCACCGGAGACGGGATACGACATACCGTGGGGCAAATGACAACCGGCGTTACCAAAGCCGATGCCGCCATAAGTCGCCGCCAGGAGCATTTGTCCCCGCGCCTCATCATCCTCGGGATCCTGGATAGCCCGCACGAGATTTTTAGTCACCATCTCAATAGACCGCGAGGCCCAAATATCACTGATGGGGTTGGAACCTTGATAGGCCGGCCGCAACTTGGGATGTTCGGGGGCCGGGCGCTGGTCAAAAGGGATCGCCGTCAGGGACTCTAAAGCGTGGCTCAGGACATCCAATCCGGTACAAGCGGCCGCCATCTGGGGCAGGGTACGGGTGTTATGGGGGTCCACAATACCCATAACCGGTCGTAAGGCGCGATGGGCGATGCCAGTCTTGGCCCCCATCTCCAAAAAATCAAAGATGGCCACGCCGGTCGTTTCGCTCCCTGTCCCGGCCGTAGTCGGGATGGCAATCAGGGGTTTCAACTTTCCGGGGACCGGCCGGCCCTCGCCGATAGGGGGATTGACGTAGGCCAGGAAGTCGGCCGGATAGGTGGCATATAAATTAGCCACTTTGGCCGTATCCATACTGGAACCGCCCCCAACGGCCACATAGCCGTCGAACTGGCCGTCTTGGGCAAAGGCAATCGCTTCCTTAAAAGAGACGTCTGTCGGCTCAACAGAGACCCGGTCAAATAGCTCCGCCTCAATGCCGGCTGCTTGCAACGCCTCCAGGGTGATGGCAACCGGTTCAAGCTTGGCCAGGTTGGGGTCGGTGACCACCATCACCCGCTTGACCCCCAACTGCTCCATGTCCTGCCCCACCTCACGGGTCACCCCAGGACCATATTTGATGCTGGAGGTATCCATCGTAAATGCAGTTTCAAACGTCATGCCTTTTATTCCCATGCGTGTCTCATCCCTAAAATAGATTGGATTTTCGACCAGTTCACTATACCATGACCTGCCTATCAGGTCAAAATGAGGCAGTTAGGGTCATAAAAAGGTAACCCTTCACCTTGTCACTCTGAGGCGAAGCGAAGCCGAAGAGTCTCAGCCGCTGGTGAATCGGAGATTCTTCGTCGCTTTGCGCCTCACGCATGCGTGACAGATAGGTGAAGGGTTACATAAAAAGGTGAATTTTGGGGGTTGACAATTCCCCCGCCATGCGATAGAATAGTCACGGTTTTTCAATCATTATCTTTGAATGGAAAGATACATTTTATGACAGACAGCCAGACACTTCCGATTATCCTTCTCTGGGCTAGAAGCAATGGTCCTGCTTCGCCTAACTGGAGTGCGTCTGCTGCCGGTCATTAACTTACCGATTTAAAATCTGAGCCGCGAGCGTACTCCACCTCGCGGCTTTTTTTATTGCTGCCCGCAAACTACTCCCAGCCGCGAGTCCATTCGCGGCTTTTTTGTTTATCAGATGACTATACAAAACTGGAGGTTGCTACCAACCATGCAGACTTATATTATGCCAGACGTGGCTTTAAACACGACATCTAAAACATTAGATTTACCACGCAACCTGGGCGATGGCCTGGTGATACGCCAGGCCACCCCCGCCGATGTTGACGCTCTGGCGGCCTTTAACCAGCAGCTTCACGCCGCCCCCCACGACCCGCCGGAAGGTCTCAGCCTGTGGACCCGGGATCTCATGTCAGGGGATCACCCCACCACCACGGCCAGTGACTTCGTTTTGGTGGAGGATACCAGAGCGGGCCACAAAATCGTCAGCGCCACCTGCCTGATTCCGCAGGTTTGGGCCTATGATGGTAGCCCCTTTCCGGTTGGTCGCCCCGAATTGGTGGGCACCGACCCGGCCTATCGCCGCCGGGGATTGTCGCGCGCCGTTATGGAGCAGATTCACGCCCTGAGCGAGGCTTACGGCCATTTGGTCCAGGGCATCACCGGTATTCCCTGGTTTTATCGCCAGTTTGGCTATGAATATGCCTTACCTTTGGGGGGTGGACGGAGTCTCTATGTGACCGATATTCCCGAACTAAAGGAGGGCGAAACCGAACCCTACGCGATTCGCCCGGCTACCGCAGCCGACATCCCCACCTTGACCCGTCTTTACAACCGCTACTACGTCGATAAATTGGTCTACGGCGTGGTGGACGAAGCTCGTTGGCGCTACGATCTCGACGGCCGCAGTGAAGGCTCCATCGAGGTGTTAAAAACTTACTGTGTCCTCGATGCGGAAAAGCAGATCATCGCTTACTATCTTACCATGGGGTCGTTGTGGGGGGATAGTTTGGCTGTGTTTGAGTTAAAGGTTGACGAGGGCGTCTCTTTACGCGCCCTATTGCCCACGGTGCTACGCGCCCTGAAAAAGCAGGGGGAGGCCATGCTCGCCTCAGATTCCAGGGAGCAAAAACGGCTGGTTAAAATCTTTTTCCACCTTAGCCCGGATCACCCCCTCTTCACCGCCCTTGAGGCCAAACTAGGCCCAGTGCGACCTCCTTACGGCTGGTATATCCGCGTCCCTGATCTGCCGGCCTTCATTCGTCACATCGCGCCAGCCCTGGAGAAACGGCTATACCAATCGGTAATGAGTGGATTCAGCGGGGCGCTAAACCTCAGTTTTTACCGGGGTGGTCTACAACTGTCCTTTGAGGAGGGTCAACTCGCCGGGGTCTCGGACTGGCAGGCCCCCGACTCCGATCAGAGATGGGAAGGGGCGGCCTTCCCGCCGCTGGTCTTCCTGCAACTGCTGTTTGGTCATCGCTCCCTGGCCGAGTTGCGTTATGCCTTCCCTGATTGCACGGCCGATGAGGAGGCGACGGTGCTGCTCAACGCCCTCTTCCCCAAGCGTCCTTCTTGGGTCGATCCGCTGGCCTAATTGTGTAATCACGAGTCAAGGCGTACTACCGAGGATGAAAATTCGTAGTAACGACTTTAGTCGTTTCCGCTTTTGGGGTTGAGAGGACCCTGAACGACTGAAGTCGTTACTACCAACACTTATTTACGAAGGAGCGCATGAGCTGCATTAGAACGATAGTCATATTAATTGAAAGGAGATCGCCATGCTCCACGTAACCAACATCTCAAAAACCTACGGCATCGAGACTGTCTTGAGCGAGGTGACATTTATCGTCAACAAAGGGGAACGGGCGGGGCTGGTGGGTCCAAACGGCTGCGGTAAAACAACCTTACTGCGCATCATCAGCGGACTGGAGGAGGCTGACGCCGGTCAAGTCCGGTTCGACCCCCCGGAATTGTCGGCCGGTTATCTGGCCCAGGCCCTTATCTTCGCTGAGGGGGAGACTGTGTCTCAGGCGCTGGCCCGGGCCACGGCTGATAACAGCCGGGCATGGCAGAGGATGCAGGCGCTGGCCGCGGCCATGGCCGCGCCGCCGCCGGGCCAAACGGTGGCCGACCTGACCGCCGCTTACGCCGAAGCCGAAGCTCGCTTTGAGGCGGCCGGCGGCTATGAGTTGGAACATCGCCTGGAGGCAGTCTTAACCGGCTTGAATCTGGCTGATATCCCCCGGGAGCTACCGGTAGACCGTTTAAGTGGCGGCCAAAAAACGCGCCTGGGTTTGGCCGGGCTACTCATTCAACAGCCCCAACTTCTGCTCCTCGACGAGCCGACCAACCACCTCGACATTGACGCCCTGGATTGGCTTGAAACCTGGCTGAACACTTATGCCGGGGCCGTTCTGATCGTCTCTCACGACCGCGCCTTCCTGGATGCCACCACGACCCGCACGCTGGTCATCGACCCGGAGACTCACACCCTGCGCGATTTCCCCGGCAATTATAGCTTCTACGTCGAAACCGTGGCCCGGGAAACGGAGCAACAGTGGCAAGCCTACAAGGATCAACAGGGCGAGATCGCCCGGCTGAGAGCGGGCGCCCAACGGGTGCGCGGCCAGGCAGTCATGAAAAAAGGGGGCAAAGGGGACAGCGGTGATAAATTCGCCAAGGGGCATTTTAGCAACCGCAGCGCCCGCTACGTCTCCAAAGCCAAACAGGTCGAACGTCGCCTCGAACAACTGTTGACTGAAGACCGGATTGAAAAACCAGGCCGCCACTGGACCTTGAAGCTTGACTTCGCCGACGACGAGGGTGGGGCGCGACAGGTTTTGAGTCTGGATGGGGTGAAGATGGCCTTTGGAGACCGAACCTTGTTCAGTAATGTAATCGCCACCTTGAATCACGGCCAGCGTATCGCCTTGATCGGGCCGAATGGCGAAGGGAAGACGACCTTGTTACGGATCATTGCCGGGGAACTCGAACCAGTTGAGGGGCAAGTCACGCTCGGGAAAGGGATCAAATTGGGCTATCTTTCACAGGAGCAGGAGATTCTGGATCCGGAAAGCACCCCCTACGATACTATTCGCGCCGCCGCAGTCGATATGCATGAGAGCGACATCCGCAGCTTCCTCCACTTTTTCCTCTTCGCCGGGGATGAGGTCTTCAGCCAAATCGGCAACCTCAGCTTCGGCGAGCGGACCCGGCTGATGCTGGCTCTGTTGGTCGCGCAAGGCTGCAACTTTTTGCTCCTCGACGAACCGGTCAACCATCTCGATATTCCCAGTCGCGAGCGTTTCGAGGAGGCGCTTAGCCAATTCCCCGGCACCGTTCTGGCCGTCGTCCACGACCGGGCTTTCATCAAGCGGGTGGCAACTGGGGTTTGGGAACTGCGTGACGGCACCTTAAAACTCGTGGCCTAGTGCATAATCAGGGGACCTTTTAGGAAATGGTGATCCAAGGATGATGTTATTTGCTCTAGCCGGACCACAGTCCGGCGACCTCACACGCGGACTGTGGTCCCCTCAGAGCGATCAGAGACTGTTCTTATTTCCTAAAACCTCGTCTGAGATGGCACCAGGAACAAACTGTCCATGAAGTGAGGTAACACAAGCATGAAAACAATCAGGAGAATGCTGACAACTTATTTTCCCCTCCTATCCGTCTCGCCGGGCTTTCAAATGTTATGGCTGGCCACCCTGATCTCCAGCCTGGGGGACTGGATGGGGTTTGTGGCCCTTAACCTTTACGTCCTCAATCTTACCGGCTCGGCGACGGCGCTGGCCGGTTTGCTGGCCGTAGAAGCTATCCCCGCCATGCTGGTTGGCCCCTTTGCCGGGGTGGTGATCGATCGCTTCAGCCGGCGGCGGGTGATGATTATCGCCAATTTAGTGGCGATGGTGGCTTTCCTCTTGCTGCCACTCACAGACGTGCTGTGGCAAATTTACCTTCTGGCGTTGATCGCCCGGCTGACCAACAGCTTCATCATGCCCGCAGAACGAGCCCTGCTCCCAGACCTGATTGGCAAAGAACGGGTAATTGACGGCAACGCCGCCTTAAGCGTCATCCGGCACATTACCCTCATCGCCGGACCGGTGATCGCCGGATTGCTGGTGGCGGCTTCCAGTGCCTCGGTTGCTTTCGTGGCCGACGCTATTAGCTTCGCCATTGCCTCCCTTTTCATCGCCAAAATAGGGGGAGAATTGCCCCGCACGACCAGCGCCACGGAAACAGCCTCGAGTTGGACAAACGATCTGAAAATTGGCTTGCGTTACGCCTTGAACAACAAAGCGATCCAAGTTTTACTCATCACCACCATGGTCTCCTCAATTGGGGCCGCTGCTTTGCTGACCATTGAGGTGATTTATGTCTCCGACTTTCTGGGTGGGGGCGATAAAGCTTACGGAATTTTGTATTCAGTAGCCGGGATTGGGGCCTTGATTGGCTCGGCCAGTGCGGGACCTTTGTCCCGGCGCTTCAATCTGGTCGCTCTCTATGTGGCCACGGTTATGATCACCGGGCTTTTCTTCTTCCCCTATGCCAATATCCACATCTTATGGGTGGTGATCTTTATTGCCGGTTTGCATACTATCCCCTGGATTCTCGGCTTAATCCTGGTTGATAGCTTACTCCAGCACTGGGTGCCAGCCGATATGCGTGGCCGTGTCTTCAGCCTGATCACGACCGAACGCAACGCCGGGCATGTGCTGGTGGCCGCTGTTTTGGCCCCGCTCGTTGATCTGTGGGGCGTCGTTATCGTTATGAACATCGCCGGAGTTGTTTATACATTGGCCGGGATTTATGCGATTTCACAATTGGGGATTTTGCGCCGGGAGGCAAAGGTGGCTATTGGGGCAGGCGTTGAAAGTGTCTAATCAAGCCCTGTTTCCTCAGTCTCGGCTGCCCACAAAATCTCTCTCGGGGTGGAGCCCTCGGCGGGGCCGATGATCCCTTCGGCTTCGAGTTGGTCGATCAGGCGCGAGGCACGGGGATAGCCAATGCCTAGGCGACGCTGCAAAAAGGTCGTACTGGCCCGGCCGCTCTCCAAAACGAGCCTGACTGCTTCCTCAAACAACTCGTCCTGGTTCGCTTCTTTGACCAGGTCATCCCAGGGAAGCTTGTCTTCTTCGGGCGATACTTCGTCGTCCAGAATAGGGTCATCAGGGGAAACGGTTAATGTGGCCCGCTTCCAATATTCGACCACATTGTTGATTTCAGCATCGGAGACAAAACAACCCTGTAAGCGGGCCAGCTTGGGAGAGTCAGGGGCCATATAAAGCATATCCCCTTTGCCAAGCAGCTTTTCGGCCCCTGGGGTGTCCAAAATAACCCGGGAATCAGTCTGGCTGGCGACGGCAAAGGCGATGCGGGCCGGGAAGTTGGCCTTAATTAAACCGGTCACCACATCAACCGAAGGGCGTTGGGTGGCAATGACCATGTGAATGCCTGTTGCCCGAGCCATCTGGGCGATACGGCAAACATAGCGTTCGATCTCATCGGCGGCCAGCATCATCAAATCGGCCAACTCGTCAATGACGACTAACAGGTAGGATAGCTGATCCGATCGCCCGACCTTGCGATTATACCCGCCGATACTTCTAGCGCCAGTTTGCGAAAATAGCTTATAGCGGCGCTCCATCTCCCGGGTCACCCAGGCCAGGGCCCCGGCAACCTGCTCGAAATCGGTCACCACCGGCGCGATGAGGTGGGGAATGCCGTTAAAAGCGGTTAATTCGACCATCTTGGGGTCAATCAGCAGCAATTTCATATTTTCAGGGGGGTGAGTCATGAGCAGATTGATGAGTATGGCATTGATGCAAACACTCTTGCCCGAGCCGGTTGCCCCGGCGATCAATAGGTGCGGCAGGGCGGGCACATCGATCATAGCTACATCCCCGGAAACCCCTCTGCCCAGACATACTTTGAGCTGTCCTCTGGCCCTGCGGTAGGCCTCACTTTCCATGGCCCCCCGTAATGAGACCAGGCTAGCCGTCCCATTTGGCACCTCAACCCCCACGACGGGCCGTCCCGGCACCGGCGTCTCAATGCGAATCGGCGCCGCTGCCAGCGCCAAAGCCAAATCGTTGACCAAAGAGCTAATTTTACTGACCCGAATACGCTGCTCGATCTCCTGGCCATCCGAAGTCCGTTTGGTAACTGTCCCCGGTTTCAGACCGAACTGGGTTACAGTCGGGCCCTGGTTAATCTCCACCACTTTGGCCGGAACGCCGAAGCCCCGTAAGGTCTCTTCAATAACCTGGGCCTGATAGCGACTGTTGGCACTCTGACCGCTGATCTCGGCTGCGGGAGCCAATAAATCTATAGGCGGTAATTTAATTCGCCCTCGACTGGAGGTCATAGTAGCGGCTAACACCGCCTCGTCCGCACTCATGGCCGGCTTAGGTTGAGGCGCTTGAGATTGCTTACGCTTGCGAGAAGATTTCTCCTTAGCCCCTCGCAACGGCTTTGTGGCTGTGGTCTCTGGCAGCTCAACCCCCTCTGATTGAACCAAATTATTGGCCCAGGCGGTTGCCCCACCGATTTTCAGTCGAAAGATCAGACCCAACCCCGCCAAACAGACCAACAGATAAATTAAGGCCGCCAACCAGCGCCCCATCAAATCTTCCAGCAGGGTCGCCAGGCTCCAGCCGACGAAGCCGCCGCCCCCATGGGCCCGGGCCAGGGCCAGCGGATCGCTCCCTCCAGCCACCAGATGCACCACTGCCAGCCCTGACATCAGGGCTAATTCAGCCCCAATGACAACCTCCAATGAAACCGGCTGTGGATCTTCTTGCAGAAAGCCTTGCATCAATTGAATACCCAGCGCGCCAATGGAGAGCATGACCGGAATGGTCCCCCAGCCGAAAAGGTCACGGGCCAGATTACCCATAGCGTCAGTGATGGAGCCAGGGGCCAAACCAAGCAAATTGAGAAAGACCATCAGCGTCAACAAAAAAAGAGCCAACCCGGTTATCTCCTGGCGGTAAGGGTAGAAAGTATTCGCTATTTTGGAGAGTTGTTGCGCCAGATAAGCTGCGAGATCGTCAAGAGAGACGACTCGCGGCTTTTTTCGCTTCGCCATACTGTGAAGTGTACTAAAATTTTAACACTATGTCAATATATTATGTTAGGTTCTCGACTGCCAGGACGATGATCTTCGCTGCAACTTCCGGGGGAATGCGGGCCGTGTCGATCGCCAGATGGTAGTACTTGAGATTCGTCCACTCTGCATTATTGTGCATCTGACGGATAGCCTGTCGCTTTTGCTCATCCGATCTGGTGACACGTCGCTTGGCCTCAGGCTCCGAGATATTTTCACGTTGCATGAGACGCTGGACGCGCTCCTCTAGGGGCGCGTAGAGGCGGATATGTAAAGCGGTGGGCCAGTCACGTAAAATCATCTGCCCCCCCCGTCCGACGATAATCACGTTTCCCTCTTTGGCAAATCGTTCCATCGCCTCACGCAAGACTCGGTCATAGGTTTGGTCATCCAGAGCGGATTTTTTCTCAAAGGCGGTCGGTTGCTTGCGATACAACGAAGTCATTTCACCACTAACCAACCTGGGGCCGCTGGTGACACTGCGTTCCTTGGCCAACACCGCCTCGACATCCACCCCAGCTTCCTCGGCGATTTGGGTTAAGATGGCCTTGTCGACCCGTTTGTGACCTAACGTTTGACACAGAATTTCGGCAATATTGTCTCCTTCGCTGCCCAATTCACGAGAGATGGTGATCACAGCCATTTTTCTACCTCCAGTTTCTTTAACTCAAATATTTAGGAATGTGACCTAAATAACTTACCCATTTAGCCGCTTAGCTGTGAAACGTGAGGGGTTTTTGGCGCAAAAGCTTCACGTTTCACACTTCAGTGGGCCAGGCGCCAAGGGGGAAGTTAGTAAATTCTCAATCCTTAGTTATGTTCCCTTTAATCTTCAGTCAATAAAAGTATTGGGGCTAAGGAGCTCGTTGACTGCCTCCCTCGTCAGTAGTGATCTGAATAGCCGTGTTGACCGTCTCCTTAGCGCTTTCGGCGTCCTTCTTGGCCTCTACCGCCTCGACCTTAGCCTCACTCGCCTCCTGGGCGGCCGATGTGGAGACTTGTTTGGCTGTTTCGGCATCTTTCTTCGCTTCAACCGCTTCAACCTTGGCCCCGCTTGCTTCCACTTTGGCAGACTGGGCTTCCTCTTGGGCAAAAAAGGACTGGCTTTTAGCAACGCTGCTTTGTACTAGCGAAACTAACGAAGTACCCCCGGTCAGCAGAGAAATGACCAAAGCTAAACCAGCCAACACCTTGGGCAAATCATCAAAGATATTGGCTACATTGTCGACAAATGAGGCAGGTTGTGATTTAACTTCGATGGGTTTGACTGGTTCTGCCGCAATGTCCGGGCTGCTGGAGAGGGTTAAAGCCCGCTGAATAATGGGCTCATAACTTTTTGCCGCCTGCTCAAAGGCTTTGTCATAACCGATTAGAACTTGATCCACCCCATACTTGTAAGACCTCAGCAGTTGTTGTATTTCCACCGTTTTTCTCTTTTCCACCGCTAAAGCTTTCTCCAACGCATTCACCTTTGCTTCCAGGGCAGCCAACCGGTCCGTTGGATTGAGTGTCATTTCCCCAGTCATATTCATCTCTCCTTATACAGGACGTGGTATGATATTTTAACATAATGGAAAATCGCCGTCAATGAGAACCAAGTTGAGTTTGGCTTTCTGGTGGAGCTAAATAACTGCGGGGCGATTTTCACCGAGGTGTGCTAGTACAACGCGGCATAAATAAGTCGTCGGTTACTTCCCGCTCTGAGGGGACCACAGTCCCCGGTCTGGGCGCAAAATCGGCTGTTTTCGTGTGCCCCGCTCAGGGGGCCAGGCCTGTCCTGCCTGTGCCCCGCTCAGGGGGAGTAAGCAAAGCCGAAGAATCATCCGGCGGACTGTGGTCCGCCTCAAGCCGATAACCAGAGAGGTATTTACGCCGCAATGTACTAGGCAATTATGCCTATACGCCTAAGGTATTATATTAACGTAATATCTACATGAATCTAATACAAATCTAATACTAAAAACGTATACTAGTATAGTTCAAAACAACTTTTTTTGAGTTTAAACTTTTAAATTTAGAGAGGGATTATAACTGAAAACATCAGCACTGAAATACTTAAAAGTCATTGCCAGGCTACCTGGCGAGATGTATCCCTTAGTAAAGGAGCAGACCTATGTTTAGTTGGTTTGACATATCAGAAAGTGAGTTGGCAAAAGAAGATAGTTTTCCAACCGAAATCTCAATGTTGCCTTTACGCGGTCTAATTCCGTTTCCATATGTGGTTATGCCTTTATCCATCGGTTTGGCTCGCTCTGTCAAATTGATTGGTGATACCCTTGAACAAGATCAGTATATTGGCCTTACTGTCTCTAAGGTTCCCGAAGTTGCGGAACCGACCCCTGAGCAAATTCATAACGTTGGTGTTATTGCTAAGATCCACCGCACAGTGAGGAGCAAAGACGAAGCCTTGACCGTTGTCGTTCAAGGTTTGCAACGCTTTAAGATTGAGGAGTGGACGCAAACCGAACCTTACTACAAAGCTAAGATCACCCTCTTGCAGGATGAGGTTGAAGAAGAACACCAGTTGGAGATCGAGGCTCTACGGCGTCGAGTCGTCGAGTTGGCTGGATCGATTGTCCGCTTTATGCCTCAGGTTCCCGAGGAGGTTGTTCACTTCCTGGAAAATACGGACAACCCCCAGATTCTGCTCTACATGCTAGCCTCTAACCTGAGAATGGAGTATGAGGACAAGTTAGCCATTTTAATGGAAGATAACTTGCGCGAGAAAATGCATCGCCTGGTGCGGTTCATGGCCCATGAGTTAGAGGTGCTAGAGCTGAGTGAAAAAATTCAAACCGACACTCAGGAAGAGCTGGACAAAGTTCAGCGAGAATATTACTTGCGGCAGCAACTTCGAGCCATCCAAAAAGAGTTGGGGGAAGGCGACGAGGCTGAGGTCGAGATTCAAAATTATCGCAACAAATTTGATGAGATCGGCTTACCGGAAGAAGCCAGGCAGGAAGCTGAACGCGAACTAAATCGCATGCAGAAATTGCCGCCACAATCAGCCGAATATGGTGTAATAAAAACCTATCTCGACTGGATGACCGACCTGCCCTGGAGCACGTTGACGGAGGATAACCTCGATATTAACCACGCCCGTGAGGTGCTAGATACGGATCACTACGGTCTGGAAAAGATCAAGGAGCGTATTCTGGAATATCTGGCTGTGCGCAAATTACGCCTGGAGCGTGAGGTCAGCGAAGAAGAGGTTGAGGCCCAGGACCGGGCCGGCGGATCAATTCTGCTCTTTGTCGGGCCGCCTGGTGTTGGTAAAACCAGCCTCGGACGCAGCATTGCCCACGCTTTGAACCGTCAGTTTACCCGGATGAGTCTCGGTGGTGTGAGGGATGAAGCTGAAATTCGGGGACACCGGCGGACGTACATCGGCGCTATGCCTGGGCGTATTATCCAGGCGCTGAGGCGGGTGAAATCTCGCAACCCCATCTTTATGTTGGATGAGGTTGACAAGGTCGGCAGTGACTGGCGTGGTGATCCCAGCAGTGCCTTGCTAGAAGTTCTGGACCCGCAGCAGAATCACGCCTTCCGGGATCACTATCTGGATGTTGACTTCGACCTGAGTGAGGTTATGTTTATCGCCACGGCCAACACCCTGGAAACTATTCCACCCCCATTACGGGATCGGATGGAAGTCATTCAATTGGATGGCTACACCGAACTCGAGAAGGCCGAGATCGCCAAGGGCTACCTGATCCCCCGCCAAATCCGTGCCAACGGCTTGAAGGAGACAGAACTTAGCTTCCGTGATGAAGGTATTCTCCAGATCATCCGTGACTATACCCGCGAGGCAGGTGTGCGCACTCTGGAACGCCAAATCGGCAGAGTAGCCCGTAAAGTAGCCACTAAAGTTGCTGCTGGTGAAACAAACGGCGACATACCCTATCTGATTACACCGGATAAAGTGCGCGAGTATCTGGGCAAACCTCTTTTCCACTTTGAAGCCGCCTTACGTACCGAAAAACCCGGTGTTGCCACTGGCCTGTCCGTCACCTCTGTCGGGGGCGATGTCCTCTTCATTGAAGCGACCCGTATGCCAGGGAAAGATCGCCTGACATTGACGGGTCAACTAGGTGAGGTGATGAAGGAAAGCGCCCAAATAGCCCTGAGCTATGTGCGCGCTCACGCAGTCGAGTACGGCATAGACCCGCAAGTCTTTGATAACGCCGACATCCATTTGCACGTGCCGGCGGGGGCTATTCCCAAGGATGGACCGTCTGCTGGTATTACTATGGTCACAGCCCTAGTCTCGCTTCTGTCCGACCGTAACGTGCGGTCAAACGTAGGCATGACAGGTGAAATCAGCTTGCAGGGCCAGGTTTTGCCCATCGGCGGCCTGAAGCAAAAAGTTCTGGCTGCTCACCGAGCTGGACTAACTACCGTCATCTCTCCCCAGCGAAATGAGCAAGACCTGGACGATGTGCCCGAAGATGTACGCCGCGAGATGACTTTTATCCTGGTCGAAACCATTGATGAGGTCCTCAAACACGCGCTTCGACCAATCAGCGGCGAAGAAACCGAAGAACCAGAACTTTCTTTGACAACACCTCGCCCTGAACTCCAACCTGACCTGCCTCTAAATTAACACCTGTTCGCAAGCCCTCGGTTGCAATGGCCGGGGGCTTGTCTATTTATTGACCAGGCCTAATTGACTACGACCTTTCTTTAAACCTTTTTGACTTTTGATAGCGAATAATTTATACTGATTTTAAATTCACCTCTAATTAGGTGTCACTTTGAAGAACTACGGCTTGAATTTTACCGCTTCAATCATTTTATAGGCCCCTGTTTAAGCCACATATTAAACAGCTCTTTAACAATTTGCTCATGAGTTCACCGGAAATGTTAAAAAGGTTGGCTGCCTACGTACCAACGCCGGTTGCCCAAGCAATTTCTCAACAACCCTATATCCCCACAGAACCGCTAGCCAATCGTCTGCCAGCGGCTGTCTTATTCATTGATATTTCTGGGTTTACCCCACTCAGTGAGCTGTTAGGTCAAGCCGGTCCTACCGGTGCTGAAGAACTCACCCATCTAATAAATGAATATTTTACCCATATTATCGAGACCATCGAAGCCTATCAAGGCCAGGTGGTTAAATTTTCTGGCGATGCTCTGACCGTCCTTTTCCCCGCTGAAAATATCTCCTTGCAAGCGGCCGTGCGTCGTGCCGGAGAATGTGCGCTGGCTGTCCAGGCCAAAATGGGCAATTTCACCCAGCTAAACACGTCGCAAGGGCCAGCCTCTTTATGGACAAAAATCGGCATTGGGGCCGGAGAAGTGTTGGCATGCCATGTCGGAGGGATATTAGGGCGCTGGGAATATTTGGTTGCCGGTGACCCGCTGGTTCAAGTGGCCACTGCGGAACATCGAGCAGAGCCAAGGCAAATTATTTTAAGCCCACAGGCCTGGCAGGAAACACAACCTTTTTTTGAGGGAATGGTAGATGCTCATGGATTTGTGAACCTAAATCAAGTACGTGATCCTTTGCCCTCCCTTAAACCGAACCCCCTGCGTTGGAATCACTTGAAGGCTGAACAAATACAGGTGGCTGAGAGGGCGCTGAAATGTTATATTCCTGGTGCCATCACAGCACGGCTACACGAACAGTCGGATTGGCTGGCCGAGTTGCGCCGGATGACTATTCTCTTCGTAGGTATCGGCGGCTTTGACTACGAAGCTGCAGACGCCAAAGACGAGCTCCAGAAATTATTGCAGGTGGCTCAGGAGATCATCTATAGGCTTGAGGGTGCGCTAGACAAAGTGACGGTTGATGATAAAGGGACCATTATGGTGATACTGTTTGGTGTGCCCCCCTTTACCCATGAAGATGACGCACAACGAGCAGTCACCTGTGCTTTGCGCCTCCAACCAATAGCCGAAGCACAAAACCTGCGCATGTCAATTGGCATTACCGAAGGGTCTATCTTCGCCGGCCCCGTCGGTGCGCCTAGCCGACAGGAGTATACAGTCATCGGTGACCAAGTTAATCTGGCCGCCCGGCTCATGCAATATGGTCGGCACGGCGATATTATCATTAGCGAAGAAATTAAAAAGCGGGCTGGCACCAACTTTATCATCGAAACTCTGGGAAACATCTCCGTTAAAGGTAAACTTAACACCTTGCCCGCTTACCGCGTTCGGGGGGAAGAAGGGGCCCAATTTCAATTTGTCAGTCGTTACTTTTCTGAAGAAGATCCACTCATTGGACGGAAGGCAGAACTAGAACAGATTCGTCGTCTGGCCGCCCGAGCCCGGGATAAACAACTGCAAGCTCTTTTTATTGAAGGTGAACTTGGCCTGGGTAAAAGCCGGCTGGTCTCGGAGATGGTCCGCGAGTGGATTATGGGCGCGAACGCTGCTTATGGCAGCAAATGCAACAGTTATGGGCGTCAAACACCCTATCAGGGCTGGCAAGAAATTTTGTCTGCTATCTACGGCTTGACGCCCGATCTCTCGCCAGAACGACGTCTGGCCCGGTTGGCCAGCGCTGTAGCTGATCTGCCAGACCCGCCTGGGCAACCAGGATATTGGGCCAACCGCCTCCCTCTCTTGGCCGAAGTGCTGAATCTCGATATCCCGGAAAATGAATTTACCCGTAACGTTTCCGGCGAATTACGCCGCAATAACACTTTTGCTCTGATTGAAGCTCTATTGCACCACCAAGCCGAAAGCCAACCCCTTCTAATTATCTTAGAAGACATCCACTGGGCCGATGAGTTGTCAGTATCTCTGGCCGCTCATCTGGCTAAAACGCTCGTTAATGCAGCCATTCTCCTCGTCTTGGTATACCGGCCTCTATCTCAAGAGGAGATGGGCGCTTTGGCAGATATTCAAAATCAGCCTTACGCTCGCACTATTCACTTGAAACCATTGACCACCGAGGAGAGTTTGACCTTGATCGACTTTATGCTGGGTGATTATCAACTCTCGGAGGAGACACAGGCCATCTTACTTAGTCGGGGACAGGGCAATCCCTTCTTTTTGCAAGAAATCAGTAGGGCTATTTTGACGGTGAAGAAACGCCAGACTGATCAATCGTTCAGGCTGTCGGAGCCATTGGACCTACCGGGTACGGTTCAAGATGCTATTTTAGCCCGGGTAGATCGTCTGCCAGACCCGGAGAGGTTGACTTTAAAGATTGCTTCGGTTATTGGCGCTACTTTTGAACGCTCACTCCTTTCAGCCGTACACCCGGTCGTTAGCGCTATTTTAGAAATTGCCTCTCAACTGGCCGATTTAGAACATGAAAAGTTGATCCACCTGGAGGTCCCTGAGCCTAAATGGGAGTACGCTTTTCACAATGTGATCACTCAAGAAGTGGTCTATGAAGGGCTGTTGCTGGCTCAACGTCGTCAGTTGCACACAAGCATTGGCACAACGCTGGAAAACTTAGTCCCTGATGCTGTGGAACGGTTGGCCTATCATTACAGCCGTAGTAATAACTTTGGCAAGGGATTAATGTATCTAAAACAGGCGGCTCAAAAAGCACGCCGGGAGTATGCCAATCAGACGGCTATTAATTACTATTCGGAAATTTTAGCCTGCCTGGCTGCCTCTCCAGCAGATATCATCCCAGTTAAGGGTAACGGTAATGGCGTATCAAGTCCCCCGGGTAAGAGTGGCCTTTTCACCACTGAGTATTGGGATGTTCTCTTAGAGCGAGCCAAGCTTTATAACCTGATTGGTAATCGTAATGAAGAGGTAGAAGATTTGGGCACCTTGGGCATTTTAGCCGAAGCATTAAATGATAATCGGCGCCGTGCATTGGCGGCTAAGCAATGGGCTCGTTTTTACGAAACGAAGGGGGATATCGCCTCTGGATTGGAACTTATCGAGCGCTCCGTAGAACTGGCTCAACAGACCGAGGACGAGAAACTCATTGGTGAAGGGTATAATCATTGGGGGAAACTCCTCTACTTAAGCGGCGACTATAATAAAGCGAGTGAATATTTACAACAAGCTTTACATATTGCCCAAAAATATGATGATAAAGTCGCTCAGGCTGACTGCCTGCATACTCAGGGTATTGTAAGTTATTATCAAACCGAATATCATGCCGCTCGGGCCTATTTCCATCAAGCCGTTCATTTGCGGCAGGAGTTAGAGGACCAGCTTGGGTTAAGCACAGGTTTACGCGATTTGGGACGGGCTATTTGCAAAACAGGTCAGTACATAACGGCTCAAAACTATTACCACGATGCCTTGGCCATACACCGCATAATCGGCGACCGAACTGGTGAGGCATTAACTCAGCATTACTTAGGAATAGTCCAACGGAGCCTGGGTAATTACCCTGTCGCTAAAAAACTGCTCGAAGAGTCGCTGGCCGAGCATCAGGCTCTTAGAGATCGCCGGAGAGAAGCCAATAATCTGATCCACCTGGGCTTTCTTCATGACCGTCTAGGAGATCAAGCCACGGCTCTGTCCATGCTGGAGGAAGCCCTGGCAGTCATTAGAGAGTTAAATGATCCCTGGGCCTTATCGAGTGCTTTAACCTATTATAGCTGGATATTGACCGAAATGGGTGAATATGCCAAAGCCCAAACGTATTTGCAAGAGGTGCTCAAGGTTGAAAGGGATATCAAGCGTGGCATGGCCAAGGCAACGATTATGGAAAACATTGCCCTCTTGGGACGTATTGCCCTGGCCCGCGAAGATTTAACCCTGGCTGTTACTTGTGCCCAACACACTCTGTCATTTTTAGAACAACATGGCACATCCGGCGTAGAACATCCAGCTATGGCTTATCTCATTACTTATCAGATCTTCTCTGCTAATCAAAAGACAAAACAGGCTAAAGCCGCCCTACGGCAAGGGCAAGCCTATATTACTGCCCAGGCGGCTCAAATTAATGATCCAACCTTGCGCCAGTGTTATCTCGACAATATCTCCGAAAATCGTGAATTGTTAGCTCTAGCAGCGAAGCTATAATTGCCAAAACCCCAAAAATATGCAAAATAGCAACAGATCAAGACTATTTACAAAGGAGCAACATAGCAACTATGCCAGCATGGTTACAAGTTTTGTGGGCTTTCACCAAAATTGGTCTGTTAGGTTTTGGGGGCGGGCCTGCCTTTATTCCGCTCATTCAAGAAGAAGTGGTCGAGGTTAATGGCTGGCTAACGACTGAGGAATTTGTCGATGCGCTGGCGATGGGAAATACGTTGCCCGGACCTATTGCAACCAAAATGGCCGCTTATACTGGCTGGAAGATTGCCGGTCCTGTGGGCGCGGTGATGGGTGTGCTGGGCACGGTTGGCCCAAGCATGATTTTTATGATCATCTTGATGACGTTTCTGTTCCAATTTAAAGATGATCCTCGAATGCAAGGGATTTTAAAAGGCATCCGACCAGCAGTTGTGGCCATGTTAGCCTGGACTGTCTGGGAGATCGCGCCCAGGTCCATCAAGAATGTCCCTCAGGTTATCGTTATGGCAGTCACATTTGTGGCAATTTCTATTTTTAACATCCACCCTGGTTTGGCCGTCATTGGCGCCGGGATCGCTGGCATACTTCTTTCCCGATTTGGAGCTATTTGATTTGGCTGTGTTTCATCGCGGCTTGTCGGGAGGGTTACTACTACAACCGCGCTGCCACTTCCCGGCGTAAACGATCCATATCATAGCCGCGAGGATCTGTTTTCCGACCAGGTGAAACATCGTAGTGGGCCACGATGAGCTCTGGTTTGACATTGTATCGGCTGCATAAATAAGCGACCAAATTCACATTCGCCTGATGTTGTACTTCTGGATAAGGGTCCAGACCGTTGTTCAGATTAACTAGCTCAACACCAATCGACCAATCATTTAAGTTAGGTCTTCCCTGCCAGGATGAAACACCTGCATGCCAGGCTCGGTTCATGTCCTGGACGTGCTGAACAATGGTGCCATCTTTATCGATCGTGTAGTGGGCACTAGCCTGGGCATTGGGATTGTTAAACCAAGAAATGACTCCCGGCAAGGTTGAATTAGCGGTAGCATGAATAACCATAGCGCTAATCTCGCCGTGTGGACGCCGGTTGAAATTGGGGGAACCGACGAAACGAAAAGGTGGCGGCGGGTTCTTACCGGTGTCTGGGAGGGGTGTTGGCCCTGGTTGAGGCATTGGAGATGGTTGAGGAGAAGACGGAGTCGTCGGAACGGCTGGACTAGGAGTTGATACGGACGGAGATGAGGTTGTTGCGCTATCTAAGGGAGGAATAATTAAGCGCTGGCCTACCCAGATTCGCCGTGGATCTTGAATATTATTGGCTCGCTGAATCTCAGGGTACAAGCGGGCATTACCATATACTTTTCTGGCAATACTCCCTAAAGTATCCCCTGATTGCACAACATAAACCGATTGGACAGACGTTGGCGGTGAAGGTGAGGTCGGCCCTGGCGTTGGGCTAATGGGGATACCCACATCAGCATAATTACTGAGCAACTCAACTACAACCTGATTAATTGTTTTTCTTTCACCCACAGCCTTAGAAACAGCGCGTTGGTAAACTGCATCGTCTATTTCGATGCCGATGGTCCTATATGTCATTACTTGTCTCCTCAAAGGATGTGTATGATTCTACCGCAACTATCGCAGTAGTAGAGTTGGTTATTGCTTTGTGCCAACTGAACCAACCTGCTGGATAACATCACACCACAAGACAAACAAGTCCCATCTTCTACTTCGGCCAAAGCGACCCCACCCAATTTACGACGTAATCTTTCATAATCAGCCAAATCCTCCTGATCGATTAATTGGGCTAAACTGGCTCGTGATTTACTCAGCGCCTCAAGTTCGCTCTGACGCTCCCCTTGTTCTGCCAACAACTCAGCTTGTTTGGCCTCCCATTGAGCTTGAACCTGGGCTAATCTCTCCTCTCGTTCCTGGTAGGTTGCTTCAGCCTCTTCATATTGAATCATCACTTCCAATAAATCTTCTTCTCGCTTGGCTAACCAGCGCTTATTTGAGGCGATTTCATCTTGCAAAGCACTCGCTTCTTTAGGATTGGTTACTTTTCCACTATAAAGGCGTTGCTCATTTTGAGCGATTTTTTGCTGTAACCCTTTGACTTCTAACTCCAAATCAGTCATTAATGCTTTGGTTTTATGATACGTTGTCTCTGCCTCATCAAACGCCGCCTTGGCTGATTTAAGCGCTGCACTTTCGACCAAACTAGCCGCTATTTCATCTAAACGCGCTGTGATGGCTGCAATTTGGTTATCTATTTGTTGAAGCTGGTGTAATTGTTGTGTATTTGACACGATTAGCTCCAATGATTTAGAGAAGTTCGGAAAGTCAAGCGCTCTAGCAAGTTGGACATAAGGATTATAACATAGTTACAAGGGCAATTCAACTGCAAAAAAAAATAGGTAGATGAATAAGCATCTACCTATTTTTGATATAGACTAAAATTTTTGACGGTGTTTAGCTGAACTCTTCGGGCACAGGCATATCACCGGAGACGTTAACATCTGGCTTGAGGTGAGCGATTAAACTGATCGTTAAGGAGGTAAAGTAGCTGTTGGGCGGCTGATCCTCACCATAGGCTACTTCTTCTATTTTAGCTTTGACCAGGAGCGCTGTTGTTTCAATCTCAAACGTTTGCCCTTCAACGGCCAAAATAGGGGAGGCATCAGGGGCGAGCTTGCCTCGCAAAATCTCATCATTATAAGCAAATTCACTCATAACCGGCCTAGAAACGGTACGGATATCTGTTTTATCAAAGAGCCAAACATCAAAGGCTAAGACCCGTTTGGGAGAGCCGGAGGCGAACCCTTCTAAGATACCCATGCCACACTCACCTAAGAAATCATTTTCGGCTGTTTCGATGGTAAAGGACTCATCATAAGTGTCTTGCCCAAAGGTATAGGTGCCGGCCCACTGGCGCAGCGGCTGCGGACCGGAGCCATCCCAGGCCAATTCAGCGGTACTGGGGGCAACTTCAGCGGCTCGTCTTGGCCTGAGGCGCAAAAGCAAAAGTACACCGATAGCAATAACAAGAAGCACCAGCAGAATCCAAAGGAGCGTTCTTAAAAAGCTTCCTGCACCAGGGCTTGCTGCCTCAGGTGGGGGCTGTTGGGCCGGCGGCGCCGCTTGGGAGGTTTGCCCCAATTTGACGGCGAAGGCGTCTGTCGCGCCACCGGCAGCCAGTCCAGCACTGACTTCTCCGGCAGGCCAACCTTCCTGAGCCTGCAAATTCTGGGCTAAATCTCCAACACCATCTGCTTCGGTGGTCAAACCTCGATTGGTAAAATCTGTCGCTACTGCCGATAACAAGCGCACTTTGTCTTCTACACTAAAGGTTCGCAACCGATTGGCGGCCAAATTAGCATCCCGGTTGGTCAAATACGCCTCAGCAACCGCCCTAACATAGGCCCGCTGAAATTCATCACTTAACTCCTGAGGCTGAGCCCCACCCCCGTAGGTGGCCGGATCAACAACCCACGCCCACGTCAGCCCGATGATCAGGCCGATTATCAAGCCAACAATAGCGCCGGAAAGCAGGGGACGCAATGGAGAAGCATCATTCGAGACGTTCATATCATACTCCTAACACCATGACAAGTCCTTTTTACTTTACATATTGTACCACAAATGAAAATTTCGCACAACTTAAAATGACATAATATTTCACCGTTCTAAAACGTCGACTTTGGGGACACCGGTTAAGACTTCTACCTCATCTTTGGTAATAACAACCATATCTTCAATTCTGACGCCAAATGCCCCTGGCAGGTAGATACCAGGTTCAATAGTCACAACGGCTCCCTCTTCCAAGGGAGTTTCTTTGGTGTAGCTGAGATGGGGGTCTTCATGAATAGTCAAACCAACCCCATGTCCCAGGCCGTGGCCAAAATTGTCACCGTAATTAGCTGCCTTAATCAGGTCACGAGCCAGGCCATCAGCCTCTTTACTGGACATACCTGCTTTAATGCCGCCGGTCGCCACGGCATTAGCCTGGTGAACAATCTCCCAAACAGCTTGATAGTGGGTCTGGTTCGGTTTGCCCAGACTGAAAGTACGAGTGACATCTGAGCAATACCCATCAACTACACACCCTATATCAACGATAACTGGATCTCCAAATTGGATTTTATAGTCAGAGGGAGCGGCGTGCGGAGAAGCGCCGTTGGCGCCGGCAGCGACAATAGGCTCAAAGGATAATCTATCAGCCCCATGAGTACGCATGAAAACTTCCAGTTCCCAGGCAACTTCCTTCTCGGTCATCCCAGGTTGAATCCAGTTATAAATATGAAACATAGCCTGGTCAGCAATGGCCACCGCTTTACGGATAGACGCCAGTTCTCTTTCAGTTTTGGCTGCTCTCAAGCTAATAATAAAATCGGTCGTTTCCACCAGGGGTATCTCCCCCAAGGTCTCACGCCAACTATGCAATTGGGCAACGGTCACATGATCAGCCTCAAAACCCATTTGCTTTCCCTTCAGATCATGTTCCGTCAGCACGCCGTTGATGGCTTCCATAGTTTTAGGACCCGCTTGGATCAGTGTCCAATCTGGCGCTTCGTGTTTAACCCGTTCATAATAGCGATAGTCAGTGATCAGGAATTGTTTGTCTAGTGTTACGAGCAATACGCCGGCGGTCCCCGTAAACCCGGATAAATAACGCCGGTTATGTTCCTGTGTCACCAGAAACACATCCAAGTTATTGGCTCGCATTTTTTCTCTAAGTCGATCTAATGATGACATGTATATTCCTTTTCCTGAAATAATTCGACTGGTGAAGAAAAAGGCTCGGTTCATAAAAAAACCGAGCCAAGTGAAAGTCACCTCCACATCTCAAGCAACCTCTGGGATTTGGTCTGGAACAACTTCATCAGCTTGCTCCTCTGTCTCTGCCTTAGCCAGGGCCTCAAGTGAAAATTGTGAGTTGCAAACAGTACATTGAGCCGTGGTTTTATTTTGGACAACCAATAATCCTTGGCACTCCGGGCATGGCGTCGGTAGAGGTTGCTTCCAACTAGTCCAGTCACAGTCCGGGTAATTACTGCAACCGTAGAAAATCCGGCCCTTTTTGGTTTTACGTTCCACCAAGTCAGCCTGACATTTTGGGCAATTCACCCCAATCTTCTTCACAAAAGGCCGGGTATAACGGCAGTCCGGGAAATTACTACAAGCGATGAATTTGCCGAAACGGCCATATCTAACCACCAATTCATGCCCGCACTCTTCGCAAGTCTCACCGATGTAGGTCTCGGCAACCTCGACTTTGGGCATATTGGCTTCTGCTTTCTGGACGTCATTCTCAAAAGGTGCGTAAAATTCTTCTAATACCGGCACCCAATCTCGCTCACGCCAGGCGATTTTATCAAGGTTTTCTTCCAGTTGGGCTGTAAATTCCACATTGATAATATCAGGAAAATATTCGACCAGTAAGTCATTTACGATCTTGCCTAACTCGGTGGGACGGAGGCGCTTCTCTACCCGTTCAACATAACCCCGCTCCTGAATCGTGCCTATGATGGGCGCGTAGGTACTGGGGCGACCGATGCTAAATTCTTCCAAAGTTTTGATGAGACTGGCTTCAGTATAGCGGGGCGGGGGTTGGGTAAAGTGTTGCTCCGGCAAAATCTCTACTAAATCTAAAGGCTCACCTTCCTTCAGGTCGGGCAATAAACCGCCATTGCTCTCGACGGATGCGTCCTCGTCAGCCGCATCCTCGTAAACCGAAAGGAACCCCTGGAACTGCACTCTTGACCCAGAAGCACGAAGTTCGTATATGCCAGCCTGAACCTCAACCCGTATCGTTTCATATATAGCAGGGGCCATTTGGCTGGCAATAAAGCGCAACCAGATCAAATTATAAAGACGATACTGATCCCGGCTGAGATAAGGTTTCATTTCAGCCGGTAAGCGCCGCACATTTGAAGGACGAATGGCCTCGTGCGCCTCCTGAGCCTTTCTGGAACGGGTTTTGTAGGTAGGCGGCTTCTCCGGTAAAAATTTCTGCCCGTATCGCTCAGTGATGAATTTCCGGGCTTCAGTTTGAGCCTGGGCAGCGATATTGGTACTGTCGGTACGCATATAAGTGATCAAACCAACCGTCTCACCATCGCCCAAGTCAAGGCCTTCGTAAAGCTGCTGGGCCAGACGCATTGTTTTACGGCTGCCAAACCCCAAACGCCGCGAGGCCTCCTGTTGTAGTGTACTGGTGATGAAGGGCGCAGAAGGGTTCCGGCGACGCTGGCCTCGCTTCACCTGAGTAACTTGATAAGATAATCGGGATAACTCGGCCACAATTTTTTGGGTCTCTTCACTGTTCCTCAGTTCAACCGATTGGCCGTTAATATTTACCAAGCGGGCCGTGAACTGTCGTTCGTCTTTTGCTAAGTCAGGCGCCTGCTTGCTCAAAATCGTTTCAATAGACCAATATTCTTGGGGAACAAACTGCTCAATTTCCTCTTCTCGTTCGCTAATCAAACGTAGGGCAACGCTCTGTACCCGACCGGCACTGGTACGACTACGAACTCGTTGCCACAAAAGCGGACTGATTTTGTATCCTACCAACCGATCTAAAATGCGTCGCGCTTGCTGGGCATTAACCCGATCCATGTCAATTTCGCGTGGGTTGGCAAAAGCATGGTCAATGGCGTCTTTGGTGATTTCATGGAAAACGACCCGCTTGGTCCGTTCAGGGTCCATCTCAACAGCCTCAACCAAGTGCCAAGCGATAGCCTCCCCTTCGCGGTCGGAGTCGGTAGCGAGGTAGATTTCAGCCGCTTCAGCAGCATCTTTTTTCAATTCCTTCAACAACGGTCGCTTTTCGTTAGGTACGCGGTACTTGGGTGTAAACCCATTTTCTACGTCAACCGAGAGTTGTGAACGTAACAAATCTCTAATGTGTCCCACCGAGGCTTTAACTTTATAATCTTTGCCCAAAAATTTACTGATGGTGCGAGCCTTGGCGGGCGACTCGACAATAACCAATTTTCCCTTGGGCTCACGCCTAGCTTTCTTCTTTTTTGTTTTAGATTTAGGCCTGGCCACAACTTCCGGTTTAGGGATATGGTCGTGAGCAGGTGTGCGTCCCATTTTGAACATATTGCTCTGGCAAACAGCACACTGCCCCCGTGTTCCGGGCGTGCCACTGGCTGTATAAACGGCCTGCGGCTGCAACATTTCCCTTTTTGTTTTGCACTTCACGCAATAAGCAATTATTTGTCCCTCACTCATAAATTATTTGCCTCAATTCAATTCGAAAGAGTACTCGCAAATTTCTATAAATAATGTTCTTTCTTTTCCGTTTTCAAGTGTTCAACAACTTTTTTGACATCTTGAGTTTTATCGATCGCACACACTAGAATTGCATCATCCGTTTCAATAATAGCCACATTTTCAAGGCCAATAGTGGCTACCAGTTTACCGCTACCCTGGACTAAAACACCCTGAGAGTCAATTGACAAGTGCTGGGCATTGACGGACACATTTTGACCCAGCTCCTGGGCCAATTCGTAGTATAAAGCGGCCCAATTGCCCACGTCGTTCCAACCAGCATTTAGCGGCACCACCGCCACGTTTTGGGCTTTTTCCATGAGCCCAAAGTCAATGCTTTCAGACTCAATCTGCGGCCAAATGTCTGCGACAGTGTAAGACGTTTCAGCTCCGAAAATGGCTTCTTTGAGTTGCTCGAGTTGACCGGCCAGGGCGGGCATATGTTGTCCTAAGGCCTCAAACAATGCGGTCACTCGCCAGATAAACATACCACTATTCCAATAATATTCCCCGCTCTCGTAAAATTTCTGCGCTGTTGGCAAGGCGGGCTTTTCCAAAAATGCTTTAACCTTATACGCTTCCACCCCTTGCTGATGCTCCAACGTTTCACCCCGGTGGATATAGCCAAAGCCCGTTTCCGGGCCGGTGGGCGTGACCCCCAAGGTGACTAACCGGCCTGACTGGGCCACCTCCGCTGCCGCTTGGAGCACTTGACAAAAGGCCGTCTCGTCGGGGATGAGGTGGTCGGCGGTCAGGACGGCCATGGTCGCTTGTGGGTCCACCTGGGCAATATGCAGCGCGCCTAAACCTATTGCCGGGGCGGTATTTTTGCCACTCATTTC
>JABAHQ010008180.1_pt1 | contig 27599 bp, 27 predicted proteins | sample 7062091 | NCBI WGS metagenome assembly JABAHQ01 (sample SAMN14534359, study PRJNA622989) | marine sediment metagenome | biome: marine biome [ENVO:00000428]; feature: marine pelagic biome [ENVO:01000023]; material: deep marine sediment [ENVO:00002113] | place: India: Gulf of Kutch | collected...
GATAGTTGCAGTTCAGCGCATAATCGCTACTCTTGGCGCCTCGAATCAGCCGTATCGATGAGAATTTCATGCTGAGCTTCCTCCCCGCCCCACTGCGCGGCAGCCTCGCCGCCCTGCTGCTGGCGCTCAATACCCTGTTCTGGTGCTGGCCGCTGTTCGCCCTGTCGCTGCTCAAGCTGGCGCTTCCCGTTCCAGCGGTACAACGCAGCCTGCGCTTCGGCATGCATTGGATCGCCGAGTCCTGGATCGCGATGAACAGCTTCTGGATGGATCTGGTTCGCCCGATCCGCTGGGACGTGCAGGGCCTGGATCAGGTCGACATGCATCACTCCTACCTGGTGACCAGCAACCACCAGAGCTGGGCGGACATTCTCGTGCTGCAGTACCAGCTCAACCGCCGCACCCCGTTCCTCAAGTTCTTCCTCAAGCAGGAGCTGATCNNCCGCAGCTGAAGTTCTTCCTCAAGCAGGAGCTGATCTGGGTGCCGGTGATCGGCCTGTGCTGGTGGGCGCTCGAGTTTCCCTTCATGAAGCGATTCAGCAAGGAATACCTGGCCAAGCACCCGGAAAAGCGCGGCGAGGACCTGGCTACCACGCGCCGAGCCTGCGAGCGTTATCGGACCAACCCGGTGTCGGTGTTCAATTTCCTGGAAGGCACCCGCTTCACCGAAGACAAGCACGCCGAGCAGGCCTCGCCCTATCGACATCTGCTCAAGCCGAGGGCCGGCGGCATCGCTTTCGTCATCGACGCCATGGGCGAGCAGCTATCCGCGCTGATCAACATCACCATCCACTACCCGGACGGTCGCCCGAGCTTCTGGGACCTGTTGGCCGGCAACATCCCTCGGGTCGTGGTACGGGTCGAGGCGCAGCCGATCCCTGCCGAGTTCCTGCGCCGGAACTACGATCAGGACGAGACCTACCGCCTGGCCTTCCAGCAGTGGGTCAACCAGCTGTGGACCGAGAAGGACGCACAACTGGCCCAGCTGCATCAGGACTACCCGACGCGGCGCTGACCGTTCAGAGCGCGCCCCAGGACACGCTAGCCGGAAACGCCCGGGCCTGCTCGGCGGTCACCGCCGGTGACACCAAGAAGCCCTGCATGACATCGCAGCCGTTGTGCAGCAGCCAGTCACGCTGCGCCAGAGTTTCCACCCCTTCGGCCACCACTTCCAGGCCGAGGTTGCGACCCAGGTCGATGATCGTGCTGACGACCGCCGCATCGCGCGGCGAGTCCAGCATGTTGGCAATGAACAGCCGATCGATCTTCAGCGTATCCAGCTCGAAGTGGCGCAGATACGCCAGCGACGAATAACCGGTGCCGAAGTCGTCGATGGCCACCCGCACGCCGAGCTTGCGCAGCTGGCGGAGCTTCTCGCAGCTCTGTTCCAGGTCCTGCATCAGGGTGCCTTCGGTGACTTCCAGTTCCAGCTGCGCAGGGTTCAGCTGGTACTCGTCGAGCAGCCGTCGCAGCACGTCGAACAGTCCCGCGCGGCTGAACTGAACCGGGCTGACGTTCAGGCTGAGGATCAGGTCGCTGCCGAATGCGGGCAGCCACCGGCAGTACTGGTCCATGCCCTCGCGCAACACCCATTCCCCCACCCGCTCGATCAGCCGGGTTTCCTCCAGCAGCGGAATGAAATTGCCCGGCTGGTTCTCGCCGGCATCGCCCTGCGGCCAGCGCAGCAGCCCTTCGAAGCCCCGGAGCTTGCCGCTGGCCAGCATCACCTGCGGCTGGAAGAGCAGTTCGAAGTCATTGCGTTCGGTGGCGCTGCGCAGGTTCTCCTCCATCATCAGCCGCGCGTGGGCACGCTCGTTCATGTCGCTGGAGAAGAAGCGATACTGGCGGCGACCGGCACGCTTGGCCTCGTACATGGCCATGTCCGCCGAGCGCAGCAGTTGGTCGACGCTGACGCCGCAATCCGGAAAATGGGCAATGCCGATGCTCGCACCAAGGGTCACCTCGGTGCCGTCGATCTTGTGTCGCACAGAGATCAGTTCGATGAGCTTTTCTGCCACCCGTGCCGCGTCTTCCGGATGATCGAGCGAATCGAGCAGCGCGGTGAATTCGTCCCCGCCCATGCGCGCGATGATGTCGTAGGGGCGCATACAGGTTTCCAGCAGACGCGCCACCTTGCAGAGGATTTCATCGCCCGCGTCGTGGCCGAGGGAGTCGTTGATGCGCTTGAAGCCGTCCAGGTCGATATAGAGGATGGCCATCCGCTTGCCGTTGCGGTCGACCCGCGCCAGCGACGACTCCAGCGCCTGATGGAAGCCGCGGCGATTGAGCAGCCCGGTGAGCGAATCGGTTACCGCCTGGGTTTCCAGCTGCGTATGGAGATTGCGCACCACCGACATGTCCAGCGCAATGACCACCATTGAACGCTGCTGGCGTGGCAGCGGCGAGCTGGACAGCGCCACCGGCAAGGGCGTGCCGTTGGCAGTGTGCAGCTGCGCCTCGTGCAAGCGATAGGTCGAACCACTGCGCCAGTAGCGATAGAAGTCCGATTCGTGCCAGCTGTCGGGCATCTCCGGCGCCGCCAGATGCGACAGCAGCGGCGTACCCTGCAGGTCCTCTACGCGGGTGTGCAACATGCCGGCGATCGCCGGATTGGCGAAGCTGATGTAGCCATCCTCGGCGACCACCAGGATGCCTTCGGCCGCATTGCTCAGCACCGAAGCATTGAACGCGCGGGCGCTGTCGAGTTGCTGGGTGAGCAGCTGCAGGTCGCGGCGATTGTGCTCGTGGGCCAGCAGCGTGTTGATCTTGTGCTTGAGCACCTGAGGGTCGAACGGCTTGAGGATGAAATCCACCGCCCCGGTGGCGTAACCGCGCAGCACCGAGTCGCGGGTATGCGCGATGGCCGAGACGAAGATGATCGGCGTGTAGCGCGTGTGCGGGCTGCCGCGCATCAGCCGCGCAACCTCGANNGGCTTCAGCAAGTAATCGATGGCGCCGACTTCAAACGCCCGAATCGCGTATTCGTTGTACGCCGTGACAAAAATCACGGCAGGAGGCAGCGGACCTTCGAGGCGCCGGATGACCTCGAAGCCATCCATGCCGGGCATCTGCACGTCCAGCAGCACCAGCTCCACGTCCAGTTCGAGCAGCGCCTTGAGCGCCGCCTCGCCGGAGTTGACGGTATGCACCTGCCAGTCACCGTCGCCGAGCAGAGCCTCCATCGCCACCAGATTGGCTTCGCGATCGTCCACCACCAACAACGTGCGGCTGCGTGGCTTGGCCTTAAGCTGCGTCTGACTCATCGCCAACCTCCGAGCCAACCTTGCCGAACGGTTGGCAACAAGCATGTTCGCCAGCCATCGACCGCGTCGGGCGATATCGGTCGGGCTTCGTTTCCACCACAGCCATGTTCAGCGCGCACTCCTCGCTCACTCCTCTCCAGCATCAGCCGCACCCACTGCCAGCCCCAACCATTGACGCAGCAACGCCGCCAGTGCCGGGGTTTCGACCGGTTTGAGCAACAGGTCGTCGGCCCCCGCGGCGATGCAGCGCTCGCGCGTCTCGGCATCGGCCACGGTTACCAGGGCTACGATCGGCGCCTGGCAGTCATGGTCCTGTTTGAGTCTTCGTGCCAACTCCGGACCTTCCGCTCCGGGTTGGCTCATGTCCAGCAGTACCAGATCGAAGGCATCCTCTTCGAAACGTTCGACCGCCTCGTCGGCGCTGGTTGCCGGCACCACCGGCAAACCCAGCTCGTCGAGCTGGGCTGTCAGCGAATAGATCAGCCGCACATCCTCGTCCACCAGCAGCACACGCTGCCCGGCGGACGCCACCTGTAGCGAGGCGGCCGGGCTCGGCGACGCCGCCGCCGGCTCCGGTCGTATCAATGCTCCCATGCGTTCCACATCTTCCTCCTTGGACAGCGTCATCGCCGAATAGCGGCGCAAGCGTTGCATTTCCTCGTCCGACAGCGGCTGCCGGCTGTTCAGCAGCACGGTGACGCCACGCAGCGAGCGCAAGCGTTCGAGGGCATCGAGCAGGTCGAGGCCGCTGTCATCACTCATCTCATGGTCGACCACCACCACGGGGAACGTCTGTTCGGCATAGGCCAGCCTGGCCGCCTCGGCCGTCGCAGCCAGGGTCACGCTGTACCCTAACCGCTCGAAATAGTCGCGGATCAGCATGCGGCGGCGCGGATCGGTTTCCACCAGCAGCAGACGCAGCGGGTTGTGCTCATGGCGGGCCAGCTCGATGAAAATGCGCTCCAGCTCGGCCTGTGCCACGGGTTTGACCAGATAGCGCGAACCGTCGTCGTGCCAGTCATGCGGCTGCGGCACGCAGGAGATGATGATTACCGGCATGCCCTGGTGCCGCTCGTCCGCACGCAGCTCACGGTGCACCTGCCAGCCGCTGATGTCCGGCAGCAGGATGTCGAGAATCACGGCGGCGAAATGCTCACGGCGCAGCGCCTCCAGACCCTGCTCTCCGGTGCTGCAGATCAGGCTGGTAAAGCCATGGTTCTGCCCGACCTCGGCCACCACCGAGGCGAAATCGGCATCGTCCTCGACGATCAGCAACCCCGGTCCGCGCCCGCGCCGTTGCGGCTGGCGAGGCAGCTGGGCCTGGGTCGCCGCGGGTGCGTCCGAGACGACCGGCAACACCACGGTGAAGGTCGCCCCTTGTCCCAGCTCGCTGTTGACCATTACCTGGCCGCCCAACACTTCCACCAGTTGCCGCGTGATCGCCAGCCCCAGGCCGGTGCCGCCGTAATGCCGACTGATCGATCCATCGATCTGCTGGAAGGCCTGGAAAATGCGCTCCTGCTGATCCTTGGCGATCCCGATGCCGCTGTCGCGGACCTGCAGCTGCAGCATCTGCCGCCCGTCCTGATCGGCGGGCAGGAGACTGGCCGTCAGCTGGACCTGGCCCTTCTCGGTGAACTTCAGCGCATTGGTCAGCAGGTTGTTCAGGATCTGTTGCAGGCGAGCGCGATCGGAGTTCAGTGTCAGCGGTACCGCAGGATCGACCTCCATGGTCAGGCTCAGCCCCTTCTGCGCGGCCATGCTGCCAAGCGAGGCTTCCAGGTCTCTGAGCAGATCGCGCAGGTTCAGCGGCTCCAGCTTGAGCTGAATGTGGCCGGATTCGATCTTGGCCAGATCCAGCACATCGTTGATCAGCTGCAGCAGCTCGTGCCCGGCCCGATGGATGATGTCGGCATGCCGGACCTGTTTGTCGTTGAGGTTGCCGGCGCCGTTCTGTCGCAGCTGATCGCTGAGGATCAGGATGCTGTTGAGCGGCGTACGCAGCTCGTGGGACATGTTGGCGAGGAATTCCGACTTGTAGCGGTTGGCCACCGCGAGCTGATCGGCCTGTTCGCGCAACCGCCGCTCGGCGGCCTTGCGATGGCTGATGTCGATGATCACCGCCTGTACCAGCTGTTCGTCGCCGCTGCGCAAGGGCGACAGACCGATTTCCACCGGCAGCGCGCTGCCGTCACGGTGAAGACCGAACAGCTCGCGGTTGCTGCCCATCCGTCGCGGCTCGGGATGTTCCGTATAGCCCTGCCGCAGCCCTCGGTGCGCGTCGCGCAGTGCCTCCGGCAACAGCAGCTCGACCGGCTGGCCGAGCAATTCCTGGCGCGTGTAACCGAACAGCAGCTCGGTCTGCCGATTGACCATCACGATGCTGCCCTGCGTGTCAACCAGAACGAAGGCATTGGGCGACGCTTCCACGACGTTGCGGAAGCGCTCGTCGTCCCGCTTGCGGGCCTGCAGATCGAGCAGATTGATGACGTAATACAGCGCATCGTCGCGGCGGAAGCTGGTCAGACTGACGGCCACCGGAATCGGCGTGCCATCTTCGCGCTGCGCCTGCAGCTCCAGCTGAGTGGTGTCGCGCAGTTGCCGGAGGGTCTGCTCCCCGAGCACACCTGGTACATAGCGGCTGACCCGTTCGCCGGCAAGCAGATCAATGGTCCCGCCCAGCAGCTGCCCGGCGCTCTGGTTGGCCAGTTCGATGCGCCCGCCCGCGTTGCACAACAGTGTCGCTACCGGCAGCTGCTCGATCAGCTGGCGGAACCGCGCTTCGCGCTCCTGCAGTTGCAGGCTGAGCGCCTGACTGCTGCGCAGCGCCCGTTCGCGCAGATACAGATAACCGCCCACCAGCAGGGAGAACAGCACCGCGGCGGTCAACGCCGCGGCGAGGTTGAATGCCCGGTTGTTATCACGCAGCACCGCCTCGTATTCCGGCGTGCTCGCCACCTGCAGCTGCCAGCTGCGGCCGTACATATAGATGTTGCGGATGCGCTGGAACTTGGCATCGGCGCTGACCTGCGCTCGGCCTGCCAGTAGTGGGGAATCGGGATTGGCGGCATCGAACAGCTGTAGCTGCAGCATCCGGCTGCGCGAACCCAGGATGCCCTCCATCAGGTCGGTCAGGCGGAAGGCCCCATGCAGCGTGCCGACAAGAGCCCGCCGACGTTCCTCTTCCGTGGTTACAGGAGCGGATGGCGCGTACAGCGGAAAAAAGAGCAGCACGCCAGATTGTACGTTCTGCTCGGTTTCCTGCTTGAGCCGCAGCGGACCTGTGAGCACCGGGTTGCCGCTGTCACGCGAGCTGATGATGGCTTCGCGGCGGGTCGCTTCGCTGAAGAGGTCAAAACCGAGCACGCGCCGATTGCGCCAGTCGGTCGGGTGGATGTAGTCGGTCACCACGTACTCGTCGCGCTCACCTGCCGGGTACATGCGAAAGCGTTCACGACCGGAAGCATGAATCTGCTCGATCAGTGCAGGTAACGTCTGGGGAGTGGCATAACGGGCCAACGCGACGGCCTGGATACCGGGGTAGAAATCCTGCAACTGCAGTTGGTCTGCGGCACGTGCCCAGTCATCGGCGGTGACCTCATCGCTACCGGCCACCACACCGGCGAGCCCACGTAGCACCATCTCGTAGGCACGCATCCGCTCGCGGAGGGTGTGCTCGATGTCATCGACGGCAAACGTGAAGCGCTGCTCCTGCTCGACCTTGCTGCGCTGCTCCTGGACGTGCCATTGCCAGCCAATCCATCCTCCCAGGCCCGCCATCAGGGCCAGTGCGACCAGAACTGGCAGCCAGGACCTACGGGAATGGAGAGCGGGACGATCATCCATTCGACCTCCTCTGTGCCAACCGGCGTGCTATCGAACCTCAGATTCGAATAGCGCAGAGAGGTTCCATGGCGGAATGGTCCAGCGGATTAATGGCGTCTGAATTTCGGCAGTTGCAGGGCCATTGCAGCCCTGCAACCTATGACACGATTACAGCGGACGAAGGTTGATCTCGACGCGACGATTCTGTGCGCGGCCGGCGGCCGTATCGTTGCTGGCAATCGGCTGGCTCGGGCCGGCGCCGTAAGAAGAGATACGCGCCGGCGCAACGCCGTTGGCGATCAGGTAGGACGCGACGCTCTGCGCGCGGCGGTTGGACAGGTCCTGGTTCAGCTGCAGCGAACCGGTGCTGTCGGTATGGCCGACGATGTCGACGCCGTTCTTGTTGAACTCCTTGAAGACCTGCACCAGCGAGTTCAGCGTCGGGTAGAAGCTGCTGGAGATGTCCGCCGAGTTACTGGCGAAAGTGATGTTGCCCGGCATGATCAGAGTCAGGTTGTCGCCATTGCGCTGAACCTGAACACCGGTGCCCTGCAGCGTCTGGCGCAGCTTGGCTTCCTGGGTGTCGACGTAATAGCCATAGCCACCGCCCGCCGCACCACCGACCGCGGCGCCGATCAGCGCGCCCTTGGTACGGTCCTTCTTGCTCGAGGTCGCGGCACCGATGACCGCGCCGCTGACAGCGCCGATACCGCCATAGACGCCCGCCTTGCCGGCCTGCTGTTCGCCGGTGTAGGGGTTGGTGGTGCAGCCGACCAGCAGAGCGACACTTGCAGCCAGGGCGGTCATGTTCAGCATTTTCATAATCACTTCCTTCTCTCGTCAGTTGCCAGGACCGTCCCTTCGCTCGCCGAGCGCAGCCCTGAATGCGGCGCTAGATTACCATCGACCATGCGCGAGAATAGGAACCGTGCGGCAGAACCCGTCCAACGGCTCGGCACATCAGGCACGCACGAAGGGGTTTTCCTGCATCTCATCACCCAGGCGGGTATCCGGGCCGTGGCCGGTCACCACCGTGGCGTCTTCGTCAAGGGCATAGAGCCGCTGCCGGATGGACCGCTCGATGCTGGCATAGTCGCCGCCCCACAGATCGGTGCGCCCGATTCCGCGGCGAAACAGCGTATCGCCGGCGATCAGCAGCTTGGCGTCGGCGAACCAGAAGCTCATCGAGCCTGGCGTATGCCCAGGGGTATGCAGCGCCACGCCGCAGCCGCAGGCCAGCTCCTCGTCATCGGCCAGCCACCGGTCGGGCGCCGGCACTGGCGTATAGGGCACGCCGAACATGCGGCACTGCATTTCCAGGTTGTCCCAGAGGAACTGGTCGGCCTTGTGCAGATGCAGCGTGGCGCCGGTGCGCTCCTTCATCTTGCCGGACGCGAGGAAGTGATCCAGATGCGCATGGGTGTGGATGATGCTGACCACCTTCAGACCATGGGCCTCCAGCCGCGCCATGATGAGTTCTGGGTCGCCACCCGGGTCGACCACGATAGCTTTCTTGCTCAGCGGGTCGCCGATGATGGTGCAGTTGCACTGCAAGGGGCCGACGGGAAAGGTTTCGCGGATCAGCGTTGTTTGGGTGGCCGCCATGACGTCCTCGATTGGGCTGTTTCACTGCGCCGACGGCGCGGGACGAACAGATTGCCGCCTGCGCGGGTGGCAGGCAATCCTGCGCGCCGCCCACGACGGCCGGGCAATTTTCCGGCCCCGATGGAGTCATTGAAAAGGCATGCGCATTAGGCGCACCCCAACCGAGGGAACTGATCGTTATGCATGACCTGCAGGCAATCATCGACGGCCTGCCCGGCATTTATCTGATCGTGGCGGCGGATGCCGAATACACCATGGTTGCCAGCAGTGACGAGCGCTTGCGCGTCACGATGACTCGCCGGGAAGACGTGATCGGCAAGCCGCTGTTCGAGGTATTCGCGACCATGAGCCGGAGAAGCCGAGCTCCGGCGCAGCGACGCTGCGCCGCTCCCTGGAGGACGTCATCGCCACCGGCCAGACCCAGCGCCTGAGCCAGGTGCGTTATGCCATCCGGCGCCCCGAAGCCAGTGGCGGCGGGTTCGAGGAGCGCTTCTGGAACGTGATCAACGCGCCGGTGAAGGACGACCGCGGGCGGGTGCGTTATGTCATCCATCGGGTCGAGGACGTTACCGCCCATTTGCTGCCCAGGAGCTTGCCCGTGCGCAGCTGCAGGAAAGTGACGAACGCCTGAATGCCGCGCTGCTGGTCTCGGGCACGGGGACCTTCTATTGGCAGCTCGCGAGCCAGCGGATCGACATGGACGCCGCCATGTTGCGCCTGGTGGGCATGGAGGGCTTCGGCGAGATCCACCTGAGCGACCTGCTCGAGCGCATGCACCACGACGACCGCGAACGCCTGGTGCTGCTGGGCGAACGCTGCGCCAGGAGTGGTGACGATTTCGAAATGCACTTCCGCGTGCTGCTGGGCCAGGGCAAGCGCTGGCTGTTCGGGCGGGCGATGAACGTGCGTGACCAGGCCGGGCGGCCATCCTACCTGGTCGGCGCGTGCATCGATGTCACCGAGCACAAGCGCACCGAACTGGCCCTGCAGCGCCTGAACGACACGCTGGAAAGCCGAGTCGATGAGGCCATTGCAGCCCGCGCAGCCGCCGGATCGGCACTGCACCAGGCACAGAAGATGGAAGCGGTCGGTCAGCTCACCAGTGGCCTCGCCCATGACTTCAACAACCTGCTGGGCGGCATCGTCGGCTCGCTGGGCCTGCTCGAACGTCGCCTCGATCAGGGCCGCCACGATGACCTGCGACGCCATCTCGCCAATGCGCAGAGCTCGGCAGACCGGGCGGCTGCCCTGACCCATCGGCTGCTGGCCTTCTCCCGGCGCCAGCCCTTGCAGATGCGGCCGACCGACGGCAACGCGCTGGTCAGGAGCATGCAGGACCTGCTGCAACGCACCATCGGCCCGCTGGTGGCGTTCGAGCTGATGCTCGCCGACGACCTCTGGCTGACCCGTTGCGATGCCAATCAGCTGGAGAACGTGTTGCTGAACCTGGCGCTCAACGCCCGGGACGCCATGCCCAACGGCGGCCGTTTGCGCATCAGCAGCGCCAACCGGGAATTGGACGACGCAGCAGCGGCCCGTTTGGGCATGTCCGCGGGCAGCTATGTGCTGTTGTGCGTCGAAGACAACGGCAGTGGTATCGCACCGGAAAAGCTGCCCTATGTGTTCGACCCCTTTTTCACCACCAAGCCGCTGGGCGCCGGAACCGGTCTGGGCCTGTCGATGGTCTACGGGTTCGCCCGGCAATCGGACGGCAGCGTGCAGATCGACAGCACGCCCGACCTGGGCACCTCGGTCTGCCTGTATCTGCCACGCTACCGAGGCGCCCTGCTGGAACAGCCGGAGCAGGCAGCTCCGCGCCAGCGGCCGAATGCCCCAGCCGGCCGTCGCGTGCTGGTGGTGGACGACGAGGACAACATCCGCACGCTGGTATGCGAGGTGCTGGAAGAAATGGGCCACCGTACGTTGCAGGCGGCCAATGGCGTCACCGCCCTCGACCTGCTGGCGAGGACCGACCCGATAGATCTGCTGATCACCGATATCGGCCTGCCCGGCGGCATGAACGGGCATCAGTTCGCCGAGCGGGCCCGCCTGCAGCTGCCGGACCTGAAGGTGCTGATGATCACCGGCTATGCGGAGGAAGCGCTGATCGCCGCACGACCCGCGACGCAAGCCGAGGATCTGCTCGGCAAGCCCTTCACACTGGACGTCCTGCAAGAACGGGTGCAGACCCTGCTGGAGTCCGCCCCCGCGTAACCGAACGCCTTCAGCGCGAAGCCTGCTGCGCAACGCCCTCCGCCTGCCAGCGGGCAAGCTCACTGCGGATGCGCTTCTTGTCCAGCTTGCCGACACTGGTCTTGGGAATCTCGGTGACCACGGCGATCTGCTGGGGAATCGCCCACTTGTTGATATGGCCTTCGGCAACCGCCGGCTCAAGGAAGGTACGCAGCTGTTCGGCATTCAACTCTTGGCCTTCGCCCAGCACCACCAGTGCGAAGGGCCGCTCACCCCAGCGCTCGTCCGGCACCCCGACCACGGCCACGTCACGCACAGCCTCGTGGCGGCTGATCAGCCCTTCANNCCCACCACGGCAGCTTCCGCCGCTCCCGGATGCTGCAGGATAAGGCCTTCCACATCCAGGGATGAGACCCACTCGCCGCCGGTCTTGATCACATCCTTGATGCGGTCGCGGATCTCGATATTGGCCATCTCGTCGATCACCGCGACATCGCCGGTGTGCAGCCAGCCGCCGGCCCACAGTTCTTCACTCTTCTCCGGCTCGTTGTAATAGCCCTGGGTCAGCCAGGGCGCCCGCAGCACCAGCTCGCCCTGAGAGCTTCCATCCGCCGGCAGGAAGCTGCCGTCCGCTGCCTGGATGGCCGCATCGACCAGCACCACCGGAACGCCCGCCTTGAGGTGGAAGGTACTGCGGGTGTCTTCGTCGGCCTCGAGTAGCTCGTCGTTGATGTGCGCGCCGGAAATCAGCGGGCAGGTCTCGGACATGCCGTAGGCGGCGATCAGGTTCATACCGGACGCCTTGGCGTGGTCGTAGAGGCCGCGGGTCAGCGCGCTGCCGCCAATGGTGATCTTCCAGCCCTTGAAGTCGGTGCCCTGGGCCGCCTTGGCGTTGAGCAGCATCTGCACGATGGTCGGCACGCAATGAGAGAAAGTCACCTGCTCACGGCGCCAGAGGTCGATCAGGTACTCAGGGTCGTAGCGGCCCGGATAAACCTGTTTGAGACCGAGCATGGTGGCAACGTAGGGCAGCCCCCATGCATGCACGTGGAACATCGGTGTGATCGGCATGTAGACGTCGTCCGAGCCCATCAGCCGCGGATTTTCCCGACAGCCGACAGTCACCGCCGCGGCCAGGGTGTGCAGCACCAGCTGGCGATGGGTGAAGTACACGCCTTTGGGGTTGCCGGTGGTGCCCGTGGTGTAGAAGGTCGTGGCGACCGAATCCTCGTCGAAGTCCGGGAAGTCGTAGCTCGGCGCGGCGGCGGCCAGCAGGCTTTCGTATTCGCCGACGCAGTCCGGCAAGCCGGCATTACGCGCCTCGCCATCGGTGAGCAGTAGCGTTTTCTGCACGGTGGTCAGCTGCCCGGCGATTGCCTGGTACAGCGGTACGAACTCGCTGTTGACCAGCACGAAGCGGTCGTCGGCGTGGTTCATGGTGTAGAGGATCTGATCCGGCGACAGCCGCACGTTGATGGTGTGCACCACCGCGCCGATCATCGGGATGGCGAACATGCATTCGAGGTAGCGATGGCTGTCCCAGTCCATCACCGCCACCGTATCGCCCGGCTTGACCCCGGCCGCGGTCAGCACGTTGGCCAGCCGCGCGACCCGTTCGTTGAGGGTGCGGTAGTCGTAACGCAGCTGGTCGCGGTAGACGATTTCCCGGCTGCGCTCGTAGCGCACGCCGGACAGCAGCAGGCGCTTGATCAGCAGGGGATACTGGTAGGCGTTCGCCGCGGGCTTGATGACACGGGTCTGCAGCATGGAGGGCATCCTGTTCTTGTTGGACTTGTACGCTGCACTCTAGAGCGTCGCCCCCCAGGCAAAATCAGTCCAAAGGATTATTTTCCCCACACCTCGTTTCAGCGTGTTAACCGATTTCGCTCAGGGCCAGGCGAGCGCCCAGGCCGATCAGCACTGCCCCCGTCAGCCGATCGAACCAGTGCCCCATGCGCGCAAAGCCAGCACGTACGCGGCCTCGACTGAACAGCCAGGCCACCAGCAAGAACCACAGCGCGGTCGCGCCGACGAGATAGACGCCGTAGCCGGCCTGCACCAGCAGCGGCGTATCGGGGCTGATCACGACGGTGAATAGCGAGAGGAAGAACAGCGTGGCCTTGGGGTTCAGNNGGGGTTCAGGCCATTGGTGACGAAGCCGATCACGAACGCCCGCCACGCGGTCCGCGCCACCGGCGCGTTCGCCGCGTCGACTGGTTCCAGGCTCATCGGTCGCGCCCGCAGCGCACGCCAGCCGAGGTACACCAGATAACCGGCCGCCAGCCACTTGAAGAGGTTGAACAGCACAATCGACTGCGAGACGATCAGGCCGATGCCGAGCAGGGAATAGGCGACATGGACGAATATTCCACAGCCGACTCCCAGCGCCGTCCAGCTACCCGCACGCCGACCCTGCGCCACGCTTTCGCGCACCACCACCGCGAAATCCGGGCCGGGGCTCGCCACCGCGAGCAGATGCACCAGCGCCACGGTCATAAACTCCATCCAGTACACAATCCTCTCTCCACGCTTAAGCCGGGCTAGACATTGTCGTCCAGCCCCGGCGACTTCGAAAGGTACAGTTGATGCCCATTCGCGCCGTTTTCCTCGACCTCTCCCCGCTCGACCAGGGCGATCTCGACCTCGCCCCGCTGCGCAGCGCCTTCGACGAGCTGGTCTGCCATGAACTGAGTTCGCCGGAACAGATCGTCGAGCGTCTGCGCGGCGCCCAGGTGGCCATCGTCAACAAGGTGGCGCTTGATGCAGAGACGCTCGCCGCCTGCCCGGAACTCAAGCTGATCCTCGTCTCGGCCACCGGCGTCAACAACATCGACCTGCAGGCCGCCCGCGACCGCGGCATCGTCGTCAGCAACTGCCAGGCCTACGGCACGCCCACTGTTGCCCAGCACACCCTGATGCTGCTGCTGGCGTTGGCCACGCGGCTGCCCGACTACCAGGCCGCCGTCGCCCGCGGCCGCTGGCAGGAAAGCGGACAGTTCTGCCTGCTCGACTTCCCGATCGTCGAGCTCGAAGGCAAGACCCTCGGCCTGCTTGGGCATGGCGAGTTGGGCAGCGCCGTGGCGAAGCTGGCCGAAGCCCTGGGCATGCGCGTGCTGGTCGGCAACCTGCCGGGACGGCCGAAGCGCCCGGATCGCCTCGACCTGGACGAGCTGCTGCCACAGGTCGATGCACTGACCCTGCATTGCCCCCTGACCGAACAGACGCGCAATCTCATCGGTGCCCGGGAGCTGCAGCTGATGAAGCCGACCGCCTTCCTGATCAACGCCGCCCGAGGCGGGCTGGTGGACGAACAGGCACTGGCCGATGCCCTGCGCCGAGGCCACCTGGGCGGTGCTGCCACCGATGTGCTGACCAGCGAGCCGCCACGCGATGACAACCCGCTCCTCGCCCCGGACCTGCCGCGTCTGATCGTCACCCCGCACAGCGCCTGGGGCAGCCGCGAGGCTCGCCAGCGCATCGTCGCTCAGCTGGCCGAGAACGCCACGGCGTTCTTCGCCGGCAGCCCACTCCGCCAGGTCAACTGAGCCGGGCAACTGCGGCTTGCGAGAGAGGCCGCCGAGCCCCTAAGCTCCCGGCCTTTTTCAGGGAGACGCCAATGGACCCGCGAAGCGAAGTGCTGCTGCGTCAAGCCGAGCTGTTCGGCGGCCGGGTATTGCTCGCCGGCCTGCCGGCCGACGACCTGCTGGGACAGCTGGCGGGCGCCACCGCCTGGAGCTGGCACGCCGGCGAACAGCAGCAGCTGGACAAGCGCTTCGGCGGGCGCTGCTCCTTCGGCGTTGCCCCGCCGCAGGAGGTGTTCGACACGGCGGTGCTGTTCCTGCCGAAGTCCCGCGAGCTGACGGACTATCTGTTGCAGACCCTGGCGGCACGTTTGCCCGGCCGACCGCTATACTTGGTGGGCGAGAAGCGCGGCGGCATCGAGCGCGCCGCCAAGCAGTTGGTCAGCTTCGGCCGTGCGCGCAAGCTCGACAGTGCCCGCCACTGCCAGCTCTGGCAGGTCGAGATCGAGCAGGTGCCCGCCGCGCCGGATCTCGATGCCCTGGCCAGCCATTTCACCCTGCAGCTGGCTGACGGGTCGCTCGAGGTGGTCAGCCTGCCGGGTGTGTTCAGCCATGGTCGGCTGGATCTGGGCAGCGCCCTGCTGCTCGAGCACCTCGATAACCTGCCCGGTGGCCGACTGCTGGATTTCGGCTGCGGTGCCGGCATTCTCGGTGCCACGCTGAAACGCCGTTATCCGCAAAGCGAGCTGGTGCTGCTGGACGTCGACGCCTTCGCCGTCGAGAGCACTCGCCGGACGCTCGCCGCCAACGGGCTCGAAGCTGAAGTGATTGCCGGCGATGGTATCGACGCTGCGCCTCGGCAACTGGCGGCCATCATCAGCAACCCACCCTTCCACCAGGGCGTGCACACCAGCTACCAGGCCAGCGAAACGCTGATCGAGCGCGCCGCCGAACATCTGCAGGCGAGTGGCGAGATGCGTATCGTGGCCAATGCCTTTCTGCGTTACCCGCCGTTGATCGAGCGCCATCTCGGCACCTGCCAGATGCTGGCCGAACGCGACGGATTCCGCATCTACCGCGCCGAGCGGCGCTGAGGCCGGCGACGAGCGGTTGCATCCACCGGCCGGGTGCGGCAAACTCGCCGCCGTCCTTGGGGGAGTAGTCTCCGACGAGCGCCCTGCTCGTCCGGCATGCGTCAACACACTTGGTCCGCAGACCATGGCGCATGCGACCGGCCAGCCTAGCGATAGCGCATGGCCCGGTTTGACAAGACCCATGACATGTACACCTGACCCGGGCGGGCAGGCTGCGCATGTCATGGTGAATCTGTCGACCCCGCCCTGTAAGGAATGCCGCTTGGAATCGTTCTTCGTTCCCACCCTCATCGTTGCCCTCGCCGAAATCGGCGACAAGACCCAGTTGCTCGCGCTTCTGCTGGCGGCCCGCTATCGCCGCCCCTGGCCGATCATCTGGGGCATCGTCGTGGCGACACTGGCCAACCATGCCGCGGCCGGTGCCGTGGGCAGCTGGGTATCAAGCCTGTTCTCGCCGGTCGTGCTGAGCTGGATTCTCGCCGCGAGCTTCGCCGCCGTGGCGCTGTGGACGCTGGTGCCCGACAAGCTCGACGATGACGATGCCAGGCTCGGCCGCCCCTATGGCCCCTTCGTCGCCACCACAATCGCTTTTTTCATCGCCGAGATGGGCGACAAGACCCAGGTCGCCACGGTGATGCTGGCTGCGCAATACCCCGAGTTCGTGTTGGTCATTCTCGGCACCACGGTCGGCATGCTGCTGGCCAACGTTCCGGTGGTGCTGGTAAGCCATTTCGCGGCTGATCGCCTGCCGCTGACGCTGATTCGCCGGGTCGCGGCCGGCGGTTTCGCCGCTCTCGCCGTCTACGCCGGTTATCAGGCTGTGACCATGAGCACGATTGTCTCAGGCTGATACGCAGCGCAAATCTGCGCGCCGACGGAGCTGATAGAGTGCGCTACCGCAGCGCACCACCAGCGCCCCGAGGAGACCGGCTGCATGTCAGCGGATGGACGCAAGAAACGAGTCTGCAACCATATCGATCTGAGCTGGAACAAGGGCCGCCTGGCCCTTTCCGAACAGATGCAGAGCAAGTATTTCGCCTACAAGGGCTCATTCATCAGTCAGCCGCTGAACAGCGCAGGCTTCGCCGAACTCGTGCGCAACGTGCGTGCGGCCATGCCGGACCTGGAAGTGGTGGTGGATGAGTGTATCTGCGAGGGCCACAAGGTGGTCACCTCGAGCACGGTGATGGGTACGCTGGCCACGCCCCTGTTTGGCTATTCGGTCACCGACAAGATCCTCGCCATCGCCGCCATGAGCGTCTGGACGCTCAATCCGGCCGGCGACATCGAGGAGGTCAACACCCTTATCGATCTCGAGGGCGTGCACCAGCAGCTGGGTATCGAAACGCCTCTCTCGACCCTACTGTCGCCGACCTGAGCGGTCGGCGACCTGAGCGGTCGGCGACCATCTTCGTTAGCGGCCGCCGCGAGCCTGCTCGTAGAGCGGCATCACCTTCGGGATGTTGGCACGCAGCGCCGCCGTGCGAGTCGCCGAGGACGGGTGGGTGCTCATGAACTCAGGCGGAGCCGAACCACCGGCCGAGGCCATCTTTTCCCACAGCGTGATCGCCGCGTTCGGGTTGTAACCGGCGCGGGCGGCCAGCTCCAGGCCGATCAGGTCGGCTTCATTCTCGTTGCCACGGCTGTTGGGCAGCGTCATCAGGTACTCGACGCCCATGTTCGCCAGCTGCAGTCCGCCAGTGCCGACACCCATCGCCGAGCCCAGTTGGGTGGCCATCTGCACGCCGTAGGCCTTGGACATGGCCTCGCGCCCGTGCTCACGCAGCGCGTGGGCGATCTCGTGGCCCATCACCGCGGCGATCTCGTCGTCGGTGAGCTTCAGCTTCTCGATCAACCCGGTATAGAAGATGATCTTGCCGCCCGGGCCGCAGTTGGCATTCAGCTCGGGGCTGTCGATGACATTCACTTCCCAGGCCCACTGCGCGGCATCCGGGCGGAACACGCCGACCTTGGCGATCAGCCGCTCGGCGATGCCATTGACGCGCTTGGCAATCGCCGTGTTCTTTTCCAGCACGCCCTTGCTTGCGGCAGCGCTGAGCGTTTCCTGATAGGACTGGGCATACATCTGGTTGACCTGGTCGGTCGACAGCATGCTGAACATGTACTGCTTGCGGTCGACCCCCACGGCCCCACCGCTGGTGGTGTTGACGGCCTGACAGCCGGCCAGCGCGGTGGCGGCGATCAGCATGGATAACGTGCGCGGCTTGAACATCGAGTCTCTCCGGAAAACCTGCGCCGTATCCTAGATCGGGCCTATCGGGCAGGCAACCGGCCGCCCCGCTGCAGTTGTCGCAAATCCTGCCGATAAGGTGGCTATCCGCTGCGCAACTGGAGTAACGCCATGTTCCGATCCATCCAGACCGCCTTCGCCGCACTGGCCGGCGCCTGCACCCTGACCGTCATCGCGGCGCTGTTGCTCTATGCACTGGCGTCGGGCGTGCGCAGCCAGGCGCTGGTCGAGGAGCGGACTCGCGCGCTGATCGACGGCATGGTGGAGCAGCGCGTCACCGCCCTGGCTCAGGCACAGGTCAACCGCATCCAGGCACAGCTGCAAGCGCCCCTGCAGATCGCCACCAGCCTGGCCAGGGTGCATACGCTCACCGCACTGACCGGTGATGACGGCATGCCGATGGCCAACCTCAGGCGCGAGGAGCTGATCAATCTCGCGCGCCAGACGTTGATCGAGAACCCCGATCTCACCAGCACCTATATCGCCTGGGAACCGAACGGCGTGGATGCGAACGACCTGATGTATCGCGGCGACGAGCCGGGCATGCTCGACGGTCGCTTCGCCAGCTGGATCTACCGCGATGGCAGCGGCCAAATGAAGATCGACCGCCTCTCCGACATCGAAGACACCAGGCTGCTCGACACCGGGATACGCGCCGGCGAGTACTACCTGTGCCCGCGCGAACAGCTCAAGCCGTGCGTCGGCGACCCGGCACCGTATGACATGAACGGCCAGACCTACCTTCTTTCCTCGTTCAATGCCCCCATTCTGGTCGATGGCAAGTTTCACGGCATCGTTGGCGCGGACATCAGTGTCGACTTCATCCAGCAATTGCTGAGCAACGCCAACGCGCAGCTCTATGGCGGCGTCGGCGAGATCGCGCTGATTTCCAACAACGGCCGCCTGGCTGCCTACAGCACTGACAAGAGCCTGATCGGCAAGCCTGCAGCACAGATTCTCGATGCCGAGGAGCAGGTGCTGGTCCAGCGCCTGCCAGCCGGGCAGAGCCATTACCAGATCGACCAGGCAGGTGGGCACGTCGCATTGTTCCTGCCGTTCTCCTTCGAAGGTACCGACGCGCGCTGGGTCCTGATGCTGCAGCTACCGATCGCCGAGGTGATGAAGGATCTGGATCAGCTGATGGCGGCACTCGGCGCGGAAAGCCGCAGCAGTCTGACCACCATGTTGGTCATCGGCGTGCTCATCGCCGTTGCCGGTCTGCTGGCCATCTGGCTGATCAGCCGGCGCATCACCCGTCCGCTGCGCGACATGGTGGTGATGCTGGACAACATCGGCCAGGGCGAAGGTGACCTGACCCAGCGCCTGCACATCGACAGTCGCAACGAGCTGGGCCAGATCGCCACCGGTTTCAATACGTTCCTGACACGCCTGCAGGGCATGATCAGCGAGGTGGTCGGCTCGGTGCAGAAGGTCAGCGATGCGTCCGAGCACACCGCCGACATCGCCATCCGTACCGACAAGGGCGTGCAGACGCAGCTGGCCGAGATCGAACTGGTCGCCACCGCTGTGCACGAGATGACCGCCACGGCGCAGGACGTGGCGCGCAATGCGACCCAGGCCGCGGAGGCTGCCAGCCATGCCGATCGCGCGGCCAATCAGGGCCGGCATATCGTGCAGGATACCGGCGCCACCATCACCGAACTGGCCGGCGAAATCGGCCGTGCCGTGGACGTTGTGCAGACCCTGGCCCGCGACAGCGAGAACATCGACGCCATCCTGGTGACCATTCGCAGCATTGCCGAGCAGACCAACCTGCTGGCTCTGAACGCGGCGATCGAGGCTGCCCGTGCCGGTGAGCAGGGCCGCGGCTTCGCCGTGGTGGCCGACGAGGTCCGCAATCTGGCGCAGAAGACGCAGCAGGCCACCGGTGAGATCCAGCAGATGATCCAGCAGCTGCAGAACGGCACGCGGGACGTGGTACAGGTGATGGAGCAAAGCCAGAGCCGCACGCAGCGCAGCGTCGAGCAGGCCGATGCGGCAGCCGAGGCGCTGCAGGCAATCACCCAGGCGGTTTCGCTGATCAACGACATGAACAACCAGATCGCCAGCGCCGCCGAGGAACAGAGCGCGGTGGCCGAAGACATCAACCGCAATGTCACCAACATCGGTCAGGTCGCCCAGGACGTCGCTGGCGGCGCCGAGGAAGCCAGCCAGGCGAGCGCCGGCCTGACGCGTCTGGCCGAGCAGCAACGCCGGCTGATCAATCAGTTCAAGGTCTGACGCAGACGCCCCGAAGGCCTCGCCTCAAGCCGGGGTGAGGCATTCGGGGGAATCGAGGCGCGGATCATTGACCAACGTCGCCAGCGGCCGTTCGCGCAGTGCCGGGCTCGGCTGCAGCAGCAACTGCTGCAGCGTTTCGAGCGGCGTGGCGGGGTCGAGCCAGGCCGCCTGTCCGGCCTCGTCGAGGATCAATGGCCGGCGTAGCGTCGCCGCCGGCTGGGTCACGACAGCTGCGCTGAGATAGGTGTGCCCCTGCACCGGATAGGCTTCCCAGAGCGCCGCGAAATAGGCAAGCGAGCCATCGCAAGTCATCCAGTACGGGCGCTTGCGGGCCGAGCCGCGCCACTCATAGAAGCCGTTGGCCGGCAACAGCCCGCGACGCAGGCGAAAGGCTTCGCGGAACATGGGCTGCTCGGCCAGGGTTTCGGCCCGGGCCTGGGCCGGCGTGCGGGTCAGGTCAGTCAGCCAGGCAGGCGTCAGCCCCCAGCGCACCCGGTCCAGCTGCAAGCCGCTGTCGGCCTGACGCAGCAGCAGCACCGAAGCGCCCGGCGCGAGACTCCAGTGCGGTCTTTGATCGGAAGGAAAACCGGGCAAGGCGGCGAAATCCTGGCTCCAGCGGAAAAGGGCGTAGCGGCCGCACATAAGGGAACTCGTCAGCAGATCAGTTCGCCGGGATAGCTCTCCGGTTCATCGCCCGGCACCGGCTCGGCGCCATTGTACGCAGCGATCAGCTGGCGCGCGCGTTCGGCATCCTCGTCCGGCACCATCAAACCGAGCAGCCCCGCTGCGGGCAATTCACCCATGGCGCCGATCAGGTGGCTACCGGCAAGGAATGCCTCGATGCCCTCGGCCACCAGCATGCCGCTGAGCATTTCCGCTTCCAGCAGGTCGCGCGGCTCGTAGATGCGACGCATCATTCGTCCTCCCTGAAGACCTGTAGTTGCCAGTCGACACCATCGGTACGCAGGTCGAACTGCACCGGGCGGCAGCACACCGCGCAGTCCTCGATGTACTGCTGATCACCGGCACTGAGATCGAGCGTGGTCTCTACCGCCTCGCCGCAATACGGGCACTGATAGACCTGTGTCTCGAGCATCAATCCTCCACGTGACTTGTCGCTATAATCGCCGTCTTCAAAGGTCGTCGATTCGCACCTTTTGAGAAGACCGACCCGGTGCGCCTCGCAGTGACACCGCTGGGTCGCAGGCATCGGCAGACGATCAGGCGAAACGGCATCCGAACTCCATGAGTATGAGCCAGCCGGCTCCGGTCCGTTCCGCAAATCGCCCTGCCCTGTGCTGCAGGCCCGTTCCTCGTTTCCTTTACAGAGAGCATGATGGACGAATTCGAAGCCATCCGACCCTACGCCGACGCCGAAGTACCGACTGTCATGGCGCGCCTGTTCGCCGACCGGGAGTTTCTCGACATTCTGGCGCACTTCCGCTTCCCGCGCCTGGCCGACAGCATGGGCTGGCTGATCAAGCCGGTGATCTCGCGCCGCCTGCGCAGGCAGTTCGCCAGCATCCATACAGTGGATGCCCTGCAGCACAAGATCGAAGCCTATATCGACCGGACCATCGAGCGCGCCACCGACGGCGTGACCTTCTCCGGACTGGAGCACCTGCAGCAGGGCCGCGCCTACCTGTTCCTGGCCAATCACCGCGACATCGTGATGGACCCGGCCTTCGTCAACTACGCGGTCTACCAGGCCGGCATCCGCACACCGCGCATCGCCATCGGCGACAACCTGCTGCAACGCCCCTTCGTCAGCGACCTGATGCGCCTGAACAAGAGCTTCATCGTGCGCCGTTCCATCACTGGCCGCCGGGAGAAGCTGGCCGCCTATCAGGTACTCTCGGCGTACATCAATCACTCGATACGCAACGACGGCGAGTCGGTCTGGATCGCCCAGGCCGAGGGCCGCGCCAAGGATGGTGACGACCGTACCGATTCGGCCATCCTCAAGATGCTGCACATGAGCCGCAAGGACGAAGCCTTCGCCGAGGCGCTGGAGGCGCTGCGTCCGGTGCCGGTATCGATCAGCTACGAGTACGACCCCTGCGATCAGGCCAAGGCCCGGGAGCTCTACATCCGCGCCACGACCGGAACCTACAGCAAGGCTCCGGGCGAGGATGACGCCAGCATCGCATTGGGTATCACCGGCTATAAAGGCCGCGTACACATTGCCTTCGGCTCGCCGATGGAAAGCGTGCCGGACGACGCCAAGCAGATGGCCATAGCGGTGGATCGGCAGATTCTCGGCAGCTACCGGCTGTTTCCGGTGCACTACCTGGCCTACCGGCTATGGGATGAGCAGGACCCGGAAATCAAGGTGCCCAGTGCCGCCGAACTGTTCAGCCGCGAGGAAATCGAGCGGGCCGAGGCCGAATGGAGCAAACGTCTGGCTGCCTGCCCGAGCGTGCAGCAGCCGTACCTGATCCAGCAGTATGCGACCCCGGTGCGCAACCAGTACCGCCTGCTGGCTGGGTTGGAGCCCTGAACAGTCCGCTCAGAGCATCCGCGAGGCCATGGACAGGCCGAGGGCAAGCGCCAGCCCGCCTGCACCGAAACGGTAGAAGGCCAGGTTGACCCGCGCGGTTGCAGCCGCGCGGGTCAGCAGCACCGACGAACCGACCGCCTGACCGCGCGAACCGGCCCGTGCGGCCCGCCACTGGGTCGCCGCCAGCAGCCATCCGCCGCATAGCGCGCATATCAGTGCCAGTACATTGAGAAGCAACGCCGGAGCCAGGATCAGCTCGGTCTGCGCATGAAACAGCATCGGGATTCCTCGATTACATGTCGACCGGCCGACGCCGGACAGCCGCCCAGTTTACCTGTGCAGCCCTTCCTTCCCCGGCAAAACCGACGAAATGGCGCGCGCCGGCACCATCATCACCCCGGGTTATGACGCCATCTTCACCGGTCGGCCTTGACTTATGACCGGCCCCACCTTCACCCTCGGCATACCTCGAAACGGCGAACTAGAGCGTGTGCGGGGGTCGACAGCGACATCCACGGCATCAGCCGGAGCCGCTGCCGGCACACATCGCTACGCCGATCACTTGGCGCCGCTTCGGCTGCGCCACGGGGAATCAGTATTCAGAACCACAGGACGAAATAATGAAAACAACAATGTTCACAACCGGAGCGTTAACCCTTTCGCTGCTGGCCAGCAGCGCCATGGCCGCGGTATCCCAGTCCGAGGCGGCACGCCTGGGCAGCGAACTGACCCCGGTCGGCGCAGAGAAGGCTGGTAATGCGGCAGGCACCATTCCCGCCTGGACCGGCGGTCTGGCGCAGGATGCCGCTCCGGTTTCGCCCGATGGCTTCGTCGGCGATCCCTATGCTGGTGATAAGCCGAAGTTCACTATCACCGCGCAGAACTACGAGCAGTACAAGGCCAACCTCACGCCCGGCCAGATCGCCATGTTCAAGCGTTACCCGGACAGCTACCGGCTGCCGGTGTACGAGACCCGTCGCAGCGCCGCCATGCCGCAGCACGTCTACGACGCGGCGGCCCGCAACGCCACGCAGACCCAGCTGGTTCGCGGCGGCAACGGCCTGGAGAACTTCGAGAAGGCCATCGCCTTCCCGATTCCCAAGGACGGTCTGGAAGTCATCTGGAACCACATCACCCGCTACCGTGGCGGCTCGGCGCGTCGCGTCGTCGCCCAAGCCACGCCGCAGGTGAACGGCAACTTCAGCCTGGTGAAGTTCGTCGACGAGGTGGTCTACACCGACACCCTCACCGACTACAAGCCGGAGAAGCATGGCAACGTGCTGTTCTATTTCAAGCAGCAGGTCACCGAACCCTCCCGCCTGGCCGGCAACGTGCTGCTGGTGCACGAAACCCTGGACCAGGTGAAGGAACCGCGCATGGCGTGGATCTACAACGCCGGCCAGCGCCGCGTGCGCCGCGCCCCGCAGGTCGCCTATGACGGCCCGGGCACCGCAGCGGACGGCCTGCGTACCTCCGATAACCTGGACATGTTCAACGGCGCGCCGGACCGCTACGACTGGAAGCTGATCGGCAAGAAGGAGCTGTACATCCCGTACAACGCCTATCGCCTGGATTCGCCACAGCTCAAGTACAGCGACATCATCAAGCCCGGCCACATCAACCAGGATCTGACCCGCTACGAGCTGCACCGCGTGTGGGAAGTGGAAGCGACCCTGAAGACGGGTGAGCGCCATATCTATGCCAAGCGCCACTTCTTCATCGACGAGGACACCTGGCAGGCTGCAGTGGTCGATCATTACGACGGTCGCAATCAGCTCTGGCGCGTGGCCGAAGCCCACGGCCTGCACTTCTACAATGTGCAGGTTCCGCTGTACTCCATGGAGACCCTCTACGACCTCATTTCCGGCCGCTATCTGGTCATGGGCATGAAGAACGAAGAGAAGAACCCCTACACCTACAACTACAAGGCCAACTCCAACCAGTACACCCCGGCAGCCCTGCGCAACTCCGGCGTGCGCTGACAGCCTCCTCGCCACCGACGCCCCGCCTCGTTCGGGGCGTCGTCGTTATGGCAGGGGCAAAAAGAAACCCCGCCACGGACAGCCGTGGCGGGGTTCGGGTGCAGCACGTACGTGGTATCGCGGGCCGACTTACTGGGCCAGCAGGCGGCCGATATTGTCGTCGCGGAATACCCGGGTCAGCGCATCGCTCAGCACATCGCTGACCAGCTTGGTGTTGGTCTGCTCGTTTGGCGCCATGCCGAAGCGCTGGTTCAACGATGCACCATAGCGGCCGTTGTAGCGCTTGCCGGCGTTCTGCACCTCGATCTTGAGCGTTGCGCCGATATTCGCCTCGGTGACGTACAGCCCCTCTTTCGGCGACTGATACTTCAGCTCGGCCAAGGTCAGCGTCAGCTGCGGCGCGTTATAGGCGTTCGGCGATGGCGTGAAACCGAGCAGTCGCACGGCGGCTTCGGTCTGGGCCTGCAGCTTGGGGATGACCTTGGCACTCGGCACGATCACCGCGCTGGTTTCCGGATACAGGCCGCCACGGGTGCCGAGGGTCGGCGATGGGCGCGCATCGACCACCCGTACGACCACGGGCTGCCCCTGGCCAACGGGATTGATGGTGCCGTTGAGTTTGGGGTTCGGGTCGAGCTGCTGCGGGCTGTGGGCACAACCGACCAGACTCATTCCAAGAACGGTGACAAGACCGAACAACAGGCGTTGCAGCATGCTGTTTTCTCCAGGGTTAGGGGCGATGAATGCGGCGCAGTATACCCACCGGCACGACGCGCCGACAGTGATGCGATTCAGACCGGCGGCGCCACTGCCGCGTTCCTTTTCACGCAGTTGTCACAGGGCTTTGCGATAACGACGAGACGCCAATCACCATGAGTGCAAACCATCATGCGACAGCTGATTTCCCTGTTGCGCCGCCGCCCCGCTCGCCACTTCGCGCTGCTGGATGAACATGGCCGGTGCCGCATGCTGCTCAGCAGTGCCTGCAAGCCCGCGGGCGCCGCCTGGGTCGAGGTGGAGGAAGTTCGCCTGAGCTGGATTGGCCAGCCGCTTCCCGCCGAGAGCCTGCGCGCGGCGTGATGGGCAGGTAGAACCGGAGGCACAAAAAAGCCCCGTACGTTCGGTACGGGGCTTTTTCGCTTCAGCGCAGCTGATCAGTAGGTCAGGCCGAGGCGCTTGTCCGCCATCTGGCTGATCTCACGATAGGCTGCCGCGTCGTTTTGCAGCGTGGCTTCGCGCGCCGGGAACATTTCCTGCAGCTTGCTCGACCAGGCCTGCGAGCGGTACTGCTCGGGGAAGCAGCGCTCGAGCAGATCGAGCATGATGGAGACAGTCACCGAAGCACCCGGCGATGCGCCGAGCAGCGCGGCGATGGTGCCGTCCTTCGCTGCGACCAGTTCGGTGCCGAACTGCAGGATGCCACCCTTCTTCGGATCCTTCTTGATGATCTGCACGCGCTGACCGGCAATCTCCAGGCGCCAGTCTTCGGCCTTGGCCTCCGGATAGAAGCCGCGCAGCGTTGCCAGGCGATCCTCCATGGACTGCATCACTTCCTTGATCAGGTAGCGGGTCAGGTCCATGTTGTCGCGAGCGACGGCCATCATCGGGCCAATGTTGCTCGGGCGAATCGACAGCGGCAGGTCCATGAACGAACCGCGCTTGAGGAACTTGGTGGTGAAACCGGCGTAGGGGCCGAACAGCAGAGACTTCTTGCCATCGACGACGCGAGTATCGAGGTGTGGCACCGACATCGGCGGCGCGCCCACCGCGGCCAGGCTGTAGACCTTGGCCTGGTGCTGCTTGACGATTTCCTGGTTGTCGCAGCGCAGCCACTGACCACTGACCGGGAAACCACCGAAGCCCTTGCCCTCCTCGATGCCGGACATCTGCAGCAGCGGCAGCGCGGCACCGCCAGCGCCGAGGAACACGAATCCGGCTTGCACCTGACGCGAGCCACCGGTGCGGGTGTTCTTGATGTCGACCTTCCAGCCGCTGGCGGTACGGTCGAGACCGGTGACCTTCTGGTTGTAGGAAACCTTGACCCCGCCACTGCGCGCCAGGTAACCGAGCAGCTGGCTGGTCACCGCACCGAAGTTGACGTCGGTGCCGTTCATGGCGCGCGTCGCGGCGATCGGCTCGCTCGGATCACGGCCCGGCATCATCAGCGGCATCCACTCGGCGAGGGTCGCGCGATCCTCGCTGTACTCCATGTCGGCGAAGGCGTGATGCGTCTTCAGCGCGTCGAAGCGGCGCTTGAGATAGTCGATGTTCTTGCTGCCGCGCACGAAGCTCAGGTGCGGAACAGGATTGATGAAATCGCGCGGGGAGCCGAAGCCTTCGCGGTCGGCCAGGTAGGCCCAGAACTGCTTCGAGACTTCGAACTGGGTGTTGATCAGCACGGCCTTCTTGATGTCGATCGTGCCGTCTTTGCTGTCAGGGGTGTAGTTCAGCTCGCAAAGGCCCGCGTGGCCGGTACCGGCGTTGTTCCACGGGTTGGAGCTTTCGATGGCTCCGGATTCCTGCAGCTCGACGATTTCCAGCTTGATATTGGGATCGAGTTCCTTGAGCAGTACCGCCAGGGTCGCACTCATGATGCCGGCTCCCACCAGCACCATATCCACTGCTTCGCTATCGTGTTGCGTCATCAACGCGTTCTCCAGAATCACAGCATTAAACTGTCGTGACCGCAGTACGCGGCCCCGTAAAACCCACCAGCCAGACGGTCAGGAACGGAGCATGTGCCTGGACCGCTGCTCGGGAACATGTGCCCGAGAACAGGCAACCACAGGCTGCCTGCCAGCTTCGGAAGGTCGGCTTTTGGCCTCCTCCCTCTCGCTGCGATCCCTCCGGAGCGGGCCTGGCCCGGTGCTCGACGGTGGACGCTGCGAGGAAAACGATTGCGAATCATGTTGCCGAGTTCGATCACAGCGCGCGGCTCGCAGTACGCGCGCTGCCGATTGAATCCGATGCGTTCGATACGAAATGGCGACCCGCAGTTCAGCCGCGCCGGGCCTCGATCAGCTCGATATAGGGCGCGGCCTGGCGCTGATCGGCGATCAGATCGACAAAGCTCTGCCCTTTGCTGTTCCTGGCGTCGAGATCGTAGCCGGCAGCCACGAAGAAG